>OOCB01002026.1_pt1 | contig 24856 bp, 20 predicted proteins | sample 1671351 | NCBI WGS metagenome assembly OOCB01 (sample SAMN06348148, study PRJEB24527) | human gut metagenome | biome: human gut; feature: ankylosing spondylitis patient; material: feces | host: Homo sapiens | place: China | collected 2015-10 | reverse complement strand
AAAGAGGTATCCATGGGAATGGATACCTCTTGTGGTAATAAAATTAGTTTGAGTAAGCTGTTTTTATTCTTTTTCTTTCCCATAAGCTCTGATGGAGAATATGTTATATATTCATAACCATCTTTTCTGTCCTCGATACTTTTAAGGTCTATATATGTCTGCGTATCAGTTGACAGCTTTCTCCTCTTAAGGCAGTAATTAACAAAATCCTTGATAATCGTATATATAACAGCAAACAACGGACAACCAATGAGCATTCCGGCTATGCCCCAGAACCCTCCGAAGAACAGTATCGAAAAAAGCACCCAGAATGCTGACAGACCTGTTGAATCACCGAGTATCGCTGGTCCGATGATATTTCCGTCAACCTGCTGAAGTATTGCGACAAGTATAATAAAATATAATGCCTGCACCGGGCTTACAAGAAGTATCAGCATAGCACTAGGTATAGCTCCAATATATGGTCCGAACACCGGTATGATATTGGTAACACCGACTATCACACTTACAAGCAGAGCATATGGCAGACTAAAAATCGTCATAAGGACAAAACATATAATACCAATAATAGCGGAATCAACTATTTTTCCTAAGATAAAACCGCTGAACATATCATTTGATATGCGAACATAATGAATAAGTGTATCTGCGGTCTTTTTTTTGCACACACCATATATTATCTTTTTAGCCTGTGCTATAAATACTCTCTTGCCATTTAATATATAAATAGCAACTATCATTCCTATAAAAAGATTGTATAATACATTCAGAAAGCTTATAACACCGTTTGCAAACTGCTTTGCATATAAATTCAAATTTGGAAGAAGCACACTTTTAAGCCAAGGAAATAAATCATGGTTCATGATGTTATCCATGTATTTTGTAAACTTTAAAGCCGTATCCTGCATCCTTGATGCAAGATATTTATTACTCTGTATCTTCTCTGTTAAATAATTGTAGTAATCATTTGCCTGTGATGGAACTGTTTCAACAAGTGAAATAACAGTTGTGATAAGTTGTGGAATCACCAGCCAGCAGAGTATCGCAATTATTAGTACCCCGGTAAGAAGTGCAAACAATATCGTAAAACTTTCAATAACACTGACTGTTTTTGCCGACGGCTTTTTTCCTTTCTTCTCATAACCCTTTATCAGAAGACGGTAATACATCTTTGTAAGTGGGTTTAACAGATATGCTATGATAGCACCATATATAACCGGCTTTACTATACCGAATATATATGTGATTCCCGAAAAAATATCATCAAGATTTATAATAAGCAGATAAACTACGGCTGCCGATATAAGCACCAGAAAAAGACCAAACCATTTTCCGAATGCTTCTTTTATTGTTATTCTTCCGTTTTCTTCATTATCATTCTGAGACACGATATTCCTCCTGATACTTTGATAAAACTGCCAAACTGACATCATAAGACAGTCGTTATCAATATTTACATTTTCATAATTCGCTTAATTCATTTTATTTTAACACAATATCACGCCTTCATTCAAGTATTATTCACAACGGAAATCTTTTTTACGGCGTAACAGTTCAGCAAAAAAAAGATAAGTCAATAATACACGAGCTTGCTCGATGTATTATTGGCTTGTTTTTTTGGGCAGAATAGCCTTAATCTGTGAAAGAATAAATCAAATGCCAAACTGCTATTATCATGACACAAAAGCGACCATCCTGTAAAGAATGGCCGCTTAAGTCTTTAATATATATTGGGAAAATATTAATATGAAAGCAAAATTTAGTTGTTGCCTATTATACTTCAAATAATAAATCACCATATGATGGTACAGGCCAAAAGTCCTGATCTACTATCATCTCTAACTCATCAATTGGTGCACGAAGCTCTTCCATTGCAACAAATACAGTATTCTTAAAGAATAATGCCTGCTCCTGTCCCTCTTCTTTTTCTGCTGCCTCAGCAGTAACTTTTTCAAGATTTGCAAGAGCTTTCTGTGCTTTAGCAAGAAGCGAAGAACACTTTGTAAGAAGTTCAGTCTGTACTGACACATCTGCTGCTGCACAAGCTGCTGTCACCGTGTTTACTGAATCTGCAAGACTTGTTACATATGAGATAACAGCCGGGATAAACTGTTTTCCAGCCATATCTATCATTGTCTTTGCTTCGATGTTTATTGTCTTTGAGTAATTCTCATAATTAATCTCAGCTCTTGATTCAAGCTCAGCTTTTGAAAGTACATTCTGTCTCTCAAAGAGTTCAACTGTCTTGTCTGTCACAAGATAAGGGACAGCTTCTACCATAGATTTAACATTTGGAAGTCCGCGTTTCTCGGCTTCTGCAACCCACTCATCGGAATATCCGTCACCGTTAAAGATAACTCTCTGGTGCTCTGTAATATTTTTCTTGATAACCTCTTTTACTGCTTTATTGAAATCATCAGCCTTTTCAAGTTCATCTGCAAACTGCTGTAATGTATCAGCAACGATAGTGTTAAGTACAAAATTTGCACCTGCGATAGACATTGATGAACCTAACATTCTGAACTCAAATTTATTTCCTGTAAATGCGAATGGTGATGTACGGTTTCTGTCTGTTGCATCTTTCTTAAGTACAGGAAGTACATGAACACCTGTATCAAGCTTGCTGCCCTGGATTGATGATGAAACATCACCTCTTACGATCTGCTCAACAACATCTTCAAGCTGCTCGCCGAGGAAAATAGAAATAATTGCAGGAGGTGCCTCATTTGCACCGAGTCTGTGATCATTTCCTGGATTTGAAGCCGAAAGTCTGAGAAGTTCTGCATTCTCATCTACTGCCTTGATGATAGATGCAAGGAAGAGAAGGAATATCTTATTCTCATGTGGTTTCTTGCCAGGGTCAAGAAGATTTACTCCTGTATCTGTAACAATTGACCAGTTGTTATGTTTACCTGAACCGTTTACTCCCGCAAATGGTTTCTCATGGAGCAGACACTCAAGGTTATGTCTCTTTGCAACTTTTTTCATAATCTCCATTACAAGCTGGTTATGGTCTGTTGAGATATTTGCCGTTGTGAAGATAGGTGCCATCTCGTGCTGAGCCGGAGCAACCTCGTTATGCTGTGTCTTAGAAAGGATTCCAAGTTTCCAAAGTTCTATGTTAAGGTCTTTCATAAATGAGGCGATACGCTCTTTGATAGCACCAAAGTAATGGTCATCAAGTTCCTGTCCCTTAGGAGCAGATGCACCGAATAATGTACGTCCTGTAAAAATAAGGTCTTTACGCTGTAAGTATTTGTCTCTGTCAACAAGGAAATACTCCTGCTCAGGTCCTACCGAGCATGAAACCTTTTTAACATCATCCATACCAAACAACTTTACGATACGAACTGCCTGTTTGCTGATAGCTTCCATTGAGCGAAGAAGCGGTGTCTTTTTATCAAGTGCCTCACCTGTGTACGAACAAAATGCTGTCGGAATACAAAGTGTTACACCTGCTGCATCCTCCTGAAGGAATGCAGGTGATGTACAATCCCAAGCTGTATATCCTCTTGCTTCAAATGTTGCACGAAGACCACCTGATGGGAATGAAGAAGCATCCGGCTCCCCTTTAATAAGCTCCTTTCCCGAAAATTCAAGAACAGGTTTGCTCTCCGATGCAGGACTGAGGAATGAGTCATGCTTCTCAGCGGTAACACCTGTCATAGGCTGGAACCAATGTGTATAATGTGTAGCACCATGCTCAAGTGCCCACTCTTTCATCGCATGAGCAACGACATTCGCAATCTCAATATCAAGATCTGCTCCGCTCTCAAGCGTTTTCTTCCAAGATTTATATACATCTTTTGGAAGTTTAGCCTGCATTACTTCATCATTAAATACATCTTTCCCAAAAACCTGTTCGATAACATTATTTTCCATTTCGTTACCTTCCTTTCATATTAATATTTTAATATTCATATAACAGTCAAAAGGTTTTTCCTTAAAACTATTTTTATATGATGTCCGGAACAAAAATCATTTTGACCCTTGCATCATTATATAAAGTGTCCGGAATAATTATGTCATTCCTATGCTGTCACCCGGACACCATATAAGTTGCGGTACAGCTTATGTCATTCATTCTAGTAAAAAAGGCGCACTCAATTATTTTAATTGAGAACGCCCTTGTTCTGTACTTCTTTATCAACTGTTTTGAAGTATATCACACTAACTTTGATTTGAAAAGACTTTTATTGCATATTTTTACTTTTTTGACATATTGCATATTCCATTTCCAAAAACACAGTAAACTTTTGTAATAATTCTACAATTTTTGACATTTATCTGCTAAACAGTAGCTCTCAGATATATTGTCACTCCTTATATCTACTGTACAGCAGGCATTGGCTTGTTTAGTTTAAAGTTTTCAAAGATAAATACCTAAATTCTATACACCTATATAATCAAACATATCAAACTGCACCGCATTCCTACAGTCTTTTCCATCACCGCTTGCATAAAGTGCAATATAATTTCCCGTAAACCTTCCTCCAACTTCCGTTGTGAGATAATCAGCTTCACCCTCTCCTGCTTCAAGCCACTCTCCATTCTCCTTATAGCTAAAGCAGTAAATATTTTCTCCGTTTTCACCCTTTAACGCTTCAAGTCTCATGTAAATACTGTCATCGGCGAGTCTTGATATTCTGTCCTCTCTGATAAGCGAACCTATCCTTCTTCTGAACATAAGCCATCTTTCTCCATCAAGTACAGATGTAAAAAGTTCATAGTGATGTTTGCTGTTCATATATATTGTAAAACCTGCTTCGCTGCCATCCTCCATATTGGCAAAATCAATATGTGTTTCTGCCATGAACTCGTGATGCTTTTGCCTGTAACCGACCCATGCAATTTCACCACTTGAGATTATCGGCTCTTTTGTTCCGTATAATAAAAGACCTTTTGTCTTATCCAATGCCGCATATTTAGATGTCGTGTTATAGATAAAATTCCAATCTTTTTTCAATACATCACCATCAAATTCATCATGAAAATGTTTTCCCTCATCAGTCTGAGATTTCTGCATTACTCCTTCATGCAGTTTTCTGTCAGATGATATTCTCTCATCAAGCAGACCATTTCTTCCTATAACAGGCCAATCCTTATCATCCCACTCTACAGGCACAAGAAATGTTTCTCTCCCAAGATTGTGTTTAAACGGATATGTGATAGGACGGTTTGCAAGACACACTCCCCACCAGTCACCGTATTGGTCACAGACTATATCCATATGACCTGTTCCTTTTATTGGAAGTGATGTAGACCTGTTGCTAAAAACCGGATTTCTCGGACACGACTCATATTCTCCCCATATATTTCTGCTTCTTGCTACTGTTATCATATGGCAAAATTCCGTACCGCCCTCCGATATAAGCAGATAATACCAGCCATTTATCTTATAAAGATGCGGTCCTTCAGGGTCATTCCCACCTGTACCATACCACATAAATTTTTTCTCGGAAACCGTTTTGCATGAAATATCAACAACTTTTCCATTTTCATCATACTTATATGAAAATTCAAGCTCGCTCATAAAAATCCCATTATCAAATGCTCCCGTATAATATACCTTTCCGTCATCGTCAAAGAAAAGTGAAGAGTCTATTCCCGGTAAATCGATAAAAACCGGGTCCGACCATTCACCGTACGGATCATCAGTCCATACGATAAAATTTCCATCGTCCTTACTGCCATATGTAACATTTGTTGAGATAACATAAAAAATACCGTCATGGTATCTTATTGTCGGTGCATATATGCCAACGCAGTTTTGCACTCCCTGTCTCAATGCAAGTTGTCCGGGTCTTGATATACAGTGACCTGTCTGCTCCCAGTTTATCAAATCTTTGCTGTGGAATACCGGAATCCCCGGAAAATACTCAAACGAACTGTTCACAAGATAGAAATCATCACCCACTCTGCATATACTTGGGTCAGGATAAAACCCTGAAATTATCGGATTTACATACTCCATATCTTTTTCCTCACTTCCTTTAATATATACTCCCGGCACTTTCTCAAAACAAAAAATTCCGAGAGCACATTAAGTTTTTATATTTATTTACAAATAAAGCAGCCATGATAAACTCCTGCAAACACCTATAATCCTATTGACAGTGCTTTATGTGTCAAGCGGATATTAGTAATCCTCTCTGCTGCCTGCTCATAGCATAACAAAATAAATTTTCTCACATTTTTAATATTTATACAACACATACTTTCAGCCACATATTACATTATACTTTCAGCTATGTTCTTTGATATACTCCCCACTGTATATCAAAGCATTTTAGTTTCTCTGTATATTCAAATTGCACTTTCTATATATACTGTATCATACTTTTTACATAACACATTCTGCCTTATATGTTATCGTTCACATCTGTAATTCGACATCAGCGATTACTTGCTTGAATTTATTTTTCCGTCATGGTAAAATCATATAGTATAATATTGATTTGTGTTATGATCAAATAGTAGAGCGGATTGTGAACATCCACTTGAATAATAAAAAATATTAAAAATAAATACAAGATTGGAGACTTTATTATGGGAAAAAAAATTGTTGTAGCACTCGGACACAGTGCACTTGGAAAAACATTTCCGGAACAGAAAGAAGCAGTTAAAAACGCTGCATCAGCTATAGCTGATCTTGTGGAAGCAAAATATGATATAGTCATTACTCACAGCAACGGTACCCAGGTCGGTATGATACATTCTGCAATGAGAGAGTACAGCCGTCTTGAGCCTACAAACACTGTCGCTCCTATGTCTATATGCAGTGCCATGAGTCAGGGGTACATAGGTTATGACCTCCAGAATGAAATAAGAACAGAACTTTTAAACAGAGGCATCTACAAGCCGGTGTCTACAATTATCACACAGGTAAGAGTTGATCCTTTTGACACTGCTTTTTCATATCCTACTAAAGAAATCGGAAGATACATGACAGCAGAGGAGGCAAAAGCAGAGGAAGAAAAAGGAAACCATGTCGTAGAAATAGAAGGCAAAGGTTTCAGGCGAATCATTGCCGCTCCACGCCCAATGGAGATTTATGAGATAGATGCCATAAAAACACTTGTCGATGCCGGTCAGATAGTTATCGCAGCAGGCGGCGGCGGTATTCCTGTTTTACAGCAGGGAACAAGACTTAAAGGTGCAAGTGCCGTTATAGAAAAGGATGTTACAAGTGCTTGTCTCGCCGAAGAACTCGGTGCAGAAGTTCTTCTTCTTCTCACAGGAGTTGAAAAAGTTGCCCTCAACTTTGGTACAGACAAAGAACAGGCTCTCGACACAATGTCAGTTGATGATGCGACAAAATATATCGCTGATAAACAGTTCAACGAGGGCGGAATGCTTCCAAAAGTTGAAGCCGCTGTTTCATTTGCGTCTTCATCAAAAGAGCACAAAGCAATCATCACAAGTATTGATACGGCTCTTGAGGGAATTTCGGGCAAGACAGGTACTGTTATCACCTGCTAAGATCATACAGCATATAAACAAAAACACCATATATTCATTTTTCCTATGAATATATGGTGTTTTATTTTTCATTTTTATTATTTTTATTTTATAACTGACTCTCTACAACCTCATATACTTTTTCGATTGCTGCCGGTATTCCATCAGGATTTTTTCCACCTGCCTGAGCCATGTTCGGACGACCGCCGCCACCACCTCCGACGAGTGCTGCGATTCCCTTGATAAGATTTCCGGCATGTGCCCCTTTCTTAACTGCATCATCTGTTGCCATAGCAAGGAGTGTGACTTTTCCGTCAACTGCCGATGCAAGGACTACCACACCGCTTCCAATCTTTTCTTTCATCTGGTCACCGAGATTCCTAAGACCGTTCATGTCTACATCAGGTACAGCCATTGCAAGGACTTTAATGCCCTTTACTTCTTTTATCTGACTGTCAACATCACCTACTGCATCATTTGCAAGCTTTGCTTTGAGTTTTTCATTCTCGCTCGAAAGTTCCTTTATCTCATCGTGCATTGCATTTATTTTATTCACGAGTTTTGACGGCTCTGCCTTTGCTGCCTTTGCTACCTCGTTAAGCTGTTTTTCAATTTCAGCATAATATTTCATAAGTCCGTCACCGGTAAGTGCTTCAATACGGCGTGTTCCTGCCGCAACACCACTCTCAGACACAATCTTAAAGTATCCGATAACTCCTGTATTTGCAACATGAGTACCACCACAAAGCTCTGTGCTGAAATCACCCATCTTTACAACACGGACTTTCTCACCGTATTTCTCTCCAAAGAGTGCCATCGCACCTGTCTTTTTAGCTTCATCAAGCGACATAACTTCCGTAACTACAGGAAGATTTGCTGCTACCTGCTCATTTACGATAGCTTCAACTTTCTCTATCTCCTCAGGAGTCATAGCTGAGAAATGTGTAAAGTCAAATCTGAGTCTGTTTGCATCATTGTATGAACCTGCCTGCTCTACATGAGAACCTAAAACCTTACGAAGTGCTTCCTGTAAAAGATGTGTAGCACTGTGGTTTTTGCAGGTTGCCGCACGATTTACGGCATCAACTTTAAGTGTAACGGTATCTCCATCTTTAAACATTCCCTTAACTACTTCACCTATATGGGCTACTTTTCCACCAAGAAGTTTAACTGTATCTTTTACCTTAAATTCACTGTCAGCACATACGATAGTTCCTATATCAGCCTGCTGACCACCCATTGTCGCATAAAATGTTGTCTTGTCAACAATGATAGTTCCTTTCTGACCGTCTGTTAAAGCTGCGACTACATCGCTATCCGTTGTAAGTGCAATAACTTTTGCGTCAGCTTCAAGTCTGTCATATCCAATAAACTCTGTTGTAAGTGCCGGATCAAGCTGCTGGTAAACAGTTTCCTCTGCTCCCATATAGTTTGTTGTCTTTCTTGCACTGCGGGCTTTCTGCTTCTGTTCTTCCATAGCAGCCTCAAACCCTTTTTCATCAACCGTATATCCTTTTTCTTCGAGAATTTCAGTTGTGAGATCTACAGGGAATCCGTAAGTGTCATACAATTTAAATGCATCTTCGCCTGCAAGCTCTTTCTTTCCTGACTTTGCCAGTTCCTCCTGCATCTGATTAAGAATATTTAATCCCTGGTCTATAGTCTTATCAAATTTGTTTTCTTCCTGCGAAAGAACATTTAATATAAATTCTTTCTTTTCCTCAAGTTCAGGATAACCGTCTTTCGACTCATTTATAACAGTCTTTGCAAGTTCTGCCATGAACTGCTTATTTATACCAAGCATGCGACCGTGGCGAACCGCTCTTCTTATAAGACGACGGAGGACATAACCTCGTCCCTCATTTGACGGCATGATTCCATCCGAAACCATAAATGTCGATGAACGGATATGGTCTGTAATAAGTCTTATTGAAACATCTTGTGCTTCATCTTTCTGGTATGTCGTTCCTGCCATCTCACATATTTTATCTCTGATAGCTTTCATAGTATCTACATCAAATACAGAATCAACATCCTGTACTACAACAGCAAGACGCTCAAGTCCCATACCTGTATCTATGTTCTTATTTTCAAGTTCTTCATATCCACCATGTCCGTCACCATTAAACTGTGTAAATACATTGTTCCATACTTCCATGAAACGGTCACAGTCACAACCTACCTTACAATCAGGTTTTCCACAGCCATATTTCTCTCCTCTGTCATAATAAATCTCTGAACATGGACCACAAGGACCTGCACCATGCTCCCAGAAGTTGTCGCACTCGCCGTTTTCATCACGGTAAAAGCGTGTAATTCTATCCCCCGGAACGCCTATCTCTTTTGTCCAGATATCATATGCCTCATTGTCCTCGCCATAGATTGACGGATAAAGTCTGTCAGGCTCCATCCCAATAACTTTTGTCAAAAACTCCCATGACCATGCGATAGCTTCATGCTTGAAGTAATCACCGAAAGAGAAATTTCCGAGCATTTCAAAAAATGTAAGGTGACGCGCCGTCTTTCCTACATTTTCAATATCACCCGTGCGGACACATTTCTGGCAGGTCGTAACTCGTCTCCTCGGCGGTATCTCCTGACCTGTGAAATATGGCTTAAGTGGTGCCATACCTGCATTTATAAGTAATAAACTGTTATCATTGTGTGGAACGAGAGAAAAGCTTTTCATTGCAAGATGACCTTTGCTCTCGAAGAACTCTAAGTACATTCTACGAAGTTCATTAACACCGTATTTTTTCATGATTATATTCCTCCAGCTAAAATTGGGACATTTTCCATCCCTCTATTTTCATAACCTATACCAGTCTGCATGAGTCGTTAAGCGGATATTCACAATCCACACCACTGCCTGCTCATAACACTATTAGCGGCTATCGCATATAGTGTCAGAATCTTTTTCAAAACCCATATCTGTCTGCAGACCGACCATAAAAGGTTGAAGTCTAATAAATAATTATAAGTTATGAAATTTAGTCTGTCAATAAATCATTGGTTTTATATTTTATATTTTTTACTGCCTGTTCTTTATAACTGCATTTTAATCCGGGCAATCATGCGGATTTTTTATTATTCATAATATTGTTCTTTTGAGTCTGATAACTTAAGCGTACCGTCATTCGTCAGTTCTTCTATTACTCTCCGTGTGTGTTTTGCTTTAAAACTTATATTTAACATCTTTTTTTCCGCAAATTGATTTTTATTGTTTACATAAAAACTTATTCTTTCATAAGCCCCCATTTTATATTTATCTGCCATCGTCTCATTTACATATGTCCTAAAGTTCAACTTCTTGTCATCAGACTCCCCCTGATATGACAAATCTAATATATTTATATTTCCTGCTTCGATGTCTTTTAAGACGGCTTCATATATTTTCTCTCTTGCTTCTTCTGTTGAAGCATATGTTGTACTTTCAGCATTTCCATCACAATCCTGCACCTCTACATTTTGTAATTTATAGTCTCCGTCTTTATATGCCTTTGAAAAAACCGCCTCATATTTTTGCTTACTTCTGTTTGCACACTGGACTATCTTATCAGATATTGTCCCCTGACCTGTCGGAAGTTCATACGAAAATTCTCTCTTAGTTCCATTTTTTAATCTGTAGCAAAAGCTGACACCGCTAGTTGAATCTCCATTTGGCTTTAATCGTTTTTCTTCTATTTCTTTATTCAATTTAATAAACTTACTTATATCATCTTTATCCGTATATAAAATATTATTTTCTGATGTAATTTCAAGTTCACTGATATTATTTAATTTTGGAATTTTTATGCCAATAACACCTGTCACCTCCAAAACCAGAAACATTAACATTACTCCGACAACAATCAGGAAATTTTTTCTGCTGAAACTTTTCCAGATAAAAAATGTCCTTTTTAACATCATCTCACTGACAAAATAACATATTATCACGCATATCATCATCAGCATGACAATATCCATAAGTCTTTCAATATCATATGCACCCTCTCCGTTCATTGTATCCGCAACACCCTGCTGAAAATATATGGTCCAGCTTATAAGTGCAAAAAACATTCCTCCTGCTATCGCAAATACCGTCCTGTAAACCGGTTTTCCCCAACTAAATGCTATCATATCACCTACTGTTTCAGATTTGCGATATTTATATAACAAAAGAGCGACAATAAAAATGATTATAGCTGCTGCAAATGCACATACAAACGGCAATATTTCTGACCATCTTATTATCTCCGATTTTAAAGAAGTGCTGTCTGACCATCTTTTCACACCGGTCCATTTAAAACCTGTTTTTCTATATAAAAAAACTATTGGACTAAGCCATGCATATCTTCCAGTCAGGATGTTTTCCATATCAACAGTTCTACCTGCATATGAAAACATCTGGTTTACCGACATGAACATCATATAAAATCCTATATAAAGTACATTTAATACACAATAAATAGAAATTGACATCATACTATTTCCACTTACCATCACTACCATACAAGCAATGCCATAAAACAGCAGTATCATTGCAAACACTTCAAATGCCAAAAGCAGCATACTTATCGTAAGTCCGGCACAATACATCTTTCCAACTATAATATATCCGGCAAATCCTATCACATACGGTATCAGCAGCATAACAACACCTGCAATATAATGTGATATAAATAATGTTTCCCTTTTGACCGGCAATGAATGTATCATATACATTTCTCTTGAATTGAAAGTATATTGAAATACAACTACTGCTACTACTATTGCCATTACAAATAAAAATACCGGATTTGCCAATACTGCGGTAAATGATATCAGAGATTCTTTTATATCACTTCTTGCATTTAATGTATTGCCCGTATATTCCCGTATTATTCCATTTACACTGCTCATAAGAGGCATTATAAAGATTAGCAGAGATATAACTATCTCAACCGCCCACAATGACCAGAATTGTGTCATATCTTTTTTAAACACAGCCTTATTAAAATAAGATGTCTTTAACTTCATAATTTTCTCCTCCCAACTCATAAATAAATATTTCCTCAAGCGTAAGCGGCAAAAGATCCATAAGTATTGGATTTAAACCCATAAGCTTATCTTCCACTGTTTCGGAGTCCCCTTTTACAATAAGCGTATGAACCTTACCCATAACTGAATGATTTACTACATTTACATATTTTTCAAAATCAGGAACTTCATTTGCAAACGCTATCTGAATCTTTGATACACTTCCCTGAAGCTCAGCGAGTGAACGCTCTATTATAACTTTTCCCTTGTTCATAATCCCTACATAATCGCACACATCTTCAAGTTCCCTGAGGTTATGTGAAGACACAAGCACCGTCACGCCGTACTTAGTCACTTCATTTAAGAGAATGTTCCATATCTGTTTTCTCATAACCGGGTCAAGTCCGTCAACCGGCTCATCAAGCACAAGTATTTCCGGTCTCATGCTGACCGCAAGTAAAAATGCCGACTGTTTCTGCATACCTTTTGACATTCTCCTGACACGCATCTTTCTGTTAAGTGCCGGAAATCCTCCACAAAGTTTTTCATATAAATCCCTGTCAAAATTTTTATAAATTCCCGCATAATATTTCATCATATCATCAAGGCTCGCCTGTTTAAAATAAAATATATCATCAGGAATATATGCTATTTTCTCTTTTATAACAGAATTTTCAAAAACATTTTCACCTGCCACATTTATACTTCCGCTGTCAGGTTCAAACACTCCCGTTATGTGTCTGATAAGTGTAGATTTTCCGGCACCGTTTGGTCCTACAAGCCCATATACCGAACCTTTTCTACATCTTTTCCAACTATCATATTTACCTCATTTCCGTGCTGTTTTTTGCACTACATATTATGCACACATTTCTGTTATGCAATTTTGCTGCCATACATCCCGCCTGCTGCATCTTAACTATCATCACCAAATAACAAACAAAACTATCAAATCATTTTCAAATCCTGTTGCACCCTATCTGTTAATGTTAATATCACAAAATAATTTATAGATAAATCTAATGATTTTTAAATCTTCCACGCTTTGTCTATAACAGCAATCACCTCGTCTTTTTGTATCCCCATAAATTTAAGTTCCTGAGAAACATCTGCGATTTCTTTTAAAAGCTCCTTTTTCCTCGCTGTGTTTTCTTCCGGAACCCCCGCCACAAAACAACCCTTTCCTTTCACTGTATATACATAACCTTCTGCTTCCAGCTCCCTATACGCTCTCTGTATCGTGTTTGGGTTGATAGTAAGCGATGTTGCCAGTTCCCTGACTGACGGCAGCTTTTCATTATTCTGCATAATCCCTTGCACGATAAGTTTTCTTATCCCATCTTTAATCTGTTCATAAATTGGTCTTGAATCACGGTAATTTATCTGAATCACTTTCTCTCACCTCCCGTCATATACGCTTCTAACGCTTATTTGCAGCCTATGTTCATCCCGCAAAACATTTGCCTGCAGCCATATCCCCAATCCTTCCTGATAACAAAGTCTCCCACAACCGTATTATCATTATTAACTGTATTAACATCCTTAATACAGTTAATATATTAAAACAGGTTGACACATTTGTCAACCTGTTTTTGGAAAATTACATTTTTATATGTAACAGTTCAGCCATAAAAAATAATTGACAATACTTGAGCTTGCTCATTGTATTGTTGATTATCTTTTTATGGTAGAATAGCCTTTCATTTCTGAAATGAAATAAACCAAAGCTGCTAAGCAGCGACTGACAGCTTGCTGGCAGGTTTATGAATTGAGGAAATAAAAGGCTGAACTGTTACTTTTACATAACAACGAATGCTCAGCTCGAAAACTTCGTTTTCTCGCTGGTCGTTTCACTCATATAATTTTCCAGAAAATCATTTTCCTGCAAGCAGGCACTGCTTTTCTTTGGAAAATTGCATTCGTTGTTATGTCATATGATAATGCATACAAGTCCGCCGTTGCTGTCATTTATTACTTTTTGTATCGTGTCCTGAAGTTTTACCTGACTTTCGTCAGTCAGCTTATTTACTTTCGATTCTATTCCCTCCTCAACAAGCTGTCGTACCGTCTTTCCAAATATGTTTGTGTCCCATATGCCCGACTGTCCATCCTCCGAAACTATATCCTCTCCGCCTGCGATATATCTGACAAGATCCTCTGCCTGCTCCTTTGTTCCGACTATCGGAGCTATCTCCGTTTCAATGTCAGCCTGTATCAGGTGGATTGACGGACTTGTTGCTCTTAATTTTACACCAAATTTATTGCCATGATGTATAAGTTCCGGTTCATCTATCTTTATATCTTCTACTGATGGAGTTATTACTCCGTAGCCTTTCCTTTTTACCTCGGCAAGCGAATCGCTTATCTTTTCTATCTCCTGCCCTTTTTTGGCAAATTCTTTTAATATATGTATAAGTTCATACTCTCCCTTAATATCCATACCAACAAGTTCACTTAATATCTGATAATATTTTTCTTCATCAAATTTAACCGAGATGCTTACATTTCCGTTTGTCATATCAACACTGTTTATATCAAATTGTCTGATATATTCGCTGTCTGATAACATATTTTCCTTATTTATGTCACCTATGCAGCTTACTTTTGCAAGAATATCCCTGACTTTTGATACAAGCTCTTGTTTAAGCCAATGACTTGTTTTAAGCATCTCAACCCATTTTGGCAGATAAAACGAAACCTGACTTACAGGAAATGAGTCAAGAATTTTTTTCATTATCCTGCTTACATCCTCACGGCTAAGCTGCATACAGTTAAGTGCTACAGGAGTTACTCCGGTTCTTTCTTTTATCTCGTTTATCACATCTTTCGCCTTTTCGCCAAAAGGATTTGCCGAATTTACTATTACTATAAATGGTTTTCCTATGCTTTTTAATTCAGAAATAGTTTTATCTTCTGCGGCTTTATAGCTTTGTCTTGAAATATCTCCAAAACTACCATCGGTTGTTATAACTATTCCTATCGTTGAATGGTCATGTATCACTTTTTTCGTTCCATACTCAGCAGCCTTTGCAAAAGGCATCGGCTCCTCCGACCACGGAGTCATAACCATACGCTCACGCTCGCCCTCCATAAGTCCTCCTGCATCTTCCACGATATAGCCGACGCAGTCAACCATCCTGACTTTTATATCATTGCCATCAAAAAGGTTTATCTTTACCGCTTCTTTAGGAATAAATTTCGGCTCAGTAGTCATTATGGTCTTTCCCTCCGCCGACTGAGGGAGTTCATCCATTGCACGCTTTCTGTCATTTTCATCCCTGATGCCCGGAAGTACAAACATTTCCATAAATTTCTTTATAAATGTTGACTTTCCTGTTCTGACCGGACCGCAGACTCCAAGATAAAACTCGCCGTTCGTACGCTTTGAAATATCATTATATACACTATATTCTTCCATACATACCGCTCCCATATATATTTTTTATGACTGTTATGCAGGTTTAACTATTACCCATAGTCACATTATCTAATTATATATATGAGCTGATGAATAAAAAAATGAGCAAAAAATAAATTTTGCTCATCTTAATTTTTAACTATTTGTTTTTACTGTACTTTTCGATAATGCACTCATGTTTTTTACCGGACCTATCATAATTGATGCCAACCATTAAAATATTTCCCGTGTAGTCTGATAATGACTCTGTATATTTCTTATCCTTAATCTGCTGCATCGCAGTTTTGGCATTTTTATTCCATTTAAGTTCAACAACAAGTGCAGGATATTCATCTGTATATTCGGGTTTTGGAAGATAAACAAAATCTGCAAACCCACGACCCGACGGCATTTCTCTTATCGGTTTATAATAATACTGCATCGAGCTTAAATAGGCAATCGTAAGCACACTGCTGAGAGAATTTTCATTATTATATTGAATAACAGATACATACTGTGAATGTATTTTTTCAATCTGTTCTGCCACTTTCCGGCTATCCATATCTATAGTCGCATCAAGCAGATTTTCAGATTCCTGTTGAAATGAATCGAATTCATTCCATCTTTTACTCTCAACCGCATTTTTTAACTCTTGTCTTATCTCCTCATTTGGGATAAATGCAGAATTTTTCACCTCATCATAACCTATATAACCTAAATGAATAAGATAAGTAAGTACATCATCTTTGCTTTTAAAATTCACAGTATCATTTCTGAATGTAGTTGTATTGACCTTTATAGTATCCCCTGAAAGCATTTCTATAATTGAAGTCTTAAGACCATCATAATTCATATTTATAAGAGGTACTATCGCATCGTACGATGCTGTTTCCGACCAATAACTCTTAAAACTGCCCTTGAGTAACACGCTGACAACCGCTTTTGGATTGTAAACCTGATATTCTTCCAAAATATATCCATCATACCATCTTTTTACTTTTTCAAAGTCTTTATTATAGTTTTTGCAAAGTGCTTTCACCTCATCATCTGTAAAACCTATATAAGATGCAAACGCACCTGCACTAAGCATGGTAAATTCATCGAAATTATTTAATGCTGACTGTGTCTTTTCTTTCTTAATCGGTAAAATTCCGGTAATATAAGCAAGCTGTATATATTTTGTCGGCTCAACACCTTTAAACATACCTCTTAAAAAATTGATGTAATCCTCCTGAACCTTCTCTTCGGCTGCTTCATCCCTGATGATAACATCCCATTCATCTATGATAACTATGAACTTATTACCTGTTTTTTCCCTAATATTGGAAAGTGCCTGCGGAATAGTTGTTATATCTGATGTAATCACCATCGGATAAATAACTTTAAGTTCATTTAATATACTCTTTGTAAGAAATGCCACAAAATTATCTATATCGTCACAATTTGTAAGAAACCATTGAATATCAATATGAATTACATCATATTTGTTTAGATGTGTTGTAAAATCTTCTTTTTTGCCGATTGCAAACCCTGAAAACATCTCCCTAGAGTCGCAGCCTTTACTATAATATGCCGCAAGCATATTGGCAGCGTATGATTTGCCAAACCGTCTCGGACGACTGTTGCATATATATGCCTCAGTTGTCCCAAGAACACTGTTTGTATATTCAAGCAAACCTGTCTTATCTACATATATTTTTGAATTTAATGCAACCTGAAACGCACTGTTATCCGGATTTACAAATCGTCCCATTAAGTTTGGCTCCTTTCGCCACTTTTATAAGTATGTTATCACATGAATGTATGTTCGTCAAGTTATTTTATCGTGCCATAGATTTAAGCACCCTGTCAAAGGTTTTATAATTTCTGTCATCTCTGGGACTGCAATAAACAGCGAACTCAATTACTTTAAAAGCATTCAAATAATCTTTTATTGCATTTCTTGCCGCCAAAACAACAACTTCCGGTTTATTCATAAAAGCTCCACAGCCAAATGCTCCTAAAATCACAGCTTCTTCTCCCTCAGCCACAGCTACATCCAAAATTCTTCTTAAGCGTTTCTCTTGAATTTCCAAAAGTTTTTTATCACTTATTTTTACACATTTATCACCATCACCCGGATTATGTATATTTCCCGGCTTTTCTCTCAAATTAGGTGCAGCACAGGTAATAACATCCACATTATACCATTCTTTTTCGTTCATTAATTTCGGACTTGCCGTATCTGTCTTAAAGACAACAACTCCAGGTGTATAAATAATATCATCATTGTGTATCGGATTATGTGTATTTCTATGTGGATTATAAAATCCATCCCACATAGGTTTTGTATTCAGACTAAAATACAAACCTGAACATCTGCATAAACACTCCTCCTGAGCACTGCTTCCCCTGGTTACACCTCCACCCGGATTAGTTGCTGATGCAAAATTATGTACAGCTGTCTTCATTCCTTTATGTGCATATAAAGAAGCTGCTTCATAAGTTCTTTTACTTGAAACTACTACTTTTGCATTTTCCGTATATCTTTTTAATTCCAGTGCCCTAAAATCAGCGTCTTCTAAAATAAGCTGCTGATTATCCGTCGAAAACTGAACAGCATTTAAAATTTTTTTATTACTTCTCACTAAATTTTCCGTATCTTTAAAAATATTAATATTATCCACTCTTCTCATAATCACATTTACCTCCTGTAATGTTTCAATTTTATAAATAAATCACCTAAAATTTTTCCCTTAACGAAATTAAACTCCACTCCGGTTCACTATAATTACATTCGCAAAATCCCTGAGTAAATACTATTAAATTCTTTGTTTGATTATAATATACTCCATCCATGCCTGTCGGCCCATACTCCCAGCCAGAATCAGATTCAAGTTTTACATTTTGGGGAATATTATTTTTGTCTATTATCTCTGTAAGCTTTTCAAAAGTCACATTTTACCTCCTTTCTTAAAATTCTCAATTCACTATAATCAAAAATAATTTTTAATAAGTACATTAATATATTTTTTCACCAAATGCCATATTCAGAATTGTCTACATACCCATTTTCCAGCAGCTCGTTTAAGTATTCAATGGCTCTATCCACTGTCCATTCTCCTGTTTTTAACTGCATTAAAGGTGTTAAAGAATCCGTAAAATGTGAGAACGGCCTATCAAACAATTGCTGTTCTAATTCCACTGGATTATCTAATAACTGCTGTGGCAAATAACATTCATAGCAATAGTCATTATCATTATTAACTAAAAAACGTCCAAATTCCGTTCCCAGCCACATATTAGCGGCATTTGCGAATTGAATAAAAGAGAGTCGATTTTTTTCTTTTATAATAACCGGATGCATAAAAAGCATCATATGAATCAGTCCTTCTTTCGTTATTCCTATAGTCGTTTGAAGCTCCCATGAAAACAGTTCATTGCTAAGCACAGTTGTTAAATGATAATCCTCTGCCTCTGAGAAAACAAAAGGATAGTCTTTTCTCCTAATTAACTTCATATTAAACAATTTTGTGTTTTTATCAATTATTTTTTGTAATTGTGATTTTGTTATATTCATTTGTTTTTTCCTTTCCTCTGTTAAGCACACAATCCTTCGTATATCCTGATATTGCTAAACCTTATTAATCTAATTTTGCAAACAAATAACTGTAATCCACACATGTTATTCTAGTCTTCTCTCTATTCTTGCTTTGTAAGTTTATCATATTCCTGTTCAAAGTCATTCATTAATTTATTTATTTTCTCGCGGTCATAAAGTCCCTGTACTTTCCAAAACATAAGTATATCGTTTAGTTCTTCTTTCCTTTTATCTATAAATCCACCACACAATTGTCCATTATATATTGCGCTGTCATCTTCAGAGCAGCTAAAACATGCTGTGTCTTCATCTAGTCTTGCACAATCACCACAAGTAAGCTCCCTTTTTTCAGGAATAAAACAGCAATTATCTTCAATATTGACCGGGAACCATGAACCTACATATGAACATATTGCCGATCCAGTTTCATTCGTATTTTTTATATTTATCCTATATTTACAATCTTTACACTTCAATTTATTTTTTCCTTTCTTTGCCAAAGTTTTTAAATACTTTTATTGTCATGACAATTCTTTTATATAGTCCATGAATATTAATGCTTCAATTGCCGGGGTTTCAGAGGCTAATCTAGGATTTTCAATTCCCTTAGTCAGTATCAGCCGTTCCCAAATTTTTCTATAGTCTTGAAAATCAAATGTATTATCATCGAGTATAACATATTCTTCAACTTCTGGATGTTCATTTAAATAGCTTATAATTCCTGCACCCCTTTCATAAAGCTTATCTTTCGTATGACCTAACAGAGTTAGTCCATATTTATGCAACTTGGATATTAAATAACAGTAATCATCGTCATTCTCACGCATATCCTTCCAGTCAGATGATAGGATTATATCAGTCCCCCCATATTTATCAATTACATTTGCCAGTAGTTCAACGCGACTATCCTCTATGCCCTTATAACCGTCTGGGGTTCTTTTAACTGTTTTATCAGTGTTAAGCACCCCATCAATATCCAGAAAAACAGTAAGTCTGCTATCATGTTTTTTCATTTCTTGGACTCCTTTTACATCATTTCCAACGCATTACAGCACTACGATATCATCGTATAAACAGTAGAACATATCCTCAACTTCCGTATCCTCATGAAAATGCCCAAAATACCATGCCGTAAAATTTGTATTATCAGCCACCCTTTGAAGATATTTTCTTAACTCTACTTCATCATCTGACATTTCTCCGTAGCCCATTGCTGCAATAACTTCTCTTGGACCAGAATGGGTTAGAATATAATCAACTTCAAAATCTGCTTTTTCAAGATTATGCCATCCTTCTTCATATTCATTTTGATTAGGTATCTCTTCCGGGAACCACGATAACCCTTCCGTGCGATACATCTTATCAATACTATGGGCTCCACCAAATGTAAAAAAGCGTGTTCCATCTATTTCAAAAACCTGTCCTCTCATCAAATGGATTATTCCGTTCTCAATAAAGTGAACTTTCCCACCATTCCATATTTCAACATCATATTCATTGAGTTGTTTAAAATTCTCATGATTTCCATCCACGAACAATGTAGTAACAGTAAGACGCCTAAACACACTCCTGGTTTCAGCCTCTTCTAATGCAGAGAAACCACATACACCTACATCACCGCATACAATTAGATAGTCTTCCGATGTATATTCATCCTCATGCTCATCAAAAAATTTAACAATCTTGCCTATATCAATCGTTCCGTGTGTATCTCCAGATATAATAAAGCTCATAATCATTCTCCTTACTTATAGAGTGAACAACACATATCATATATCATTTATCCCTATTCCATTGGATGCTGAATAATACTCTTCCCCGGTATCCAAACATATGGCAGCCAGCCTTCCGCCATAGTAATTTGCCCCACAATCAATTGCTATATGATTGTTTTTCCGATAAATACAACCTGGTCGCGGATTATCCTTGATTGTCTGCGTCGGTGTATGTCCCGTTATAACATATGTATTTTCAAAATACCTCAAATCATAGTCTGCTCGTGTCCATATCAACTCATGAAGTGAATACTCCTCTATGTCCTTTTCCGGTGAATAGCATCCTAAGCCTGCATGAACCAAAAGATAATCTTTACCATTGACAGATACTTCTTCATAAATCAAAAAATCCTTTATAAAATCTATCACATCCTTTTTAGACTCTGAATCCAGTTGACTGAACTCATCAAGCGTTGATTTGCTTCCACTATATTGCCACGTTATCAGATTATCAAGCATTTTTTCATCCAGTTCTTCTAAAGACATATCTGTGATTTTTTTCATCAAAAATTTCAAACATTCTAATGCCATAAACTCATGGTTACCTACCAGACATATAGCATTTGGCATCTCCATGAGCTTTCTAATTGTCTTAATCGGATGCGGACCTCTGTCGAGTATATCTCCTAATATGTAAAGAGTGTCAGTTTCCTTAAGTTTAATCTTATCAACCAGCTCCATGAACATATCGTACTGTCCATGAATATCTGAAATAACATATGTTGCCATACTAATCCTCATTTCTGCACACATTTTTTGCATATAAAGTTTGTGTCAAGTATGCACAGACACAAATCTTGTGTGTGAAAAATCGTATTTTTCAATCTAATCACCACCCAAATATCAGTCCCACCAAATATATAGTTCCGAATTATCTTTCATAATCTTTTTCATCTCTTCATATCCACCACTACAATTCGCATCTGCGTGAAGATTCCTACATTCATTTATTAAGTCATCTATTTCCGTATCGGATAACACTCTACCAAACCGAAAACCTACACTATCATATGATATCTCAATTATTTTAGCAGCAAATCTACTCTCCCACTCTTTTGCTATATTATACATTTCGCTTGAAGTCGGTGTTGAGTTCCACCCTCCCCAATAATTTCCAAGCAGCAAAAACAATTCATATGTGTGCTGAATGTTTTTAAATTCAACTTTCACACCCAGATTGCCATATGTAACAGTTTCTCCATCACAATAAAACTCGTTTTTTTCTGTTTGGTGCACATATTTTTTAAAGAACTGAAACATAGCAGGATCATTGCTTACATTCATGTTTATAGTTCTCATTATATCACCATTTCCCTTATTTTTTATCCCTGCCCTGTTTTTACGCAACTCTGCATTGGTCATAGGTCTGTGATGTGAATTTACAAATGATACTGCCCTCTTTACTTCTTTAATCATCTGAACCTGCTGTATATTCAGGCTTATTACCGACTTCAATCATAGTATTCTTTTTACTGTAAAGATTTGTTAGATAGCTGAGATACGCCCTTCTTTCATCTTTTTCATTCAAAGCCATACGTTATATATATATTGGATTAATGTGTTATTGGCTTCCCCATAAGTTCATGATCTATTGCCACTTTTGTCGCAAGATAATAATTTATCCCCCCATAAATATACAAATTGCAGCATTACCTACATCTGCAATTTGCTGACAATAATTACAGGTTTGCTTTCTTCATACAGAAACCTATATTCAATACATATGTACCGAAATACGGATACTTCAATACATTGAAAAATGATCTTATATATCAGCATTATTATCGCACAGAAGATAAACTCTATGCAGCGATCGAAGAATTTGCATATATGAATATAATCATGTACTACACATTCATTCCTATAATGATTACAAAACGCCTTATGTGATTACATAACCACTGTGGCAAAATATTAGGTCATAGTGTTACAAAAAAACTTGACCTCAACAGAGAATAAATACTTATTTTATTCTCCCCAGCATAGCTGGGGGGGGCTTAGTATCTCTAATCACACATTCATATTAAGTTATAACTTAATATACCTTAACTTTTGACCATAATATATCATGGTCAGATAGTTCAGCGGAAGGAACCACTCCAAAACTCATGGGTTGAAATCCATAAACAAAAATATGGTCATCTGGATAATAACCTTTATGTGTCGGTATAGCATTTCCATTTTCATCAACATCAACCATTGTAAATCCGATACTATCAAATGTATCTTTAATGATATTCAAATTATAATTACATTGTGATTTTCCGTTATAGTTCTGAGAATTGAATTTCTCGTTAAGTTTTCCAAGACAACGAGCATTATTAAAATCGCTGCACACGATATATAACTGTCCTTTTTTAAGCGGTCGAATCATGGGTATCAAAATATTATCAAAATTATTCCTTTCACTATCATACTGCATTCTAAGCAACAATTCTTTTTCAGAATCACTCATCGGCTCTTTTTCTTTTTTTACTCCACTTTCCATTCTACATCCTATAATAGAAAGTTCTTTCTCAAATTTCAAAGGAAGTGTAACTTTTAATATATTACAACCTTCAAATTGAGATGAAACAATATCGTCATACCATACCTGTTCTTTCAATTCATTATAATTCACTAATTTCTTTTTAATGGCAATTAAAACTCCATTTTTCCCCGTACGGGTTGTTTGAAACCATATATATCCTTTTATTTGAAATTTTTCAAAAAGATATTCTACTCCTTTTGTTATAATGAATTCTGTAAGGACAATTATATCTGCTTCTGCTTTTAAAGAAAATATCTTTTTAACAATACCTTCTAATGATTTAATTTTTTGTTGACTGTTCTCCCATCCTAATGCTGCTCCCCCTTTAATATTCCATGTCATTATTTTTAATTCATTTTGTAATTCACTTTGCATTTTTTCCGCCTTTCATAATGATAATGTTCATATATAGATTCATTAAAAATTACTATTCACTTTACATTTTCTTTTTTATTCTAACACTAACATAACTCTATGCTCGGCGGAGCAGAGCTCCATTGTCCGATGTTAAGAATACATCACCATATTCTCCACAGAAGTCACTATCTTGCTCAGTCAGGTCCATAACATATGCAGCTATATAGTCATCTTCAAGTTTCTCCATCTTCCAATTGCTTTCATTCTGTGAGACATATAATAATGTCAACCATATAACGCCTCTACTTGATTTATTTTCAATAACATGGTAGATATAACTCCCTGTCTTCGCTTCAAAATCCTCTACAGCTTTTAAATATATTTCGTTATAATTAACTTGATCAATACAACCAAATCCTGCGACGCGATAGCTGTAATAAAGCTTATCATCTTTAAGATACTGTAAGATCTTGGGATTAAGCTCAAACTTTTCCTGTAATGTCTTCATCCTTGACATAGCTTCCTTATACATCTTAGCTCTTTCCATAATATAAATCCTCCTTCTAAAAATTTGTAGCGTCAAAAAACTACTTATTTTGAATTAATTGTATTTGTATTTTCCTGCATCGTTTTAACCTTCTTTCCTTTCTTCGATGTTATCATAATACCATTTTATATTGACCTATAATGGCAATATTGCAAATTATTTAAAAAATAATTATATTTTTTACAATGATGTTTTTTACTACATATTTTAC
>OOCB01001999.1_pt1 | contig 25111 bp, 13 predicted proteins | sample 1671351 | NCBI WGS metagenome assembly OOCB01 (sample SAMN06348148, study PRJEB24527) | human gut metagenome | biome: human gut; feature: ankylosing spondylitis patient; material: feces | host: Homo sapiens | place: China | collected 2015-10 | reverse complement strand
TTTGGCAACGCAGATGCCGTGCCGCAGCCGCCGGAGCGGTGCTTAAGCCGTCAGGCGGGAATTGTGCGGTGTTGCCCAAAGAATAAACAAGCCCCCGGCAAGTTTACAGCGTATGAACAGTGCTCCGCTGCCTGCCGGGGGCTTGCTTCATTCTATATCCCTGTTAAAACGTCAGCCGCATCTGGTTCCACGCCACATTGCCGTGGGTGGATTGGGAAACACCCTCGTTCACAAAGCCAAATTTGGCGTAATAGTGTACTAGTTTGTCCTTACAGGTCAGTACCAGACCCTTGCGGCCCTGCTGGCGGGCATCGGCAATGGCGCGGTTCAGCAGCTGGGCTGCCAGACCATGTTTGCGGTACTCTGGCCGGGTCACCACGCCAAAAATCATCTGCCATGCGCCGGTTTCGCTGTGCAGAGCGGCATTTTCGTATAGATCATCGGTCAAATCGGGCTGGTCTGTCACCATGCCGTCCACAAAAGAAATCAGCGTTTCACCGTCAAACATCAGCCAAAAGTGTCCGGCATAAGCCTGCAGACGGTCCCTGAACTGCTGTTCCGGCGCGGCTTCCGCTGCGGGGAAGCAGAGGGCCTCCACCTCCGCCAGCGCGGCGGCATCGGCGGGGACTGCGGTGCGTATCAACATAAAAAACATCCACCTTTCGGGGAAAAATCAGGGGGCGTTCCTGTGCCCCGTTCCGCCGGTCAATCCGGCCGGGCGCAAACGGCATGGCCCTTTGCTGTAAGCCATTATCCCATACCCCCGTCCAAATTGCAAGCGGGGTTTGACAGGCGTGTGCGGGAGCGGTATCCTTAAAGTGTAACGGATGACCGCCCCTGTAGGCAAAGGAGTGTATTGTATTATGACCTGCCGCGTTCTGCGCATTGATGAACAGCTGTATGGCTGTGAGGAGCTGCCTGCCGGGCAGCCGGTGCTGTGTGATGTTCTGCTGGCCGATGCCGCCGGTACCCAGCGGGTGCTTCCCTACCCCGATGAAGCCCTGACTGCCCAGAACATCCAGGAGGGTGATACCGTTGCCCTGCTGCCGGATGGCACGCTGAAAAAACTAAGGTGTATCTGACACCCTAGGGTAAGCCCGCACTTTGCAAAAGATTCACCGTAACTTTACATCGGTATGGTTGCAGCCCGCAGCCAAATGGCCTATGATTCTGCCGGAACAAACGGCAATTCAATGTTTTCCTCGTCCACAGGCGGGGTTTGGGTTGCGCTGGGGGGCGGGGTTTCTGTCGGTTCCTTCGTGTTGTCCGCTGGTTCGCCGTCACCATTTTCTGCGGGCGCGGCACTGGCGGTGGGCTGACCGGCGGCGTTCAGCACCGGTGTTTTTTTCGTTGCGGGCTTCTGGGTCGGCTTGGGGGCAGTTGTCTGCTGCGGGACAGTAGTTGCCGTGGGCTGCGGTTCAGCCGTCGCGGTGGGCTGCGGCGTGGGCTCTGCCGGGACGGCATCATTCGTTTCCGCCTGCCGGGTCGGCTCCGGGGTTGGCTGGGTACCTGCCTGCGGCCGGTGCAGTGCAAAGGCAGCGGCAAGCACCACGGCAGCCACCACAACGGCCAGAACTATTTTTTTCTTCATTGCTGTTTTCCTTTTTATATCTGGGGGCGTTGCGGCATCAGCCTGCCACGCTGTAACGCTGTGCGGCGGTGGTCAGGTCATCCAGCGCGCGGAGCAGGTTCAGCAGCGGCAGCTGGCTTTCATCCACCGCTGCCAGCGCGCGGACCATATCGCCATAGCTGAACACCCCATAGCGCAGGATGCACAGATCCGCCCCGTTTTGCCGCATGGCAACCACCGGCATGGCATCCGCGCGGCGGAACGCAATGGCCGGTGTAACGACATAATATACCTTTTTGCCGTCAAAGCGGGTGTTGGTATCCACGGGCTGCAATTCGGTTTCGGGCTCACCCGCGTTCCAGGCAAAAGTAAAAGTGCATTCCGCGCCGTCCGGCACCATAAAATAGTGGCGGATCTGGATAACGGGCTCCAGCAGCAGGCTGCTGCCGTAATAATCATCGGTCTGGGTGCCGCTGCTTTCAAACTGGTAGCTGCCCCAGTTGGCCGTGGAGTTTGGCTCCGCGGTGTCGGCTAACGCATCGGTCCGGTAGCCAAAGTACAGCTGCGCTTTGCCGCCATACACCAGCAGGGTGCCGGCCAGCTCCTTTGCCTGTTGGGGATAATCGTGTTCCAGCAGGTAGTTCAGGTAATCCTTTACGGTGTAAGTATAAACCGGGCCATATTTACCGTTTACCACCATCCGGGCTTCAATATCATCCGTCAGCTGTTTGGCGGCCACCTGGCAAGGGAAAGCGGTGCAGCTTTTGCCGTTTACTTCCACCTGCTTTGCATCTGCCACTGCCACCTGTGTTACGGTGGAATCCAGCAGGGTAAACTGCATGGCGGCATCCTGCGGGGTATCTTCCGGCAGGGTAACGTAAAAATAAATTGTGACTGTCTCCCCCAGGCTCAGGCTGTAGCCTTCCAGATGCTCGCCGGTCTGGGCGGTTTCCGGGGTGGCGGGATCCTGCGGCGGCGGAGTTGGCACGGCAGGGTCAGGCCGGCCGGTTTCGGGGGTGCTCTGCGGCGGATCCGCCCAGGGGATATCCTCATCCGTTTCACTCACCTGCGTCTGGATGCTGGCCGTATTTTCCTCTGCCAGCGCGGCGGCAGGCAGCGCGGCACACAGCACCACCGCCGCCAGCAAAGCCAGCAGGCGCTGGGGCCAGCTTTTTTGTTTTGTATGGTTCAAACTCAAGGTGTTTCCTTCCTGTTTTTTGTTTTATCTTCTCTTTTTTATCCCGCTAAAGGCATCATCCCTGGTTTTTGGCCAGCAGCGCTGCTCCAATCACCCCGGCGCGGTAGCCGAGGGTGCAGGTGGTAATGCGGGTGTGCTTTTGAGCGTAAGCATTGCCAAAAACCATTGGTCCCACCGCGGCGCGCAGGGGAGCCAGCAGGTTCTCCCCCTGGTTGGCCACCCCGCCGGACAGACCGATCACTTCCGGGAAGAAGATGTTGATCATGTTGGCAACGCCCACCGCAAGGTAATGAATGTACTGTTCCACCACGGCTTTGCCTGCGGCATCGCCCTGGGCGGCGGCATCAAAGGCGGTGCGGCCATTTACCCCGCCGCTCTGGACGGCAAGGCCATGCAGGGTGCTTTCGGGGTGGGCTGCCATGGCTTCTTTGGTCATGCGGATCAGGGCGGTGGCACTGGCCAGGCTTTCCAGGCAGCCGGGGCGGCCACAGGTGCAGCGCGGGGCATCCGGGGTGTCCAGAATGACCATGTGCCCCGGCTCCGCCGCTGCGCCGGTGTAACCGGTCAGCAGTTTGCCGCCCAGCACCACACCGCCGCCCACGCCGGTACCCAGTGTGATGATCACTGCGCTTTCGGCCCCTTTGGCGCAGCCCGCCAGTGCTTCGCCCAAAGCGGCGGCGTTGGCATCATTGGCAAGAGCAACCGGCAGGCCGGTTCTGGCGCGCAGATAATCCCCCATGGCAAAATCATGCCAGTCCAAATTGTTGGAGTAGCGCACGAGGCCGCCATCCACCGTGCCGGGGCAGCCAACACCAATACCCGCTACCTGCTGGCCCTGTGCCAGCTGATTGCAGAGGGCTGCAATATCATCGCACACGGCCTCGGCCGGGCGCGGCAGTTTGGTGGGGGTGCTCGCTTCCTTTATAATAGCACCGTCTGCATCCACAAGCGCAGCTTTGATATTGGTTCCACCAAGGTCCACACCCAGATAATACATGATTGCAGCCTCCTGTACATAACATTTTTTTCAGTGTAGCAGATTGCCCGCCCCGGCGCAAGAACCTGTAGACAAAAAAGCATCCAAAAGTAAACCCGGCACTACCCACTGCTCTTTTGTCGGGTCGTGCCGGCTGGATTTTATTTTTTAGGCAATACCGCATAATTCTAAGTACCGATACGGTGAGCGAGGTGCGGCATCTGCCGGAGCGGTGCTTAAGCCGCAAGGCGGGAATTGTGCGGTGTTGCCTTTATTAGTGGCTGCTCATCCGTTCAGTTTGGCGTACTCTTCGTCGGTAACGGGCTCACACCATTCGTTGCTGCAATCTTTGCCGGGAACTTCCACAGCAATGTGGCTGAACCAGCTGTCGGCCTTGGCACCGTGCCAGTGCTTGACGTTGGCCGGGATGGTGATCACGGTGCCGGGGGTCAGGCTGACGGCAGGTTTGCCCTCTTCCTGGTACCAGCCTTCGCCTGCGGTACAAACCAGCAGCTGGCCGCCGCCCTTGGCCGCGTGGTGGATATGCCAGTTGTTGCGGCAGCCGGGCTCAAAGGTAACGTTGGCCAAAAACAGGCCGGTTTTAGGGTCGGTCAGCGGGTTCAGGAACGACTGGCCAATGAAAAACTTGGCATAAGCGGTGTTTGCGGCACCGGTGCCAAAAACATTCTGCTGCTCAAATTCATGTTTATCCATGCACTTCATACTTGTTGCCTCCTGTTTTTCTGTGTCCCTGCCCTGTTGTGCTTGACGCTGCGGCGCTGGGATACTATGTGACCGCTATATTTTTTCAAAACCCCTTATCGAAAAAAACTGCCCGCACAACGGCTTATCATACCGTGTACGGGCAGTTGATTTATAATTTTCTACTTTTCTCTCAGGTCTGGGTCGATAAGCGCAACCCCACCTGGTACCCCAGCAGGGTGCGGGTTTCCACCGGCTGGTGGCGGATGAGGGAAAGCAGCTGCTGTGCGGTACGGCGGCCCAGCTGTTCGGCATCAAAAGAGACCGCCGTAATCTGTGGCGTGCACTCCTGCAGCGCTTCGTCGTCATACATGGAGGCAAGGCGGATATCCTGCGGCACGCGCAGGTTCAGCTGTCTCAGGGTGCTCAAAGCCAGCAGGGCAACCTGGTCATCCATGCACAGGATGCAGTCCGCCCCACGCTGTACCGCGAGCTCCACAGCGCTGGTGCGTAGATCGTCGCTTTCCAGCTCCAAAAACAGCAGGCTCTCATCAATCTTGCAGCAGGCGCGGTCATGCGCCTGCTTATAGCCTTCCAGGCGGGACTGGTTGACGGTGTACAGCATGGATCCGCCCAGCAAAGCAATGCGATGCAGGCCCTTCATCAGCAGCAGGCTGACCAGCTCGCGGCAGCCGCCCACCTGATCATGGTCCACCGAGATGACATCCTGGTCAGCCGGGCGGCCAATGGCAACAAAGGGGATGCCGCTTTTTTGCAGCATAGGGATCAGCGGATCACGCTCCAGCGTGCGGGCCAGAATCACGCCATCGATCTTGCGGTTGACCAACAGACGCTGCATCGGGCTTGTTTCCTGCTCGCCCACCATCGTCATCAGCACATCATAATCATTGCGGGCGGCAATATCGTACACGGCGCTGACGGTTTTGCGCAAAAACGGTGCGGCAAGGTTGCCGAACTGGCGCGAGAACACCAGTGAGATATTATAAGACTGCTGGGTTACCAACCCGCGTGCCAGCATATTGGGCACATAGTTTTTCTCTTTGGCGTACTGGACCACGCGGGCGCGGGTCGCTTCGCTGACACGGCCATTGCCCGAAAGGGCACGGGATACCGTGGTCTTGGACACGCCAAGGTCTTCAGCCATCTGGCTGATGTCAATTTTTTTTTCTCCTTCTGTCTGTTTACGGCGCGGCATGGGTTTACTCCTGTTAACGTTTGCTTCTATAAGATCTTCTTTCTGTCCTTGCCGGTTTTCCGCCCCACGGGCAGTTCCCAGGGTACTGTTCCAGAAACCAGTCCCCCACCCCGGCCATTCCCTACTTGGTTAATAGGCTTAACATATTATACCACATTTCCCTGGATCATGGTAGCCCCCTGTGCAAAGAAAGCAAAGAACACGCTACCCCAGTATGGGGTCATTATATCATTCCTGGCTCTGTTTTTCAACCGATTTTTGGCTCTGTTTCCGTTTTCCAGTGTGTTTTATAACCTGGTAAAGTTTTCTCATTTTGTCCGTATCCTGCTCAGTCATCGTACCTGCGCCAAATTGGGCGGCTTGGGCCAATGCCAGCAGAGCTTCGGCATCCTGGGGTTCAAGGGCGGGGACACAACTTTGCAAAAATGCGGCAAACTCCGGCGCATCGGATGGTGTATCCGGCGGCAGGCCGCGACGCACCAAAAGGCGGTAGATGCTGCCAAACACGGCCAGCACCCGCGCGTTGCAGTTGCCCCGGCCATACCCCATGGCATGGCGGCGGGCCAGCACCAGCAGCACCACAGCAGCCAACAGGCAGCCCCCCAGCAACGCCGCCAAAACCAGCCTGCTGCGGGGCACGATGGTGGCTGCGGGTTCGTTTGTGCTGCTCTCCCCTGCTGCGGGGGCGGTGTCTTGACCTTGAGTTTCGGGCAGCGGGTCGGTGCGCAGGTCGGCCTGTTGGGCACTGACCAGCACGCCGGGGGTCATCTCCATGGGGGTCCAGCCCTGGCCGGAAATGTACACCTCCGCCCAGGCGTGAGCGTTATCGTCCTGCAAAATGGCGTGCCAGCTGCCGTCCTCCTGTTGGGTAAACAGGCTTTGCGGCGCGGCATAGCCCACCACATAGCGCGCAGGCAGCCCGAACATGCGGAACATAACCACCGCCGCCGAAGCAAACTGCACACTGTACCCCTGTTTGGATTCCGTTAAAAAGTAACGGATGGGGTCGGCCCCCTCCGGCGGCTGGGGAGCGCTGGCGTTATACTGGTAGTTGGTGTTTAGATAGGCGCGGATGTAATCGCCAATGTCCGCAGCTTCGGTCAGCTTCCGGTCCTTTTTGGCTTCATCGCACAGGGTTTGCAGCTCGTCATAGCCGTCCGGCACGGCGGTGTAGCGGCTGGCGGCGTAAGCGGCATAGGATGCTTCCATCCGGTCCAGCACGCTGGGGTCGGCATCGGCGCGGGCTTCCAGCTGGGTTTGGGCGGTATCCCGCGGGTAATACAGGAACACATCGTCCTGCGCGGTCTGGCCCGCGGCGGCGCCATCGCCCTGGATGGTGTAATAATCACCCCAGTAGGCGTTGTACGGTGCATAGGTGTACTGGGTATCGGCGTGGATGCGCTCCACCGTCAGCGTCTGGGGCTGGGCGGTGCCGTCATAGGCGGTGCGCAAAAACGGCAGGCTGGCAATGGTCAGCCGGGCGTTATCCTCGGTTTTCCAGTTCATAGCGGCGCTGTCAAAGGCATCGGCATCAGGGGCCTGCCAGGTGGTGCCGTCATAACTGCCGCCGATAAATCCCCGCAGGTATACGGTTTCTTCGGGTTTGTCGCTGGCGGTCAGGGCCAGATCCGTCACTCCGCTGACCTGGATACCCCCGCCCTGGCTCAAGGCGCCATCCGCCACACCACCGGCAGCGGCTTCTACTTGAATGTTCAGCCTGCCGCCGCTGACCCGCGGCAGCCAGGTAATGGCGGTGCTCAGCGCGGCGGATTCCACCCGCTGGGCCGCGGGCTGCAGCCAGCCAAGGGGAACCCCCAGCGCCGGGCGCAGCAGCCACCAACAGGGCAGCGCCAGCACAAGGCAAAGCCCGCCCGCCGCCAGCGCGGCAGACTTTTGGATGTTATAATGGCGGCAAAGGTTCTGGCAGTAGTTTTCGGTATCGCGCCTGCCCCACAGGGCCCGCCGCTGCACCGAGCAGGAAGCCGCCCACGCCCCCATCCAACCGACCAAAAGCAGCAGGCAGGCGGGCACAGCAGGCGCGGCCCCGGCCAGCGCCAGCAGCACAACAACGGGCAGCAGCATTAGATCCAGCAGCAGGGCATCCGCACGGCGCAGGGCCGCAGCGGCCAGCGCCCCGGTAACGGGCAGGGCGGCCAGCAGCAAAAACAGCCCCAGCTGCGCCGCACTGCCGCCCTGGGCCACCGGCAGCGCACTGCCAAGGCGGGCGTTCAGGTTTTGGGCAATGTTCCCGGCGCACTGCTGCGCCCCGGCCAAAAAGTTCCGCTGGCAGATGAACAACACCACAAGATACACAATCACCCCCGCCAGCAGCCCCCAGCGGCGCAGGGCTTGCGGCGCACGCAGGAACAGCGCCCACCCGGCGCAGAAAGCGGCTGCCGCGGGCCACACCCACAACGGCACCGCAATGCCGAACCCGGTGGAAAGCACCAGCAGCAAACCAAAGGTGAGCGCCAGCAGCAGCGCGGCATCTGCCGCCAGCCACAACGCGGGGTGCGCTGCGGGGCGCTGGGTGCTCACCAGCACACGGTCCACAAACTTCAGCCCACTGCCGGGGTCGGCAGCGCCGCGCCGGCTCAGGGCAGTACGTTCTTTTTTGCGCTTGGGCGGGTTTTTGCGGTGCTTCGCCGCCTGTTGGGGAAAATCCCCCCATTCCTCCGCTCCGTCCAGGTCCCCACCGGGGGTCAGGGCAGCGCGCAGGGCGGTCAGCGGTTCGCGCACCATCAGGCGGTCCAGCTTGGCGCTCAGCTTCCAGTGTACCTGCTTGAGGGTATCCCCGTCCCGGTACTCCCGCAGCTCATAGCTGCCGCCCAGGGCGGCGCGGGTGTCGGCTTCGTCGCCGTCCTCATCGGGGGCGGTTTCCGCTTTGGCTTTGCCAGCCGCGGCAGCGGGCAGCACACAGATGCTCCGGCTTTGCGCGGCAGCCGGGCACGCCGCGGTGAACACCCCCAGGTGATCCCGCAGGGTGATGCCCCGCACCGCAATGCTCCACACGCCGCTTTTGCCTGCGTTTAAGGTAATGCGCTGTTCGGCGCTCTCTCTGCCGCCCAACATGGCGGCGCAGCGCAGGGTAATCTGCCCTCCGCCCCATTCATCGGCGGCGTTCAGCAACACCACAAGCGCAGGGATGGGCAACCGGCTGCGGTTGCGCAGCCGAACCGTCAGGGTAAAATCTTCGCCCTGTATCACGGGTTTGTCCGGCACCAGCAGCTCTGCCGTTACCTGCCTGCGCAGATAGGCGGCGTCCAGCCGCAGCAGCACCAGAAGCACCAGCACAAACGCTAACAGGAACACCGCCAGCGGTGCCTGGGTGATGAGCGCCGCAGCCAGCAGCACCAAAAGCACCAGCGCCCGGCCCAGCTTACCTGCCATGGCGGTCAGCCTTTTCGGGGCGGGGGCGCGGCACGGTGCGCAGCAGGTCCTGCATTACGCTGTCCACCGTTTCGCCGCCTGCGCGGGCCTGGTCATTCAGCACCAGGCGGTGGCGGGCAACCGCATCAAACACAGCGGTCACATCCTGCGGGGCAACAAAATCCCGCCCCGCCAGGTACGCCGCCGCGCGCGTCATGCTGGCCAGCGCCAGGGTGGCACGGGGGCTTAACCCCACGGCCAGGCGCGGGTCCTTGCGGCTGGCCTGGGCTAGCGCCACAATGTAGCGGTACATCAGCTCATGCACAAATACCGTGCTGACCTCCTGCTGCATGGCAAGCAGATCCGCCTGACCGGCAACGGGGCGCACACGATCCAGCAGGCGGCCTTTGCTCTGCCCGGCCAAAATTGCCAGCTCCGCTTCCTCATCGGGGTAGCCCATTACGGCGCAGACCATGAAACGGTCCAGCTGAGACTGCGGCAGCATCTGCGTGCCGGCGGCGCCGATGGGGTTCTCGGTTGCAATTACGGTAAAGGGTGCGGGCACCGGGCGGGTGACGCCGTCCACCGTCACCGTGCCTTCTTCCATCACTTCCAACAAAGCCGACTGCGTGCGGGAGGAGGTACGGTTGATCTCATCGCCCAAAAACAGGTTGCACATCACCGCACCGGCGTGGTACACAAACTTGCCGGTCTCTTTCTGGTAGACCGAAAATCCCACCAAATCGGACGGCAGAACATCCGGCGTAAACTGCACGCGGCTTTCTTTCAGGTCCAGCGCGCGGGCAAAGGCCAGCGCCAGCGTGGTTTTGCCCACGCCGGGAATATCCTCAATCAGCACATGGCCGCCCGCCAGCATGGCCATCCAGATGGTGTTTACCGTTTGCTGTTTGCCCTGCACGGCCTTGTTTACTTCGGCCGTAACGGCGGCGGCCTGCTGTGTGTACTGCATGGTTAATCCTCCCGGTGTTTTTTCCATATCACCATAATGCCAACGGCGGCGGCAATAACCACCAGCCCGGCCCACAGTGCGTTGTTTTCCAACCAGATCATGGTATTGGAGATCGCGCTCCCCTCGGATTCCGCGCTGCCCTCCCCCGGCAATGGGGTCAGGGCCTGGGGGGCCACTTCGGCAATGGAGCTGCCGCCGGCATCCTCCACGGTCACCTGGCGCGGCGTTTCGTCCCAGGTAGCGGCGCTTTCCTGCAAATCCTCCTCTTTGGTGGTGTCCGCAGCGGCGGTGTCGTGCTCCGCAATTACCAGGTAGCGCTGGCTGTTGCGGGTGTAGGGGTGGCAGGTGGAAAGGGTCAGCAGGTCCCGCCCCGGCTGGATCAGCACGGCGTTGATATCGCTGGGGTCAATAATTTTCAGCTCGCTCACGCGGTAAATCAGCGTTTCCCACGGGGTGGTCAGCTGGATCTTGTCCCCCACCTGGATCTGCTGCACGTTGCGCAGCATTTCCGCGCCATAATAGCCGCGGTGGGCGGCAATCACGGTGTTGGTGTTTTCGCCGCCCAGCGGCATCGAGGTCTGGCCCAGCAGCGCCGCGCCTTTGGCCAGGCTTTCGCGGCTGGCGCCCAGGTAAACGGGCAGCTCCAGGTTCAGGCGCGGGATCCACAGCACAGCCAGCACATCATCGTCATAGCCATAGGCAGCAAGGTCCAGCGGGGCTTCCTCGTAGGCGAACGGGTCGGTCAGGCCGCTTTGGCCCCCGGCGTAAATTTCCGCGTTATAGTCCTGCATCGCGGCGTACAGTTCAGGGTAGGCGCGTTCCGGCTCCGGGGGTTCGGCTGTGGTTTTCTCCGCCGCGGGGGCGGTGGGCTGGGCTTCGGCGCGGGCCGCAAACTGCGCAGCGGTTTTGGCGTTGCGGGTGCTGGTCCACCACTGGGCGGCGGTGGGCTGTATCAACAGCGCCAGCCCCAGCAAAATGGCCAGCCAGGCCAGAATTTTAGCAATCAGCCGTCCCATTTAGTCATCCTCCTCGCGCTTTTTGCAGCGGTGCAGCAGCAAAAGCAGCAGCAGCGCTTCGCCGCCGATCACAATGCTGCCCGTTACCGCGATCCACGGCCAGGCATCCACCACGCGCTTGACCACCGTTCCGGTGCGCAGCGCCTGATACTGCACGGCCTGCGGGGTGTTGGCTTCTTCTTCTCCATTATAAGGGATGCGGGTGCCGCGCACAAGCATGCGGTGGGTGTTGATGGCATACGGCGTGCAGGTAACAAGGGTGCAGTAATCCTGCCCCGCGGTGATTTCCAGATCCTCGGTGTGCTCCGGTTCCACCACTTTGATTTGATCCACCTGGTACGCCAGCGTTTCATCCAGAATATGCAGGTAGAAACAGTCGCCCTCTTCCAGCTTGTCCAGGTCGGTGAACAGCACGGCTTCGGGCAGGCCGCGGTGGCCGGTCAGCACGCTGTGGGTGCTTTCGCCGCCAAGGGGGTAGCTGGAGCCTTCCAGATGGCCGACGCCCTTTTGCAGCACATCATCGCTGGTGCCTTCGTAAATGGGCAGGTTGACGTCAATTTTCGGGATGGTGATATACCCCAGGCTTTCGCCCACATCCACAAGGTCCACATAGCTGGTGCCGGTATCCTCCGCTTCGCCTGCGGCATCGCGCTCCACGGCGCTGTCCAGCTGCTGGTTATAGCGGCGGGCGGCCTCCTTGGCGGCGTCCAGTTTTTCGGTATCCATGCTTTTTACGGTATCATCGTAATTTTGGATCGCTTCGCTGGCGTGGCGCTGCGCCACCGCGTTGCTGATAACCGGGTACGATGCCACCCCAATGCCGGACAGGATCATCAAGGCCGCAAAGCCGACTTTTAGTTTTGTTGTGGTATCCATAGCGTCACCGCGAACCTTTCCGTGAGAGGGTTGAAGTTGGGAGCTGATGCAATTAGAAATTAGAAATTAGGAATTGGAAGTAGGCAAAAGAATAAATAATAAAGAATAATGAATAATTGTGGTGGACCGCGGCGCATTGCGCCGCTCAGGAGATATTGGGTTGGGGGTGGTTTTTAGGGTAGTGAATAACAATAAAATAATCTGTAGGGCCTTACGGCGTTGCACACCACAAAATTGTAATAAACCTCGCCCTGCATGTAGGGGGCGGCGTCCCCGACGCCCCGTTTGACGGGCCTAATAATTGCCGCCCATCCACCCCGCGCCGCAAACATTGCAAATCATTTGTAGGGGCCGATGCCCGCCATCGGCCCGTTTGACGGGCCTTGCCCTATTTATTTTTAGGTTCTGCACGGGGAACCACCACTCAGTCTGCGTTGCAGACAGCGCAAACATAAGGTGAGATATTGGCGCCCCTTGAGGGGAGCTGGACGCGGAGCGGTCTGAGGGGTGGTTCCCCGCCGCAAACCTGACGCCCGTGGGGTGGTTCCCCACGCAGGGCCTAAAAATCAACCGAACAACGGCCATGTATGCCCAAAAAAATTTATTCCCCAATAACCCACCATAGGGGGAGGGCCAAACCCGGCCCTCCCCCTGTGTATGATGGATTATCCCTCTATACCCTATTGGTGAATTGTAAAATTGTTTTGCCTTGCGGCGGGCGCATCAGGCGCGGTTCTTCTTTTTCAGGCTCAGCAGCACGCCAACACCGGCCACAACCAGCAGCACGCCAATGCCACTGAACAGCAGGGTGCCGAAACCACCGGTGGTGGGCAGGTCAAAGCCCTTGCGGTTGATGATGAGGATCTCTGCATAGCTGTACGGAGTATCGCCATTCTTAACCACGGTGCTCTGGTATTCATGCTTCTTCAGTTCACCCGTGTTGCTATCAAAGGATGTATCCTTTTTCCATGTGATGGTGCAGTCCAGAGTCAGGTTTGCGTCCACCGGCTCAGTCAACAGGTTATAGTCTTTGTGAGTCTTGGTTTCAACCAGCTTATACTCGCCATTCGGCAAACCATTTGCAACAGCCTTACCGTTGTCCCCCGTCTTCAAATCCATAACAGCAAACCACTTAGGCTCATCACTAACAGTAGCGTTCAGCTTTTTTGCTGCTGCTTCCGCAGGCGTTAAAATGGTCTTAACTTCACCCTTAAACTTAACGGTGTTGCCATCTGTGCTCACCGTATCTTTATCTGGATCAACCTTTTTATAAAGGGTAAATACAACACCATCCAGCGCTTTGCCATCCTTACTATCACCCTTTTTCAGGATGCCAGTCTTGAACGTATAAACAACAGCTTCGTCATGGATATCATACGGAGGATCCTCTTCGGTAGTGATATCTGTCTTCTTGGAGTATTTCAGGTCGGCCTTGTTTACATTGCCCACTTCACCAACCGAAGCGTCTTTCTGGAGCTTTGCGCTATAGGTAATGGTAATGGTTCCACCTGCATATTCAGCAATCTTTTTAGTATCAAATGCAATCGTAAAGCCAGACTTACCCGTATCAGTCGTTGGCGTCAGGGTATACTCAGTACCCTCTTTAAATTTCGTTTCTACAGCTACGCCAACTTTTACACCTTTAACAAGAATACTATCATCATTAACAACCAGCTGGTCGCTATTCATTTCATCAGATACGGTGAAAGTCTTCAGTTTTGCAACGTTTTCAGGAACATTGACAGTCAGAGTATACGGAACATCATCACCAATGCCATAGTCTGCATACTTTTTATTTGCAATTTTCTTTTCGAAGTCCGGCTTGTAGTTCTTTACTTTAACCTCTGTTTCATTAAAAGCAGTAAAGTCAAAGCTCGTTGCATTTTCAGGGTATTGCGCTCCAACATCAGCTGCGGTCGCTGCAACCATAGTGCCATTGTCATCGATCTTAAAAACATAGGCAATGCCGGAATCCAAAATGTAACCATCGTTTGCATTAACTTCAGTTTCCACAAAGGCATATACACCTTTGGTCAAACCAGAAACACTGATTTTGCCCTCTGCACCCGTGGTAAGGACACCCGTTTCATTAGCTGCGTCAAGCCACTCGCCTGCATTATCTACGCCATTTGCAGGCTTCTTCTGAATCCAAGTCCATGTTCCGTCATCATTCTTCTTATAGAGCTTAAACTTGTAGCCCTGCATGGTTAGAACTTCTTCATCCGTACCGCTCTGCTTACCGACTTTCTGCAAATCAGCCTGACCATATGCAGTAGAGTTTTTCGGGAAGACATGAACATCGTACAGCCAATCAGTCAGAGCGCCATTCGCATCATCCGAGACTTTTGTCATAGGAATAGAGACAAAGAACGGCACACATGCAGTCTTGACAGAATCCGGTGTTTTGGTTTCAAGCACAAGGTAAAGACCCAAAGGCAATACTTCTGTCTCCCCATCTTTACCCAGCACTTTGCCAAACTGAACAACGCCAGTGGGATCTGTCGTTTTCGAACCGACTACATCTAAAGACACGCCATTCCTCAGTTTATAACCGCCGGTAGCAGTATCCTTTTCTGCATACTCTGTCCAGCTTGTAGGCCAAGCTACATTATTTTTACCATCATAATTATCATAATATTTTTTCAGTTCATCTGCATTCTTAACCTTATAAACGGTAAAGGTTGCACCTGCCAACGGAGTAGGCGCTTCAGTTTTGTCACCAGTGGTTTTCGAAGGAAGATGATTTTTGTCTTCTTCCTCGCCGGTTGCAGGCCCTCTAGTATCATTGTTCCACTCATACTTATGAATCGTAATGGAACCTTCCGTTTCCGTCCAAACCGGATTTGCAGTGGTTGCCGGCGGTGTTTCACCGTTGTCCTCTGCCATTGCTGGCATGGCGCACAGGCTGAGGGCCAGGGCGGCGCTCAACAGGCCTGTGAGAAAACGTTTTGCTTTTTTCATTTCAGTACCTCTTCTCTTAAAAAAAGTCATCATCGGATGGGCGGCAAAGCCGCCCGGCTTAGGGGTTCTGCATCAGCACGGCGTGCAGTGCGGGGCGCTGCAGCGGGGAAACACTGCCGCGCCGCCCGCACTGTGCCGTAAAGAAAAAAGGAAGGGAAAACCGGGCCGCTTGCCCACTTGGCTTAAGGTGCATCTGAAAACAAAGGAAATAACGGATATTTCGCAGCCACAAGCAGGATGTAAGGCAAAGAGCCACCGGAATCCTTTCCGGATCCCAAGGCTTTTTAAGCCTTAACGCAAAATCCGGCTGCGCTTATAGAAACAGGCGATATTTTCAGTTTTTCAGTTATACCCCGGCTTATGGCTGCGCCCTGCCGTAAAACGGGCGCGCACTGGCGGGCAGGCCCTGTACCCTGGGGGTTGCTGGGTTTCCGGGGGATGGTTAATGTCGCCGGCCCCCTTTCCTGTTGTAGCGGAATGTGAATATCAACAGCCCTGCCACCGCCAGCGGCATGCCGATCAGCAGCCACAGGCTTGGCGCGTCTGCACCCGTGTGGGGCAGCTCAGGCGTTTTACGGTTCAGAACGGTAAGGGTCAGGGTGTAGGTGTTATTGGCGCCCTGAATGAACGTCTTATCTTCTTTCTTAACTTCCTCACCATCAATATAACACTTGCCGTCTTGGGTAAATTGGATCTTAATTGGCTGTGCCAACAGGTTGTACCCCGGATGTGCCTTGGTTTCCGTCAGGCGGTATGTACCGGGTTCCAGATTTTTGAACACATTGGTGATTTCGCCGTTGTCGCCCGTTGTGGCAGTAATGGAACCTGTGTTTTTGTTATCGAATTGATAGTTAGTATCTACCTGCGGTTCTCCTTCGCTTGTTGTTTCGACCAGCTTTTCCAGCTTGAACTCAACACCACTCAAGAGCACATCTTTGCCCTCATTATTGGTTTCCGCGTCCTTCTTGATGATATCCAGTACAAACTTCGGGTTCTGCAGCTTGTTGGTCAGCTCAATCTTGCCGCTGCCGCCGGTGATGGTTCCATCGGTGGTTACTGTGGCTGGCGTTGTAGTTGCGCCGGTTTCGCTGTCCTTTTCGCTTTTTGGTGTTGCTTTAGCCTTTACAACATACGTATTGCCGCCAATCGTAATGGTTCCGTTTGCCGCGGCAAAGTTGCCAGCCTCATCCACCGTACCTTCCACAATGCGGTATTGGTAGTTCGTATGATCCTTAACGTCAAACTTGTCCAGGTTCGCAAAGGGATAGTCCCAGCCCTTGCTGTTCGGGGTTACCTTTACATATTCCAGGCTGGTTGCTTCCGGATACCTCACCGTCTGCCACTTATCGCTTTCCATTTTGCGGCGCTGGAGCTGGATATAAATTTCATCCGGCAAGCCATCTTTCAACGGGTTACCATTTGCGTCCACCCACGTTTTGGTAAAGTCGATCTTGATCAATTCATGCATCGTGTTCGTGAATGTCGCGGTAACATTCGTTCCACTTCCACTGATTGACCCCTGCACATAGGTATTACCAACTACCTGTGTATCAGCGCCGCCACCTATTACGCTCACGCCTTGCAGGTGCGATCCGTCACTCGGCTTTACCTCTTCAATACGGAAGCGTGTTCCGATGGGGATTCCGCTGATCTCACAATGGTCCTCGGTTTTCATGTTGATGGTAACTTGTTTTTTGATGGGTTTCTGCTCCAGACTTTCGTCGCCGACATTGGTGAACGTTACATTAAAGGTATATTTGCCTTTAATCAAATTAACTTCATCACTTGCCGCAGCTTTTTTGATTACCAGTTTTCCGGTTTTCACCTTATTAACAAACTGTACTTTCAGCTTTGTCAACGAAGATGTGTTTTCGTCCGGGTCCTTATAAGAGCGGAACACAATGGTGTTTGCATTTTCCGGCTTTTGGTTTGCCGTGTAGCCGTTATTTGCAATATCCGGTGCAGGATTATAAACTTCCGTTCGGCCATCATCGGGGCCCGGCTGGCTTTCCGTTGCGGCTTGTCCATTCAGGTCTTGCGTACCACCGTTATTAACGGTTTCGCCCGATCCATAGCTTTGAACCGCTTCGTCATTTTCAAAAACAGTCCAGGTTGTATCATACAAGTTCGGGCTTAGGGTTTCTTTGAGCGAAATGTAACTGCCGCGGCGGAACTGGTCGCTGAAGGTAACGGTTTCACCGTTTTGCAGCATAAACTGGCCGTTTTTGTCCACAACCTGCGTATCGTTGTTTTTAGTGGTTGTGAACTGTGCGCCTGCGGCATTTTTCAGGCCTTTGGCATCAATGGAACCATAAACAGGGATATCTTCCTGCTTGGTGGTAAAGCCTGTTTTGGTTGTAGCTTTGGCCTGGGCCGAGAATACAAAGTTCCGGAAGTAAATGTGCCGTGGGTAGTTATCGCCCACACGGATCGTTGTTACTTGCTTCGGGTCAAAGTCATCCTCCGCATTCAGCTTGTACAAGTCCAGCTTTACGGTTATCCACTTATCATTTGCCAGCGTTACCGTGCCGTATGTAGTACCGTTCAGGCACGTTTTGTCCAGGCAGCCTTTCTGCTTTCCGTTCTTGTCCAGCAGTTCAAGGTACAAGTTGCCAAGCGACAATACGCCCTGGCCGCTTTCCGACTTTGCGTAAATATCGAACGTCAGGTATCGCTTCTGGCTGATATCTATCGCATCTCTCAATGTCAGTATGCCGTACCGTTCACTTCGACACTCGCTGGGTGGATTGGTATCTTGGTATTGCCCATACCAATGCAATGCTTCTTCACCAGTCGGCGCTGTGGTTAGTTTAAAAATATTTCCCTTGCTATTTTCGGTTGCTGGTTTACAGCTCGCATAGTCGCTGTTATTCAACTTAATCAGGTTCACATCCGAATCAATGGTAGCGTCCTGTTTAGGATTCTGATAGTGCGTTGCCTGGTTTTTGATGTTGAATGCAAACAGATCGGGAGTATCGAAGCAGCTCTTGAACCAATCATTGACATCTGTTGTATCAACGATTTTTTGAACCTGCAGCTCGTTATTATCCGGGAAGTTGAACGCCACCGCCATGTTGGACTCCCACATACCGCGTTCCATGTAGTACATGGTAAGGGTGTGCTTGCCGGTGGAAAGATTGTCGATGTGGACACTTGCGTTTTTATAATACTTTTCGGTTGTTCCTAAGTAAGTAATGCTTGTCTCCGTTTCATACTTGTTTTCATCACAATCTTCAGCGCCATAATTATCTGTTTTGCTGTTCTTGACCCGGCTGACATAGGAAGTTACGGTGTTTTTCTTATTATCGCGCTGGTCAAATTCCAACACACCAGAAACTCTGGCATGATCACCGCCAATATCCAGGACAAGCTGATCGTCAATGAAAACCCACACATCATCATCACCAGAGAAGTAAAAACGAATTGGAATTTCATTATTGTGCTTGTCCTCAACTGTTCCGGTGCTGGTTAGGGTAAACGGGATTTCAAGTTTTGCACCGTAACCGTAATTGTACCTGACTGCGCTCTGATTGGTTGTGTTTTCATTGAACGGGAAAAAGCCGTATTTCGTTGAAACACTACCTGTACTATTTGCACTGTCCACGTTGAGGGACGCATCGCTCGTATAGTTAGCGGTTGTCTCTTCCTTGCTATCATTACCAAGGTACAGCTGATCGCTATTTGTATCTTTGCGCAGATATAGAGAAGTTTTGCTACTGTCAAACCACCAGTATTTAACGCCCTCGCCTGTTTTATCTGATTCTACAAAAACTTCTTCTTGGGTAAACGGGAACTCAACATTGTGGTAAACTTCGCCAAGTTTTGCATTTTTGCTGTTTTGGCTGGTCAGGAACTTTTCATTGAAATGCGGTTCTTTCAGGGTCGTTCCATTCATCACGATGTCGCCATCGCTGTCCCTTGTGTCTGCCACAATGCCCTGGAAAGCGTAGGCATTTTTTTTCCCGTTTTTGCTTCCTCCTATATCATAGTTCGAGTTATTGGCTGCGATAAAGATATTGTAAGAACTCCATCCGTACAAATTCAATGTACTTGCAATATCCGCAAATTTTTTATCCCAATCACTTGGCTGGAAATGGCCTGTATAAATGGGATATATAATGGACTTTCCGGTATTTTTATTATAACTCTGATAGTAGTCGCTGATTGCCTGATCGAACTGGCGGAAGGGTACCCAGTTGCGGTGACTTAAAGCAGGAAAATTTTGATCGTAACTATCGTAACTATTACGGTTCTTGCCATTCAACTCGTAATCTGTATAATAGTCATACAGCGTACTGGTAACATACTTTGTGTTTGGTTTTTCCGTAAATTCAGCGGATTTAATATCTACTACTTTAGTTTCAGGATTTTTCCACGTTTCGGCATCACGCAGGGTACCTTTTGGAGCCCAGTAGCCGCCACGAGTGGTATCTTTATATACTGCATCGTCATTCGTATCCGCATAGAAGCAATTTTTGTCATCTGTGGGAATCGGCAGCCACGCTGTACTTAGTCCATGTTCTTTTGTCGTATTGTTATCGTTAATTTCTTCACCGGAAAAGATGATTGAACTATTTGAACTATATTCTTGGGGAATGTCAACATAATAAAGATTTTCGTTTGTACCATCTTTTACCAGCGTGCCTTTTTCGAATTTTCCGTCGTCTCCTTTTATCCGATAATAAATGGTCTCTTTATTATTATTATTGGCTTTGGGGATTGAATAGTTGCCGGCATCTCCCGTCGCCATCTTGGAAAAAGTAGCATCGTAATAGATGCGGGTGGCACCGGGACGCCCCCATGTTGCATCATCATTGCCATTGTACATGTAGCAATAGCATTGACCTTCGGAATACTGGAAGCGTTTCTGCTTTTCTCCTTTTACTTCCTCATTATAAAAATTGTAGTATTCACTTATTCCTGTATCATCATCGCCCGCGGTAAAGCGAACAAAAGAGCAAAAATCGTTAGGAATATCAAAGGTTGCTGTGGAACCAGAAGCAATACCAGAATCCAACCCATCACTATTTAAGGATATTGGGCCACCGATCTGATTAAGTTTTCCTGTTTCTTCATCCAGTTCATAAAACCAGGCTTTAACGTTCGTTAGTGTTTCACTGGTTTTATTTTCAAAGGCCATCTTTTCGCCAGCGAAGAGCTTATGGCCAACCGTATAGGTAGTCCAGTCATCTCGATTCCAGCCATCCCCCTTATTCTTATTTCCGTCATAGTAGTTGCCGCCGATATAATGATCTCCTGAATTGAACGTCATCCACGGTGGATTATTATTATTATCTACTTGAGCAATTACTACTTTGTATGCAGGATTTTCGTCTGCAATTGCATCTCCATTATATCCGCGAAATTCAAGTCCATTCAACCCTCCATATTGATAGTGTTTTTGATGATCCAGGACCACAGAATAAATTTTTCTTTGATCCTTCGTTTCGCCAACTTCCAGCATATCAAGAAAATATTTGTGATAGGTATTTGAATCTTTTCCATCAACGGCATATATTTTTACCTTTGTATAATCTTTCCACTTGGTAGGCACTGCAAAATAGAGCGTGTAAGTATCCGGCACTCCCCCCTCACTAGCTGCCTGCACGTTATCCACGCTTTTTGCGGCGTACATCTTCTGCGGCTGTTCGGTCGGTTCCGGGGTGGCGGTGGGGGTCACGGTCGGCACAGGGGTGGCCGTTGCGGTGGCTGCCGGTTCCGGGGTCGGGGTAGGTTCTGCCGTGGGCTCCGGCGTTTCGGTCGGGGCGGGCTGCTCCGGCTCGGCGCTTTGTTCCGGTTCCGGGGTGGCGGCATCCGGCACCGGGGTGGCGGCGTTCTGCTCCGGCGGAACGGTATCCTCCCCGGAGGCCGTTCCCTGCTCATCCTCCAGCAGCTCTACTTCGCCAGGTGCGTCGGGCAGAAGATCCTCCTCGGCGTATACAGGCAGGGCCATTGCCATAACCAGGCAAGCGGTGACAAGCAGCGCTGTCAGCCGGCGCGCCCAACCTGTTGTGTTGTTTCCTGTTCTATTCAATCTGCTCACCCGTCTTTCGCGCTGGCTTGATGGAAGCACATTGTTCCACAGGGGATCCCTGTGAAACAGTAAAAGAAGCCAGCTTCTTTTACTTGCGCAACCGTTGCCATGTTGTTTTCAAAAAAAAACCGCATCGAGTTTTCTCATTGCGCATTTACTTTTTATTGTTAAAATATAGCACCTTTACACCAGAAAGGCAATACAATCCACGTAAATTCCTGTTTTTCAGCATTTTTACTGATTGCGCTTTCCTCCGATTATACAATATGTTCAAAGCCTTTGTATAATTTATTTCTAATTTTCTTTTTGGCAGCGGTCATTTTATATACTTTGACCGCGCGTTTTATGATCCTCTGCGCACGCAGAGCGCAACTTTGCAGCAAAATTCGCCTTTTTTGTTGCGTTTCCCTGTTTTTGCGCAATTATTTGTTTCGCATGCGCCTGTTTGCGGCGGGGCCTGGCGGCTGGGTGGGCGCCTTGTGGGAGGGATGGCAGGTTTGCGGCGCACGGTTCCCGTTTTTTTGCGGCGCGATGGGTAACCGCGCCCCTGCAAACGGTTTGCGGTGTTTGCGGCGGCGGGTGTGTGTTTGGTGGGTTGCATGCCCGCCAACGGGACGCCGTTCTCCCTTTACAACGGGGTGCGGGTTTGCTGCAGATATGCCATTCGCTTTTTTGTCCCCCCTGCCCCGCCCCTGATTCCCGGTTCCCCCTTGCCGATTTCTATTTGCGCCAGCTCCTGAGGTGCATCTGAAAGCAACGAAAACAGCGGATCTTTCGCAAGCACAAAATCCGGCTGCGTTTACTGAGGCAACACCGCACAATTCCCGCCTTGCGGCTTAAGCACCGCTCCGGCGGCTGAGGCACGGCATCTGCGTTGCCAAAATGCTCGATAATACACAAAATATTATCTGCGCTTTTGGCTTAGCAGCTGCCGCACCTCGCTCGCCGTATCGGCACTTAGAATTATGCGGTATTGCCCTGAAACAGACGAGCTTTTTGACGTTTCAGATAGATCCCAGCTCCCAGCTTTCAATCTATCCTGTGTAAACTGCAACCCCTCACGCGCCATTCTGTGCGGCACTTACCTTATAATATAGGGGTGCTACCCTGTGTAAATTTGCAACTGATCTATTTGAAGCAGCTGTGAGCTGTTGCAATTTTGCACAGGGTATTGCCCGCATTCTGTGCCGGACATTCCCGAAACGTGTTGGAAAAACGCACAGGATTGCCTTGTTTCCCTATACCGCTTACCGTTGGAAAAACGCACAGGTTACCCCCGGAACAGTTGCAATTTTACACAGGGTATTCCCGCTCCCCTGCCCCGCCGTGACCCGCTTACCTGTTGGAAAACCACACAGGATAGGCCCGCTCCCCGTGTTGCAATTTACACAGGTTTGGCTGTTTTGGGCTTATTTGCAACTTTACGCAGGTTGCTTTCCGCACAGGAAAATGGTGGTGGAATGCACAGGCTGCAGTTGGTTGAACACACAGGTTTGCGTTGTTAAATTACACAGGCTCTACCTATTACTAATATAAAACTAAACATCTAAGCTGTAATAACAACCAGAAGTAAGCCGGGAGATGGGGGAGAACGGGAAAAAAGTGGTGTTGCCATTCCATCAGGTTACAGAACCCTGAAACAGCAGGACAGAAAAGCACAATAAAACCCTGTGTAACCTGCACCCGGGCTGCAACCCCCACAGGATATATGGCAAACCACAACGCGGGTGTTGCATTTTGCACAGGGTAATGGCGGTGAAACCCTGTGTAAATTTGCAATTCTTGCGCTGGACAACAGGATGTGCTATAATGTTTAGCATGATGTGCGTGACCACCCGGGATACAGCAACCGATATAGGAGGCCCCTGCTTATGGCGGCAAGTAAACAGAAAAAAGATGATCCGTTTGTCGTTACGTTTGAAGAACGCGGGGACCAGACCATCGTTCGCAAATCCAATGACCTTGTGCAGATGACGCGCAACAACCTGACGCTGAGCCAGCAGCGCCTGATGCTGCATATTTTTTCGATGATAAAGCCGGAGGATACGGACCTGCCCTCTTATGAGCTGAGCATTTATGATTTTATCAAGATGACCGGCATGGACCCGCACAGCGGGGCGCTGTACAAGCAGGTGCGCAAAAATATTGAGGAGCTGGCCAACGCGCCCATCCAGTGGATCAAGAATAACGGAACTTCCACGGTGGAAACATTCCGCTGGATCGATAAAGTGCGCATTGATGAGGGCCGCGCGCGCATGACCATCACGCTGGACCCGGTGCTGAAACCGCACCTGGTGCAGCTGAAAACCCTGTATACCACCATGGATGTGACCTACACCATGCTGATGCGGTCCACCTATTCCATCCGCATTTACGAGCTGTGCAAGAGCTACCAGAGCCTGTACCTGAAAAAGAAAGCGGCCGGGGAGCCGCTGGTATGGAACCTGAGCATGCTGTATGAACAGCTTTCGTATACGGCCAACCGATGGTCGGATTTCCGCCGCCTGGCACTGGAAAAGGCAAAGGCGGAAATTAACGAAAAGACGGATATTATTTTTAATTACGATGTGTACGAAAAAAAAGGGCAGAAGGTTCTTTCGCTGGTGGTAACGATTGACCCGGTGGATGATGCCGCCGCACAGGCCAACCTGGACAGCATCAACAGCACAGTGCGCAAAAAGAGCAAAAAGAAGGGCCGCCCCACCGTGGCGATTGAGGATTCGCTGCTGGATGACCCCAGCGTGATCACCTTTGATTATGTTTCGGCACCGGAAACAACGATCCCCTATTCCTTTGGACGCCACCGCACCGAGCTGCGGGAGGAAATTGTTGTGAAAGCGCGCATGGATCAGCTGCGCACGGAGATTACGCCCGAAGAGCTGCACGCGGTGGAAGTGATCATTGATGTGTTGGCAGATGCCTGCTGCACCATCCAGGCAGGCGATGGCGAGCAGGACGGCGGCAACAAAACGGTGTTTGGAAAGATGAATGCCATCATTCTGGATTGCGGCGGGCTGACCAGTTGGCTGGCCGGTGTGGCACCCCGCTATGCACAGGAGATCATTCCCCGGTCGCAGACGATGCGCAGCCCGGCGCGGTACCTGAACAAGGTGCTGCGCGAGGATATGGATAACTATCGCATTTATATTTTCCGCAAGGCAAAGCCGGCAGCAGAACCCAAAGGGGAGCTGTTGGAAGCGGAGTACCATGTGATGGACGAGCCGGTGCAGCAAACGATGCCGGAGCCTGAGCCGCCCAAGGTAGAGCTGATTCCCGAAACGATTGTAAAACGGCAGGATATGCGAAAAGAGTTTGCAAAGTTTGTAGATGATGGATACCTGGAAAAGACGTTGACGAGCGGCCAGCGTGGCGCTTACCACGAAATTTACCGCCACCTGGCAGCGCGGTGCGTGCCATCGCCTTCCAGCCTGCGCAATGGGCTGAAAGACGAAATGCGGCTGCATTACCTGGCCTGCATGAATGAAGTGATTGAAAAGTATGGCAGCCTGACCCCGTTGATGGAAGCTATGGCGCATGAACTGGACTTTGATGTGTTTTGGGCAAAGGCCGCCAAGGACCCCAACGTGAATAACCCGATGGGGCTGTTCTACCACATTATTGAAGAACGCGCGCTGAACCCGATCGGCACCATAATGAACGACCAGGCACAACGGCAGAAGGTTGCCGCCAAGGAAAAAGGTGAAAAAGATAAGTGGCACAACGAAAGCTGGATGGATGCTTTTGAGGAAGATATCCCGGATGACAGCGAAGAGTAATTGAGATGAAGCGGAGCGGAACATCCGGGAGCGCTATTATAATAAGGTAAGCAGCGGCTGGCAGATTGCTGGCCGCTGCTTTTTTGTTGGGGTGCAGCTGAGAAATGGAAATATCCGGCGTTTTTTGATTTCAGATAGACCTTGGGATAATGGGTGAGAATGAAGGCAGGTGAGCGGGAATGCCTGGATGAAGTGAAGAAGGATGGGAAGGAAAAGCGACAGAAAAAAAGTGTGAACAGCAACGAAGAGATGCCTGCATAATATTCGTCAAAATATCCGTTGACACACGCGAAGCATATGATATAATAGAAACTATAACAGCAACGAAGAGATGCCGCACGGCATGGGGTGCAAGTTTTTACAACCAGCAGTTAGGGCAACACCGCACAATTCCCGCCTTGCGGCTTAAGCACCGCTCCGGCAGCTGCGGCACGGCATCTGCGTTGC
>OOCB01001993.1_pt1 | contig 25138 bp, 29 predicted proteins | sample 1671351 | NCBI WGS metagenome assembly OOCB01 (sample SAMN06348148, study PRJEB24527) | human gut metagenome | biome: human gut; feature: ankylosing spondylitis patient; material: feces | host: Homo sapiens | place: China | collected 2015-10 | reverse complement strand
CACATGGGAGAAATCTACCGGGATCGAGCAGGGATAAATATTAAACGGAAACTCTCTTTTTCCATGTTCCTTTATTTCATGGTACCCCCGGTTCATTTTTCTCTCCTCCTTCCGTTATCCTGTATTTTTTTATTTATTTTCCATTTCTTTATCATGTTTCTATATTTTTTACATTTTTGATAGTATTGTACTATAATATACTGGCATTCTGCAAGACAGAAAGAAATTTGTTTTTTATAATGTTCCCATAAGCATCTGAAAAATGCATACGGATACACGTTGACATATTACCACAGAAAGGAAATGAATTTCATGGTTGAACATACAATGACAAAAGAAATATTAAAAAACAGACTGACTGCTCTCTGCAAAAAGGAAATCTCTGACTGCTCTGAAAAAGAGCTTTATACCGGACTTTTATCTCTGGTCCAGGAAATGGCAAAGGACAAAGAGTCCAATCAGGGAAAGAAAAAACTGTATTATATCTCCGCTGAGTTTCTGATCGGCAAACTGCTTTCCAACAACATGATCAATCTTGGGATCTATGATACAGTAAAGAACCTTCTGGAAGAAAATGGAAAATCCTTAAGTGCAGTAGAAGAAACAGAACCAGAGCCATCTCTTGGAAACGGCGGTCTGGGACGTCTGGCTGCCTGCTTCTTAGACTCCATTGCTACTCTGGGCTTAAACGGTGACGGAGTTGGTTTAAATTACCATTTCGGTCTTTTCAAACAGCTGTTTAAAGACAACAAACAGGCAGAAGAACCAAATCCTTGGATTGAGAATACTTCCTGGCTGACAAAAACAGATGTAACCTATAAAATTCCATACAAGAACTTCACCCTTACATCCCGTATGTATGACATTGAAGTTACCGGCTACAACAACCGAACCAATAAGCTCCACCTGTTTGATGTGGAAACAGTAGATGAAAGCATTGTAGAGGACGGTATTTCCTTTGACAAGACCGATATTGCCAAAAACCTGACTCTTTTCCTCTATCCGGACGACAGTGATAAAGAAGGACGTATCCTTCGTATCTACCAGCAGTATTTCATGGTCAGCAATGCTGCCAGACTGATCTTAGACGAAGCCATTGCCAAAGGTTCCACTCTTTATGACCTTGCCGACTACGCTGTGATCCAGATCAATGACACCCATCCAACTATGGTCATCCCGGAACTGATCCGCCTGCTGACTACAGAACACGGCATGGAAATGGACGATGCCATTGAGATCGTAAGCCACTGCTGCGCATACACCAACCATACGATACTGGCAGAGGCACTGGAAAAGTGGCCGGTAGAATTCTTCAAAGAGGCCGTTCCACAGCTCCTTCCTATTATGGAGGTCCTGGATGATAAGGTACGCCGCAAATTCGATGATCCATCTGTTTATATCATCGATAAAAATGATCTGGTGCACATGGCCCACATTGACATCCACTATGGCTTCAGCGTAAACGGTGTTGCCTCCCTTCACACTGATATTTTAAAAGAGACTGAATTAAACAACTTCTACAAGCTTTATCCTGAGAAGTTTAATAATAAGACCAATGGCATTACCTTCCGCCGCTGGCTGCTGCACAGCAATCCGGAACTGACTGACTTCATCACCAGTTTTATTGGGGACGGATTTAAGAAAGATGCAGAAGAATTAAAGAAATTAAATACACCTGTTATCACAAAGAATTTGAAACAGCTTTACCGCCTGTTAGACATCAAGGCCCAGAAAAAGGCAGCGCTGGCTGACTATCTGGAAAAGACCCAGGGCATCACCATTAACCCGGACTCCATTTTCGATATCCAGATCAAACGTCTCCATGAGTACAAGAGACAGCAGATGAACGCCCTGTATCTCATCCACAAATATTTAGAGATCAAAAAAGGCAAAAAGCCAACTACACCGATCACTGCCATCTTCGGGGCAAAGGCTGCACCTGCCTATATCATTGCCAAGGATATTATCCATATGATCCTCTGCCTGCAGCAGATCATTGAAAAGGACCCTGAGGTAAAACCATACTTAAATGTAGTTATGGTAAGCAACTACAATGTTACTCTGGCTGAAAAGCTGATCCCGGCCTGCGATATTTCCGAGCAGATTTCCCTTGCTTCCAAGGAAGCCAGCGGAACCGGAAACATGAAATTCATGTTAAATGGTGCTGTAACCCTTGGAACCGATGACGGCGCTAACGTAGAGATCCATGAGCTGGTAGGCGATGACAATATCTACATCTTCGGTGATTCCAGTGAGACTGTCATTGAACGCTACAAAAACGCCAGCTACTGCTCCAAAGACTACTACGATGCAGACCCGGCTATTAAAGAAGCCGTAGACTTCATCATCAGCAAGAAAATGTTAGCCGTAGGCGATAAAGAGAACCTGGAACGCCTGTACAAAGAACTGTTAAACAAAGACTGGTTTATGACCTTCCCGGATTTCAAAGCTTACTGCGAAGCAAAAGAAAAGTAACCTCCTTGTTAAGTATGTAGATATGCGAAAGACCGGTGTAAAAGCCGGTCTTTTCAGTGTATAGGAAAATGCTTGTAATGTAGTGTAATGCCATTTTTTCTGTACACGGATATACATAAAACGAGTGAGGCGGCAGCAGAATGACCGGAGGTGAGCGGATGATTTATTCTAGAGGTTTAAGAAAAAAGGCAATAATCAGAAGATTATTAACAATATGGTTTTCATCCGTATTCACAGGCGTTTTGCTTGGAATATTGCTTGGTTATATCATATTTTGAAAGGCAGGTGTGTTGTGATATGGCAAAATTAACAGAAAAACAGCAAAGATTTGTTGAAGAATACCTCGTTGACCTTAATGCAACACAGGCTGCCATAAGAGCCGGATATTCAGTAAAAACGGCAGATGTGCAAGGTTCAAGGATGTTAGGAAATGTTAAGGTTCAAAGTGCTATTGGTGAGGCAATGGCGAAACGAAGCAGACGAACAGGAATAAACCAGGACAGAGTAGTACAGGAGCTTGCAAAGATAGCATTTGTCAAGATTACGGATATTGTAGAAAGCAGCGGAGAGATAAAAGAAGATGCCAGACCAGAGGACCTTGCCTGCGTAGAATCGATAAAACATAAATCTTTCAGCGGAGAAAACGGAACCGGTGAAGAGAGTGAGATTAAGATTTTTTCAAAACTGAAAGCACTTGAAATGCTCGGAAAACATCTTGGAATGTGGAATGACAAGGTAGATGTAAATGTTGCCGTGCCGATAGTAATATCCGGTGAAGATGCTTTGGAAGATTAGGTAAGTGCCTATGGTAAAAAATAGAATATCTTCACAGCACATATTCGCTTATCAGAAATTTATATTATATCCTGAAGAAAATAAAAAGACTAAGTCCGGAAAAGTAAATGTAAGACTGCCGGAGCTGGTCGGAAAAGGATATGGGACATACTGGAGATATAAGGGCAGGTATCGTGTATGTAAAGGTTCACGAGCGTCAAAGAAATCAAAGACGACAGCTCTCTGGTATATCACCAATATGATGAAATATCCTGATGCAAATACGCTTGTAGTCAGAAAGACCTACAGGACTCTTAAAGATTCATGCTTTACCGAGTTGAAATGGGCTATTCACAGACTGGGTGTGGATGCACACTGGGATATAAAAGAATCGCCGCTTGAAATGACATACAAGCCGACAGGGCAGAAGATATATTTCAGAGGACTTGATGACCCGCTGAAAGTAACATCAATAACGGTTGATGTAGGCTGTCTGTGCTGGATGTGGCTTGAGGAAGCATATGAGATAAATTCAGAAGATGACTTCAATATGCTTGACGAGTCGATTCGTGGAGCTGTTCCCGATGGCTCAGGACTTTTTAAACAGATAACGCTTACTTTAAACCCGTGGAATGAACACCACTGGATAAAGAAGCGTTTTTTTGATGCAAAGAAAGACCCTGATATACTTGCAATGACTACAAATTACAAATGTAATGAGTGGCTTGATGCATCGGATTTAAAAGTTTTTGAAACGATGAAAAAACAAAATCCGAGACGATATCAGGTAGCAGGACTTGGAGACTGGGGTATAGTTGACGGTCTTGTATATGAAAACTGGGAAGAAAAGGCGTTCTCAATCGAGGATGTAAAGAAAATATCAGGAGTAAAGACAGCATTCGGACTTGATTTCGGTTATACGAACGATCCGAGTGCTTTATTTTGCGGCTTTATTGACACGAACAGCAAAACAATATGGGTATTTGATGAAATGTATAATCCGGGCATGAGCAATGAGTCGATTGCCGCGGAAGTTGAAAAGATGGGTTATCAGAAAGAAAAGATAACCGCCGATTCAGCAGAACCAAAGTCAATAGACCGTTTGAGAGAGCTTGGACTAAAGGGCATAAGAAAAGCACGAAAAGGAAAAGACAGCATCAACAATGGAATTGACTTTATACAGGATTATCACATTATCATACATCCGAGATGTGTAAATTTCATTACGGAGATAAGCAACTACACATGGGATACAGACACAAAAACAGGTAAAAAGATAAACAGACCGATTGATGACTTTAATCACCTTATGGATGCAATGCGATACGCATTTGAAGATATATCAAGAGGTGATGCATTTAGCTTTGATTAGGAGGAAACAGTGAACGGATTTAACAGATTGATTGACAGGATAGCTCATTTCATACTTTACGGAGTAAACGGCGATATGAGCGATAAGGAATTTCTTGAACAGTCCATAATGCGGTGGAAGAACTCACCCGAAAGGCATATGCAGATAAAAGGGCACTTATATTATGACAATGAGCACGACATACTGATGCGAAAAAGGACAATGATAGGTGAGGACGGCAAACTGCAGGAAGTTGAAAATCTTCCGAACAACCGCAATATAGATAACCAGTATGCAAAGATGGTAAATCAGAAAAGTAATTATCTGCTTGGCAATCCGTTCACGATAGAAACGGACAACGAACAGTATTCAGAGCTTCTGAAAGAGGTATTTAATAAAAAGTTTATGAGGACTTTGAAAAAGTCAGGTAAGTATGCATTAAACGGTGGTATTGCATGGCTTTATCCTTATTATGATGAGGAGGGCAGTTTTACTTTCAGACTGTTTCCGTCATATGAGATACTTCCGTTCTGGGCGGACTCAGAGCATACAAAGCTGCAGGGTGCCGTAAGGCTTTATCTTGTAGCCGGCTATGAAAAAAATATTCCGGTAGTAATAGAGAAAGTAGAAATCTTTGATATGACAGGCATACACAGATATATACTTGATGGTGCAACGCTTATACCGGATGTAACAGTAAAGGAACAGGACAGTTATTATGTGACTATGACAGACGGAGACAGGGCAGCAGAGGGGTTAAACTGGTCACGCATACCTCTGATACCTTTAAAGAGAAATGAGCTTGAAACACCGCTTATAAAGAATGTAAAGACATTGCAGGATGGCATAAATGTAATGCTGTCTGATTTTGAAAATAATATGCAGGAGGACGCAAGGAATACAATACTTGTATTAAAGAACTACGATGGAACAAACCTCGGAGAGTTCAGAAAAAATCTTGCCACTTTTGGAGCAGTCAAAGTCAGATATGACGGAGATACAAAAGGCGGTGTTGAAACACTGGAGATAAATGTAAATGCAGAAAATTATAAAAACATATTAGAGATATTCAAAAAGGCACTTATAGAAAATGCAATGGGCTATGATGCCAAAGATGACAGGCTCGGCGGTAATGCAAATCAGATGAATATCTTATCAATGTATTCAGATATAGATTTAGATGCAAATGATATGGAAACAGAATATCAGGCAGCATTTGAAGATATTCTGTGGTTTGTAAATATGCACCTTGCAAACACAGGGCACGGTTCATTTGAAAATGAAAAAGTAAACATAATATTCAACCGTGACATTCTGATGAACGAGGGAGAGATAATTGACAACTGCCAGAAATCATCGGGACTTATATCAAATGAAACCATAATAGGCAAACATCCGTGGGTGGATGACCCAAAACTTGAAATGCAAAGGATTGAGGAGCAGAAGCAGAAAGAGCAGGAGGAAGCCGCATCTATGTATGAGCCGTTCAGGCAGCAGGACGAGGAGGACGGACAGCAGGATGATGAAAAACAGGAAGAAACACCGGATGAGCGGAAAAAGAAAGAGGATGCAGGTGAAGAATAGTGCCAAATGCAGATTATTGGAAAAAGAGGTTTTTACAGCTTGAAGCAGCACAAAACCAAAAAGGAAAAAACTGTTGTAAGGAAATCGAACAGCAGTACCGGACATCAATAAAAAGTATAGACAAGAAAATAAATGAGTGGTACGGCAGACTTGCCGCAAACAATGATGTGACTGTGCAGGATGCGTATAAACTGCTCGATGCAAATGAACTTAAGGAATTTAAGTGGGATGTAAACCAGTACATAAAGTACGGCAGGGAAAACGGTGTCAACGGCAGATGGATGAAAGAGCTTGAAAACGCATCTGCCAAATACCACATATCAAGACTTGAAGCCATGAAAATGGATTTAAGACAGGAGCTTGAAAGCCTGACAGCCCGCCAGCAAAAGACTATAGACAAAACAATGCGAAATGTCTACAAAGACGGCTATATGCACACCGCATATGAAATTCAGAAAGGTATGCACATAGGCTGGGACTTTTCCACAATAGATAAAAGAAAGATAGACAAGATCATAAACAGTCCGTGGGCGGCAGACGGTAAGAATTTCTCTGAACGCATATGGGGCAATGGAACAAAACTTGTCGGTGAATTAAACCAGATACTCACACAAAATATAATACTCGGTGAAAGTCCTCAAAAGGCAATAGATAAATTGTCAAAAAGAATGGATGTATCAAAGAGGGCAGCAGGCAGGCTTGTTATGACAGAACAGGCCTTTTTTAGTGCCGCATCGCAGAGAGAAGCCTTTAAGGAACTGGATGTAGAAGAATTTCAGATAGTGGCAACGCTTGACAGTCATACATCAAATATCTGTAGGAAAATGGATAGAAAACACTTCCCAATGTCAGAGTGGGAGGTCGGAGTAAATGCACCGCCGTTTCATGTATATTGCAGGAGCACAATAAAACCTTATTTTGATGATGAGGAAGAACTGGGCATAGTAGGAGAGAGAGCCGCAAGAAATGAGGACGGTGAGGTCTATTATGTGCCGGGGAATATGACATATAACGAGTGGGAACAGGCATTTGTAAAAGATGACAAGTCAGATGTGCAGCAGATTGGAAGTATGAAACAGTTTGCAAAAGACTTGAAAGCTGATTTATCCGGGAAAGAAGCAAGAGCAGTCAGACAGGTAGAAAAGAACCTTGCGGATATAAGCGGAATACCACTGGATAATATAGATATGGCAGGATTGCAACATAAGACAGCAGAGATGATATACTCGTCATATGACACTGTATTAAGCAAATATCCGGAGCTGAAAGGAAATCTTAAAGCACTTAAGTATGATAATGAAATAATTGATGATGCGTATGCTGAATGTAGAGTATTTACAGGTGAAATTCATGTAAAGGGACAATTTGCTGATTATGATGAGTTGGCTAAAAGCTATTCGGATGATGTTCGTGCAAAATTTCATCCTGTTGGAACAGAACATAGCAGTATTATAGCTCATGAGCTTGGGCATGCTTTAGATGGATATATGACAAAACAGAACCTATTGAAGATATATGATACGCAATATGATTATTCGGAATACATTAGTGAAACGATTAAGGATATGACTTTAAAAATGCTGGGATTTGATAAGCAGGAAATAGAGATTGAATTAAAAAGTCAAGGTTTGACAGCTTCACAGAGATGTGATATTTTAGAGAAAAAGGAACAAGAGTTTATAACTAATAATGTCAGTGAATATGCAGCGGATGATGCACAGGAGTTTTTTGCTGAATGTTTTGCTGAATATATTATGAGTGATAAACCGAGAGATGCGGCGAGAATTTTTGGAGAAATTATTGATAAATTATTAGGAAGGTGATTTATATGATGCCGATAAAAAGAAATATGACAATGGAAGAACATAAACGGTTTCATAGACACAAGTATGAGGTTGAAAAAAGTGGATTAATTGATTTTTTTACTGATAAAAAATATGAAGAGGAAAAAAGAAATTTTATTGGGGCATTTGAGGGATTGAAATATGAAGAAGTAGATTTAAACAGATTTTTAGTAATTATGTTGAAAAAAAATTACGAGAAAGAATTAAAAGAGGATAATCTGTTATAAAGAGCATGGTAGAGCCGTGCTCTTTTTTGGTAGTTTTGTATGGAATATAGGAGAATTATATGACAACACTAATAAAAACATTAAATATAACAAATGCAGAGCTTAATGTGATTACTGCCGGCAGGAGATTGCCGCTTGCAAGGTTTGATGGAAAGATAGAGATAAACGAAATAAAAAACATAACTCCGATATTAGGCATACAGTGTAAAGGTGAAAAGATAATTCATGCATCATTTATGCTGTGTGAGGATATTGAATATCAGATACAAAATGAGTTCAATTCGGGAAAAGTATATGAAGCCTTAGGAGATGTGCAGGGCGAGAGTTCATGTGAGAGATTGCTTTTTTCAGGACTTCGATATGAGGATATGGATGTATTGAGTGGGAAAGTTACATTCGAGATTACGGATTTGGAACTTATAAGAAAAATGCTTGATATGTGATTAGAGAGGTGAGTCAGTTTGAGATTATATAATATATATTATCTTTGTAAAACAGCAAAACGAAGTATTGATGAAATTACTTTTTCTGATTTTAACGGTTCAAGAGAATTTGAAATAAATGGATGGGAAAATGGAATTACAGCTTTGAGCTTACTAAGGGAAATGGAATTTATCAAAGATTATGCAGATAATGCAATAAAAATCATTCCGGTATATGTAAGAAGTGATGCAAATCCAAGAATAGACTCTGTTACAAAAATAAATTTTAACAGTGTTTTAAATGAGATAAAAATCAGGCTAGATTCGGTGGTAAAATTATATGAGTCATTAGAAGCAGGTGAAGCTAAAGAGGGAATTGATATAAAAATACCAAAGTGTAATGATTTAAAAGAATATATACAGTATATGAAAGATATTGATTTTATATTAAGTCAGTGCCCTTTTATAAGTGGAAGTGGTGAGGAGATTGTTTTTAACACGGTTGATGTGGGTTCTATGTGGTTGTCTCTTTTTATTAAGGCGGCAGCAGGAAGTCATGTTATTATGTCAGTGCTTTCAAAGATGTCAGAGATTGCGACACAGTTTCGCTCTAACAATGTGGTTATAAACCAACAGAAAGAAATTCTTGAAACTATGCGGCAAAAAAATGAAGTAGGGCAGGAGATGATAGATACCTTTAAAAGGATGAAAACACTTATGCTTGATGATGCCGTATCTCAAATAGAGGAAAGTAGTGGTATAAAACTTGCAAATGAGGAAGAACGTGATAAGGCAAGAAGAGCTATAGATACATTTTCTGAACTTTTGGACAAGGGTGTAGAATTATATTCGGCAATAGAGACACCGGAAGATATAAAGGTAAAATTTCCTTTTGCTGAAAATGACCCTTTACTGTCGGAGGAGGCTTTAAAGCTGATTGAGGATAAGGAAGAAATAGAAGATTAAAAAAGTTGCACCGGTGCAACCATAAAAGATATTAAAAGACCAGATTTTTATCATGGTCTTTTTTATGTTATAGGAAAATGCTCGTAAAGTAGTGGGGCACCAACGAGAATTGCAAAGCAATTCTTGGTGAGCAAAACGCTGGTTTTGCTCTTTTTTTCTATAGAAAATTGCCGGGTATGACAAGGCATTAAACCGATACGGAAAGGATGGTGCAGATATGACACGACAGGAACTTGAAGATTTAGGTCTTGACAAAGAGCAGGCGGATAAAGTCCTTAGCATCAACAAAGCTGATGTTGAGGATGCAGGCAAAGAAGTTCAGACTGAAAATGCAAATCTCAAAAAGCAGGTTAAAGAGCGTGATAAACAGCTTGAGGATCTGAAAGCATCTGCCGGTGACAATGAGGAGCTTAAGAAACAGATTAAACAGCTTCAGGAGGACAATAAGACGCAGGCAGCAGCACATGAGAAAGAACTTACACAGCTTAAGGTTGATACGGCTGTTGATAAGGCACTTACGGGGAGTGGTGCAAAGAACATTAAGGCGGCGAGGGCATTGCTTAATCTCGATGATGCAGCGTTGTCGGATGATGGTCTTGTAAAAGGTCTTACGGAACAGATTGATAAACTTAAGGCAGACGACGGCTCAAAGTTTTTATTTAGTGAGCCTGAGCAGACACAGACAAAGTTTACCGGATTTCAGCCGGGCAGTTCATCAATGGTGCCAAATTCAAAGCAGGCAGGCTATGAAGCAAGACTTGCGGAGGCAAGAAAGAACGGCAACCAGTTAGAGGTTATCAATATCAAACAGGAAGCATTTCAGAATGACGGGATTGCTTTAATGTAAAAGAAAGGAAAGGTGATAGAAAATGCCACAGAACATAACAGGAACAGGTAATACATTTAATCTGCCAAACTATGCAGGTGATCTTTTTACGGCTTCTCCTACACAGACACCATTTTTATCTATGATAGGCGGATTGTCAGGAGGAAAGCAGACAGATAATTTTGAATTTTCAACAGGTGTTGAGTATTCACTTCCGGAGGCAGCACAGCCTGATATTTCAGAAAACGCATCAGTGACAGCTCCGGCAGCAGCACATATAGCAAGAGATCAGAAAACAAATGTCGTGCAGATTCATCAGGAGACAATAGACCTGACATATGCAAAGCAGTCAAACAGCGGCAGGCTGTCAGGTTTAAATTCGGCTAATCAGTCGGCAAATCCAAATGATGAAAAAGCATTCCAGATTCAGCAGAAACTTATTAAGATTGCAAGAGATGTAGAGTTTTCGTTTCTCAATGGAACTTACAATAAGACAACGGATGGAGATACGGCAAACAAGACCCGTGGAATGTTGGAACTTTGTACTTCGGATGCAGGAACATCCATCGATGCAAAGAGTGCCGCATTATCTAAGGATATGCTGGATCAGTTGTTTAGGGAAATGGCTGACAACGGAGCAATGTTTGTTAATATGGTACTTTTCTGTAATTCATATATTAAACAGGTTATAACAAATCTGTATGCTGATTTCTTCAAAGCACAGATGCAGATGACACAGAACATTGCCGGAATGAACATCACACAGATTGAAAGTGATTTCTGTAAGGTCGGAATATGCTATGATCCGTTTATGAAGAAAGACGGTCTGCTTGTGGCAGATGTGGCACAGATAGCTCCTGTATTCCAGCCGGTACCGGGAAAAGGAAACTTTTTCGAGGAGGAACTTGCAAAGAATGGTGCATCTGACAGAATACAGATTTATGGCCAGATAGGACTTGCACATGCGCCGGCATTTTTACATGGTGCAATAACAGGACTGGAAGTAAAATAAAGCGAGGTGATAAGAATATGTATATCATAAATAAAAAGCCGCTTACATCAAATATCCTTTGGGATAAGGAAAAAGGCTGTCAGCTTTGTAAATTTGTAAATGGCAGATTTGAAACAAATGATACAGAGCTTGCGGAAAAACTTCGTGATATGGGATATGAGATATCGGGCGAGCCTGATGAAGAAAAGAAATCAGACGAAGAAACTCCGGAGCCTGATGAAGAAAAGAAATCAGACGAAGAAACTCCGGAGCCTGATGCACAGACAAAAGGAAGAATCAGGAAAGGCAAGTGATAAGGTATGTTTAATACAGATGCGGTCTTAAAACGATTATCTTCTTTGGGTGTTGAAACTGACAGTTCAGATGCTTTTTCAATTACATTTGCCGTTGAGAAAGTGAGAAGCACGATAAAAAATGAAATAAACTGGCAGGATGTTCCGGAGGGGCTTGAACATATAGCTGTTGATATGGCAGTGGGCGAATTTCTCTTAAGTAAAAAGACATTTGCCCCTGAGAGCCTGAACATAGATTTATCATATGCTGTTAAGCAGATACAGGCAGGAGATACGAACACGGTGTTTGCTACGGGGGAAAGTTCGCTTACTCCGGAGCAGCGGCTTGATAATTTTATCAATTATCTTAGGTCATATGGAAAGAGCGAATTTGCATCGTTCAGGAGGATAAAATGGTAGATGTGGTAAACAAAGCATTTGAAGCCGCAAGAAAGGCACAGGAAGCCGCATACAGCGGTAGAATGACAGTGTATGAACATAAGAAAGTCAAAGATGAAAAAACGCATCTGACGGCTTTTAATGATGTGGCGGTGCTTAAAGACATACCGTGTAAGCTGTCTTTTCAGAGTAAACAGGCGGCAGCAGATACGGCAGCGGCAATGGCGGTATCACAGACCATTAAATTATTTACGGCACCTGATATAATCATAAATCCCGGAAGTAAGATAACAGTGACGCAAAACGGTGTGACAAAGGATTATACATACAGCGGTGTACCTGCAGTATATGTGACACATCAGGAAATAGTGCTTGAATTGTTTGAAAGGTGGGCTTAGATGGCTGGAATGGGCAGTGTGGATTTAAAAGAGTTAAGAGAATTGCAAACAAAACTAAACAGGATAAGTCAGAGTGATGCCGAAAAATTTTGTGAGTCATGTGCTAAAGAGATTGCGGCAAGACTGCTTGGACAGGTTATCGACAAAACGCAGCCGGGCGATTATTCAGATACATATGACCTTGAGGATGACGGCGAGAAAAAAACTCTTGTTAAGTCCTCAAAAAAAGGTGGAACACTGCGCAGGGGCTGGACAACATCAGATATAAGGAATACTGGTGGAACATATGAAGTGGAGATAATAAATCCCGTTGAATATGCAAGTTATGTTGAGTACGGTCACAGGCAGACACCGGGCAGATATGTACCGGCGATAGGAAAGAAACTTAAAAAGGGCTGGGTGGAAGGCAAGTTGATTATGACTAATTCTGTGAAAGAGTTACAGAAAGATGCCCCGAAGATAATTGAAAAGAAAGTTCAGAAATTTTTGGAGGGGAGTGTTTAATAATGATAACCGGGATAGCTGAGTCAATAAGTGGTGTGCTTTATTCAGAATATGGATACGAAAATTATATAGAGAGTATAGAGCAGGGTTTAGATGAACCTTGCTTTTTTATTCAGAGCTTAAAGCCGGGTATAAAAAAGTATCCGGGAAAAAGATATTTAAAGCAGAACCCGTTTTGTATCCAGTATATTTCAGAAAGTACCACAAAAAGGGAACTGTACGATATTGGCGAGAACCTGTTAATGCTTCTTGAGACAATACCGTATGACTCAGGTTTGCTTCGTGGTACGGATATGAGCTATGAGGTAACGGATGATATTTTACATTTTTTTGTAAATTATGATTTCTTTGTAAGAAAGCCGGAAGAGGATGTGCCAAGAATGGAAAGCGTGAACTCCAGAGTTAAGGCGAAAGGATAGGTGATGATTATGCCGCAAAACAAAAATAAGTCCGTAAGTGTCCGAAAAATGGATGCTGCGGCAGATAATAAAAAATCTGAAAATAAGCCACAGGCTGAAATCAGATTTAAGAAAGATAATCTCATAACATCTGCCAGATATGTTGATAAGAAAGATGTTGTCAATGCCGTGCTTGAAGATGGAAAAGAGTACACATTGGCAGAGGTTGATGAGCTTATCAGAAAATTCATGAAAGGTAAGGTGAAATAATGGCATTAGGTGGAGGAAGTTATACAACGCAGAATAAAGTATTACCCGGAACATATATAAACTTTGTGTCGGCTGCGGCGGCAACGGCAAGTTTGTCTGACAGAGGTATATGCACAATGCCGCTTGAACTCGATTGGGGTCCTGATGAACAGGTCTTTACAGTGACAAATGAGGACTTTCAGAAAAATTCAAAGATGATATTCGGATATGCGTATGACAGCGACAAATTAAAAGGGCTTCGTGACCTTTTTCTCAATGCTGTAACGCTTTATGCGTACCGTTTGAACAGTGGAGGAAAGAAAGCGTCAAGTGACATTGCCGAGGCAAGATATGCAGGCACGAGAGGAAACGATATTACGATAAGTGTTTCCAAGAATGTGGATGAACCGTCAAAATTTGATGTAGTAACATATCTTGATGCCTCAAAAGTTGACAGTCAGACAGTTGCAAATGCAAAAGAGCTTGCACCAAATGATTATGTTGTATTTAAGGCAGATGCAGAGCTTACCGTGGCAGCAGGGATTAAACTCTCAGATGGAACAAACGGAACCACATCCGGAGAATCTCATCAGAAATATCTTGATAAGATTGAGTCCTTTGCCTATAACGCAATGGGTGTTGTGGTGGAGGATGAAGTTACAAAGAGACTTTATGTATCATTTGCTAAAAGGCTTCGTGATGAGATGGGAATCAAATTCCAGCTTGTATTATACAACTACAAAGAAGCAGATCATATGGGAGTTATCAGCGTGAAAAACAAGGTACTTGATGATGGAGAGTCTGCAGCATCACTTGTGTATTGGACGACAGGAGCAGAATGTGGATGTTCCGTCAGTGCATCTGTGCAGAACAGAGTATATGATGGCGAGTTTGAACCTGATACTGATTATACGCAGACACAGCTTAAGACGGCTTTACAGAGTGGTGAATTTGTATTTCATAATGTGAGCGGTGAAGTCCGTGTACTCGATGATATAAACACGATGGTGACGACAACTGACACGCAGGGAGATGTATTCAAAGATAATCAGACTATCAGGGTCATTGACCAGATAGCAAATGATGATGCTGTTTTGTTTAATACAAAGTATCTCGGAAAGATGCCAAACAACCAGGCTGGCAGGACTGCACTGTGGACTGATCTTGTAAAACTCCGTAAAGAGCTTCAGCGTATTGGAGCAATAGAAAACTTTAATGAGTCAGATGTTAAGGTTTTACAGGGTGATACAAAGAAAGCTGTAGTAGTTGAAAATGCTGTAACTGTAGTTAATGCAATGTCAAAGATGTATATGACAGTCACAATATCGTAAAAGGGGGGTATTCAGATGCCAGAAGAGACAAAGAAAAATGTTGTTATGCTTGCAAAAGATACATTAGCGGCAGCTCTTGCAGAGTGTTATATCACTATAGGCGATAGAAGATATAACTTTATGCAGGCGTTAAATGTTGAGGTGACATTTACAAAGACAAAGAGTAAGATTCCTATTCTCGGTCAGACGGGCAAAGGAAATAAGGCAACGGGATGGGAAGGAACAGGTAAGGCAACTTTTCATTACAATACATCTATATTCCGTCAGATGATGATTGATTATAAAAATACAGGATTAGATACATATTTTGATATGACAATAGTTAATGAAGATAAAGGTTCGGCAGCAGGGCGTCAGGAAATAGTAATTATTGGATGCAATATTGATGGTGGAATACTTGCAAAGTTTGATGCCGATGGAGAGTATCTTGACGAGGATATGGATTTTACATTTGAGGACTTTAGTATGCCGAAATCATTTAAGGATTTAGATGGATTTTTAATGTCGGAATAATGAAAAGAAGCTGTAGAACAAAATAAATTTATAAAAGAAAGGAAATAAAAATATGTCAAACTTAAGCAGATTTATGAAAAACAACAAGGTTCAGAAGAAAAATGAGGAGTACGCACCGACCAAGTCAATGCTTGGCAGCGATGGAAAGCCGCTCCGCTGGGAATTTAAACATATCAGCTCAAGACTTAATGAGTCGATTCGTGATGACTGTACAATAGATGTTCAGATAAAGGGCAAGCCGAATATGTATCGTCCTAAACTTAATACATCAAAGTATCTTGTAAGTATGATAGTTGCTTCTACGGTAACACCTGATCTTTATAACAAAGAACTTCAGGACAGCTACGGGGTAAAGAAACCTGAGGACCTTGTATATGAAATGGTGGATGATCCGGGAGAATATCAGGATTTATGCACATGGGTTCAGGATTTCCAGGGCTTTTCTGATTCATTGGATGACAAGGTGGAAGAGGCAAAAAACTAATAAACGGAGGGGATAATGAAGCCGCATACGCTCATTATGCCCTTCATAAACTTAAAATCAGACCGTCAGAATGGATTGAGATGGAAGAAAGTGAAAAAAGTTTTATCATAGCTTCGATAAATATTGTTATTGAAGCAGAAAAGGAAGAAGAAAAAAAGGCTGAGAGAAAGGCGAGAGGCAGGTGATGATATGGCTTCAATACAGGCAGGAATACAGCTTGTAGACAGATTTAGTGCACCGCTTATGAATATTATCAATTCAGTGAACATGGCTGTGTCGCAGATGGAAACATTGAACAATACAATGAATACAGATGTGGATGCGTCTGCCTATGAGAATATCAGAAGTGAACTGCATCAGGCGACAACGGCAGCACAGGGATTGAGAGAGGAATTATCCCAGACGGCAGTTCCGGCGGCAATGACAGAACAGACAAGCCGTGTCGGTGATGCAATCGAACAAAATACGAGAAGCCAGCAAAACTTTAATCAAAGTATGCAGGGCGGAGTATCAGGTGCAAAGTCACTTGTAGGAGCTTTAGCGGGATTATCAATAGTCAAATCAGCTATAGGTGCGGTTAAAGGTCAGATGGACGCAACTATAAACAGAATGGATACCATGAGTAACTATAGCAGAACAATGACAGCGATTACAGGAAGTTCAGATGTTGCCACAGCATCACTTGCAAAACTTAAGGATATGACAAAAGGTACAGCCTATGGTCTTGATACCGCGGCAAGTTCCGTTCAGAATTTTGTTACAAGAGGAATGGGAACAGGTGATGCCGTAAACCAGGTAAAGGCATGGTCGGATGCCGTTGCTTTTTATGGCGACGGAACAAATGATTCTCTGCGTGAGGTGACGGACGCATTAGGAAAGATGATGACAAAAGGAAAAGTTGAGATGGATCAGCTTGACCGCTTGACAGACAGAGGAATAGATGCTGTAGGAATATATGCAAAAGCAACAGGACAATCATCTTCCGTAGTGCAGTCAAATCTATCAAAGGGAACAATATCCGCACAGGACTTTATCAACACGGTATCAGGTGCTTTTGAAAATGGAACAAATGGTGTGCTTAATATATCAGGTGCCGCAAAAAAAGCAGGTGATACATGGGCAACTTCCATAGCAAATGCTAAGGCAGCAGTAACAAGAGGTCTTATCAGTGTGATAGATGGTGTAAATGAGGGACTGTCAAATGCCGGCTTTGGAACGATATTAGACGGCATAAAAAGTCTTGGCAGTACGGCTGAAACAGTGCTTAACAATGTAGGAAATATTGCATCAGGGACAATAACCCTGCTTGCTCCGGTGGCAGGCTGGATAGCAAATTGTGCATCATCTGTAATAAATAACTGGTCAACGATCAGTCCGATAGTATATGGTGTTGCGGCGGCATTGGCGGCATATTGTGCAGCAATGGCTATTGTAAAAGCGGTGGAGCTTGTATCTACAGGGATAAAGATGGCTATGTGTGTGGCAGAATACGCAAAAGCGGCTGCAACAGGGACAGTGGTAGCCGCAACAACGGCAGAAACAGCCGCAACAACAGCAGAAACAGCCGCAACAAGGATAGCGGTAGCAGCAAAAACAGAAGAAACAGCCGCACAACTTGGACTAAATACTGCATTATTATCTTGTCCGCTAACATGGATCATACTCTTGATTATTGCTCTTATAGGAGTGCTTGTATTGGTTGCAGCTAAAATAGCTCGAACAGGTGGAGTTGCTAAAAGTACATTTGGTGTTATATGTGGCAGTCTGAAAGTTGTAGTATCAGTTGTAGAAAATCTTATCATAGGAGTTGTCAACACTATTATTTCATTGTTGATTGAACTTTGGAATTTAATTGCTAAACTTGCTAACTTTTTAGGAAATGTTTTTCGTAACCCCGTAGGAGCTGTTGCAAAACTCTTTTGTGACCTGCTTGATACGATTATGTCTGTTGCCCAGTCAGTTGCTCAAACTATAGATGCACTTATAGGAACAGATTTATCAGATGGAATATCTGGGGTTAGAAATCAGTTTAGTAATTATGTTGATGGGATTGTTGGAAAACAGGAAGTATATTTTAAGCCAGTTGACCCATCAAAATATATGATTAAAAGAAAAAATTACGGTGATGCCTACAAATCAGGTTCATCATTTGGTGACGGAGTGACAAACAAAGTCAAAAATATGTTTAGTGGCAAAAAAGCTGCAACAAATATGAATAAAAATGATTATGAGAAAACTTTAAGAAAAACTCAGGGAACCAATCTGAATCAGGCTACTGCTGCAAATACCGCCGCAACTGCGAAAAACACGGCAGGCACGGCAAAGAATACGGCAAAGTCGGCACAGGCACTTACGGCAACAAGTGAGGACTTGAAATATATCCGTGATATGGCGGCACAGAAATACATAAACCGTTTTACTACGGCAAAGATAACAGTGCATCAGACAAATCACAACAAAATAAGCAAAGAACTCGACCTTGACGGTGTGACAGAGCACCTTAGAAAGACAATGGAAGAACAGATGATTTCAGCAGCGGAAGGAGTGCATATATAATGTATTCAATGTATATAGAAGATGTGCTGTTTCCTGTAACACCCGGAAAAATATCATATAAGATTGGCAATAACAATAAGACTATCACCCTTATTAATGAGGGTGAAGTCAATATTATAAAGACTCCGGGTCTGACGGAAATAACAATAGACGAATTGATATTGCCGGTATTTCAGAAATATCCTTTTGCTCAATATGAAAAAGATGTATTTCAGAATGCGGAGTATTTTCTGGGAAAACTTGAAGAATGGAAAAAAAGCAGTAAGCCGGTAAGTTTTAAATTGGTTAAAAATGTAGATTTGTATGACGGTCAGCTTGGAATTATAAACGGAACAGGGATTCATGTGACGGAAATTATTAAAGACAGGAGAAAACATTATTATGAGATTGCAACTAATTTGGAGACGGTCTTTAAGTATGTAACAATCGAAGATTACGAGATAATGGAAGATGTCGAGAGTTATGGGCTTGATATTGCCGTAAAACTTACAATGAAAGAATACCGCCAGTGGGGAATAAAAAAACTTGTGGTTAAAAAATCATCAAAGAAAGCGTCAAAAAAGAAAACAAGAAAAAACTCTAAAAGTGCGGCAAAAACCTACAAAGTAAAAAAAGGTGATACTTTGCTCAATATAGCGAAAAAACAGCTCGGCAGTTCATCAAGGCGGAAAGAGATATATAAACTCAATAAAAGCAGGATTGAACAGGCGGCGAAAAAGCATGGCAGAAAGTCATCGTCTAACGGATTGTATCTGTATAAAGGTACAGTTTTGAAACTGCCAAAGTGAGGTGTGTTATGGCGAAAGATATAGTAGATGTTGCGATTGGCGAGCTTGGATATAAGGAACAGGGGAACAATCGCACAAAGTATGGAGCGTGGTATGGCATGAATGGAGCTGCAGGGTGCCATATGTTTGTTTCATGGTGTGCATATAAAGCCGGGGTGTCAGCTTCGATAGTGCCAAAGACAGCGTCAACCTCTGCCGGAATGGCATGGTTTAAGAAAAAAGGATTGTTCAGATACAAAGGCAGATATACACCAAAGCGTGGAGATATAGTATATTTCAAGACGAACAGAAGTCATGTCGGGATTGTTGAGAAAGTAGTAGGAAGTACATTACATACCATTGAGAGAATTACCTCGGACAAGGTTGCAAGGCGGACATACCCACTTTCAAATGCAACGATAACAGGATATGGTGTACCTAAATATCCAACAAAAACTACGACGAAAAAAACTAAGAGTAGTAAAAAAGAACTGGCTGGTCTGAAAAAAATCTTGAAAGAGAAAGAAACGACGCAGAAAAAGATAAGTGCCGATATAAAGGAAACAACAAAGCTTCCTGAGGGTATAGTGACTATTACTGTAGTGAATGGAAACAAGAGATATGATATACCTGCTTTGGAGGGTGCAAGTATTACATGGGAGAGAAGTGGGACACCCGGCAAGCTGACCTTTGAAACTAAGTATAAGAAAAAATATAAGATAGTTGAGGGAAACAGTGTGCTTGTTACCGTGGATAAGAAAAAGATCTTCTATGGATTTATATTTACAAGGTCATTTAAAAAAGACGGCTTTGTTACATTTACCGTATATGATCAGTTGAGGTATCTGAAAAATAAAGAAACTCTCATATATAAGAAAAAGAGGGCGGATGAAGTTATCAACATTATAGCAAAGCGTTTTAATATGAATTGTGGAAAACTTGCGAATACAGGCTATAGAATGTCAGCTATTGAGGATAACACAACGCTTTTTGATATTATACAGAACAGTCTTGATGATACCGTGCTAAGCACCGGAATGGTTTATGTTTTGTTTGATGAGGTCGGAAAGCTCCGTTTAAAAAAGATTTCCGACATGAAAGTAAATGGCTGTCTTATCGACAAGGAAACCGGTGAAGAATTTTCATATCAGACAAGTATAGACTCGGATGTATATAACCAGATAAAACTTATTTATGAGAACAAGGACAATAAGAAAAAGAAAGGAACTTATGACCTGTATGTTACAAAGAACAGTAAGAGCATAAACAGGTGGGGCGTTTTGCAATATGTAGAAAAGATTGACACACCAAAACTTGGAAAACATAAATCGGCGGTACTGTTGAAGATATACAATAAAAAGCATAAGACTTTGAGTATAAGCGGTGTCATAGGAAATACGAATGTGCGTGCAGGTTCGCTTGTTCCGGTTATGCTGGAGCTTGGCGACATGAAAGTATCAAATTATATGCTTGTAGAAAAGGTAACACACAAGTTTAACAACAGACAGTACACTATGGATCTTGTCGTATCGGGAGGTGGTTTTGTCAGTGGCTAATTCAAGTATTGTACAGCTTATAAAACAGATGGCGGTTGAAGCCGTGAAAGCATCAAGACCGTGTGATTATATTGTTGGGAATGTAATAGGAACAGACCCGCTTAAGATTAAAGTATCAAATTCCCTTGTAATAGAAGATGATTTTCTGGTAAAGACACGGAATGTAACTGACTATGTGCAGGAAGTAGGCGAGGGAGTGGCAAAGAAAAATATAAAAATCTACAATTCATTAAAGGAGGGGGATAGTGTTTTGATGTTTCGCAAGGCAGGCGGACAGGAATACATTGTAGTAGACAGGATGGTGGCAGATGATACCTAATAATGAATATGACGAGGAAGTCGACGAGGAACAGGATTATGATTTTGAAGAATATGAAGAACCATCAAAGACATATGCAATGTATCTGACGGATGACAAGTCAGGGTTTCTCGGAAAGACGGATGATGAAGCGGCGGTAAAACAGGCAATTCTTAAGATCTTAAATACGGAAAGATACGCTTATGAAATATATTCGTGGGACTACGGCATAGAGCTTAATGACCTTATCGGAAAATCAATGTTGTATGTACTTAGTGAGATAGAACAGAGAGTTACTGAGGCGGTCACGGCGGATGACAGAATAGAATCAGTGGAAGATTTCGGGGCGGCAATAGTTGATAAGAAAACCATTTATATAACATTTACGGCGGTCACGGCACAAAACGAGCAGATACCTATAGAAAGTGAGGTGGAATTATAATGTTTGAAGAAAATGATTTTGATACGCTTATGGAGCGTATGCTTGAAAATGTGAGTGATGAACTTGACAAGAGAGAGGGCTCGGTAATCTATGATGCAATAGCACCGGCGGCACTTGAACTTGCAAATATGTATGTTGCACTTGATGTGGTTATGGATGAAGTGTTTGCTGACACGGCATCTTATTATTACCTGATAAAGAGGGCCGCAGAAAGAGGTATTTATCCGAAAGAGGAGACCAATGCGGAGTGTGAGCTTTTAGTAGTGCCGTCAGATACGCAGATAGCCGTAAATGACCGTTTTGCTCTGGGAGAATTTAATTATACCGTTGCTTCTGTTATAGATGCCACGCAGGGTCTTTACAGGCTTATATGTGAGACGGCAGGCAGTGCGGGAAACCAGCAGTTAGGCGGGCTCATACCTTTAGAGACAAAAGAAAATCTAAATGATATGGAGAGTGCCACGCTTACACGGATACTTATTCCAGGAGAAGATGAGGAGGATGTGGAAGTATTCAGAGAAAGGTATTTCTCGTCATTTAATCAGATAGCCTTTGGAGGAAATAAAGCGGACTATAAAGAAAAGATAAACGATATTGCAGGTGTAGGCGGCTGTAAAGTCATCAGGGCATGGAGCGGCGGCTGCAAGCCTGCCGACATGATACCGGGTGAAAATGTAACATCGTGGTATGAAAGCCAGTCAGAGAGTACACTTGGGAAAGATGTTTATTCATGGTTAAAAAATGTATATGGTGCTGCGAAAGAAAAACTTCTTACAATAGGTGGAACAGTAAAAGTAATAATCATAACATCAGAATTTAGTGTACCGTCAGATGTTCTGGTAAATACAGTACAGACAGCATTAGATCCTGAAATTTCAGGAGAGGGTGACGGGATAGCACCGATTGGCCATGTTGTAAATGTTAAAGGAGTACAGGGACACAGGATAGACATATTGCTAAATCTTGTATATAAAGAGGGTTTTACATATACGGGATTAGAAAGCAACATAAAAGATAGTATCGATGCATATTTTTCTGAACTTGCAAAGACATGGTCTGAAACTGAAAATCTGACGGTACGACTTAGCCAGATAGAATCAAGAATGTTGATGATTGACGGGATTTTGGATGTTGAAGAGGTAAAACTTAATGGTTCATCTGAAAACATAATTCTTGAATATGACGAGATACCGATAAGAGGTGATGTAAATATATGATAGAGAAAAAAAGGCTGATAGAATATCTTCCACCGTTTATAAAACAGTTTCCTGAAATGCAGGAAATAATGAAAAGTGAGAACAAGGAGACAGACATTGCCGATAAGAAAATGTCGGAAGTTCTTGATAATGCCTTTATTGAAAGCTGCGACGGGTACGGAATAAAAAAGTATGAAAATATGCTGGGAATAAATCCGTCAGACAGTGACACATTAGAACTGCGTAAAACAAGAGTATTAAACAGGTGGAATGACACGGTACCATATACATATAAAGTATTGCTGCGTCGATTAAATATATTTTGCGGAGTAAACAATTTCGATATAAGCGGAAATCTTAAAGATTATGAATTGTTTATTACCACAAATTTATTTAAACCGGGGCAGGTAAAAGAATTTGAGATAATGTTAGACAGGCTGATACCGGTAAATATATATTTGAGAACAGATAATAAAGCGGCACATGATATATCAGGAAAAGAGAGTATAGGCGGAAATGTTACTTATACAAGAATGAGAACAATAGGAAAGGCGGTGTGATAATGGAAAACATAGTGATAACAGAACAGGGCAAACAGCTTATGTCAAAAGTTATTTCAGAAACAGAGTCAATGACATTTACAAAGATAGCGGTAAGTGACTATGATTATAGCGGTATTGAGCTGCAAAATATAAGCGAATTGCAAAGCGTAAAACAGACGGCTATAATATCCAAAATATCAAGAACAGATGGAAAGACAGTGGAAATATTAGCCGCAATAAACAACGAACAAATACCGGAGGCATATTATGTAAGAACTCTGGGTGTTTATGTAAAGGACAGCTCAGAAAATGAAATATTATATGGTATCAGTATATCGGGAGAAAATCCGGATTATATGCCGGCATATGAGGGGAAAACATTGTCAGGAGTATCTTATCGTATAAATGTGGCGGTAGAGGACAGTGAATATATAACAGTCAATGTAAATCCGGCAGCAGTTCCCACGATAATGCAGGTAGAGGATATAGACACAGCTTTTAGAGAGCATACGGAGGATAAAGTTTCTCATATAACAGCGGCGGAGAGGAAAAAGTGGGATGCGGTGACGGAGAAAGTAAATAAAGAGAAAGGAAAGGGACTGTCACATAACGATTTTACAGATGCGGATAAAAAGAAGCTGGATGGGATCGCAACAGGGGCAAATAAAACAGTGATAGACAGTGAACTGTCGGAAACGAGTACAAATCCTGTTGAGAATAAGCTGATTTATCAGGAAAAAATTAAAAGAATGGCTCAAAATTGGTCGAGGAGCGAACAGTATAGTAGTCTTGGAATAGGCGAGCCGGATAGTTCAACACAAATCGGAAGTTATCTCGATGTAGAAAGTGGAAAAGTATATTATGGTGGAAATTCTTCTTGGAGTTATGTGTACACACTTTCAAGTATATATGATGTACTGGATAATAAGGTCAATAAATCAAACATTGTAAACAATCTTGTTACGACCGAGGAGGGATATGCACTTGATGCAAGACAAGGTGAAGCTCTTGACGGAAAAATAACAGAATTAAAAAAATCTGTCAGTGATGGGAAAAGTGCTATTGCGTCTGCCATCACTAATGCAGGAGTTAGCACATTATCAGACGACTCATTTGCAACCATGTCTGAACATATTGGAAATATATTTTATAAAAGATTAGGAATGCAGTTATCTAAGTATTATTATGCTAATGTTAATGCGACAAGTGGAACGAATGGCGAACAGATGATATATAGAAATACTAATACTGTAACGCATGGGGATTGGTTAGGACATGAAACTTTTTTTGGTGGAGCATTAACAGACTTAAATGGATGTATTATTATAACTTGGCTGAGGGGGGAAAATGCCATAACGATAATGCGGCATAAATCGGCTTGGCTAGGTACAGATAATTTTGAAACCTTATACGAACTTAATTTACGATATTATCATCATGATGGCGGCACGATTGTACTTAATTCTCCAGTACTTAGTCCAGGGGTTGAAATATGTACATTATGTTTAGCGTGTCATAGTTAAAATTAATATTGTGTTTACAAGATTATATGATTTAAAAAGAGCTTCACAGCTCTTATTTTTATACAAAGAAAGGAAGAAAAACATTATGAAAATCAAATTAAAAGACAACACAGAACTTACCGTTACCGAAAGCAGCACAGCAACAAAAATCGCAGCAGATTTTTCTTCTGCTGAAGATATTGAAAACTTCCGCAAGAAACTGACTGACGAAAATCTGTCAGCATTTAGG
>OOCB01001991.1_pt1 | contig 25168 bp, 21 predicted proteins | sample 1671351 | NCBI WGS metagenome assembly OOCB01 (sample SAMN06348148, study PRJEB24527) | human gut metagenome | biome: human gut; feature: ankylosing spondylitis patient; material: feces | host: Homo sapiens | place: China | collected 2015-10 | reverse complement strand
TTGTACCATTTACTAACACGTTGTCAATCAGCTGATTTCAAATTTTCTTGAAATCAGTTGCGAAAAAAGGGAAGCCCAAGCCGGAGGGATTTATTTCATCAAGGACATTGAGTAAAGAACTTGTAATAGAGTTTGAAGATGGAAGTAATCGTATAATATCGATGAATGATATTCTTTCTTATTCAAAGATACCAAATACCAAATATATTGCTGCATACGATAAGGCCCTAAAAGAAGGTGAGATTCTATTAAACGGTAAGGCTGCTTATTTTGCAAAACTTGAAGTGAATAATCAATTTTTAATATTGGGTGATATTGTTTCTGCACAACTTCCTGTTGGAGAATCTGTTGTTATTGAAGCAAATTTAGTCAACAATGATTCTTCTATTGTATTGGTAAAAGCTCATGATGAAAGTATAACCAAACAAATAGGCAAAAAAAATGTAACATTGTTGGCACCAGTAATCACTTATCAGGACTTATTCCAATCTAACTTACCTTTTAAGCGAGAAGAAACTCCTTTAGGTAATATCAAAATATCCTTTAAGTTAGAAGAAGAAGGTGACTATGTCCTTTATATTCAAGGAATTGAAGGATATATAATCATCAACGTAATAAATAAGCAACAAAAGATTAAAGCGTTTTGAATATGATGGACAAGTTAGATGGCTATAATGAAGGAGCAATAGAGGTATTCCAAATAGCAGAAGCATATTCTAAAGAAAACATGAATGCGGCTATTGAACCAGCCCATGTGCTAAAAGCTTTACTTCATAAAGATGTTGGCTTGATTGCTTTTATCGAAAAAGCTCTAAATGCTGATTACTACTACATTCTTGACTGGGCAGACATGAGAATTAGAATGTTAAAAAAAGACACCGACTCGTCTCATGCAAAAAGTTTTTCTGCTACTACCAAGGCTGTTATAAATGAAGCAGACAGCATTCGTATCTCTACAAAAAAAGATAAGATAGATCCAATATCATTGCTTATAGCGATAGTTACTCCTGGGGTTGGTTTTTCGTTTGAACAACTTAAAACGTTGCCACTTCAAAAAGATGATATTATGGTTGCAATTGGTGGTTTAAATACAACTACTATCACATCATCTACAAAAAAAGCAAATTCTTTTAAAAAAAGCATTGGTAAAAAAAGTATTGAATCTTATTGCATTTTAAAGAACCAGGAACAAGAATGTGGGAAAATACCTCAAATCGTTGGTTTCGAAAAAGAACTCGGTGAGATTTATGGTATTTTATGTAGAAAAACAAAAGCAAATATATTGATTACGGGTGAATCAGGTGTTGGTAAAACCTCTTTAGTCAATGCTTTTGTACAATCTGTTGCAAATGGTAAAACGCCATCTTATTTGTCGAATGCTCAAATTTATGAACTTGATACAATAGCTTTGTCCATTGGAGTTTCATACAAAAATGAAATTGAAGGACGATTAAAAAAAGTTCTTGATGAACTTATTAATATGGATAATGCCATACTTGTAATTGAATCGTTTGATAAATTAATGGACAAACAAGGCACATTGAATGGTGCAATTAATGTGTTTAAATCATCATTAAATCAAGGTCTATTATGTATATGCACATCATCTATTGAAGGTTACACAAAAAACATCGAAACTGATAAGGAGATTACAAGTAAATTTGAGCGTATAATCATCGATGAACCTTCGATAGAAAAAACCACCAGCATTCTTAAAACGGTAATTAAGTCATTTGAAAACTTTCATGAATTAAAAACTTCTGATGACTTTATTATTAACTCAATACGTTTAGCAAAAAGATATTTTAGCGAAAAACATCTTCCTGATTCCGCTATTGATTTGATAGATCGCACAATGGCTCTGGTTAAAATTAAAAATGATTCAAATAAAGAGGAGAAGCGCGATGTGGTTCAGGTTGGAGATCTCATGGAGGTAGTTTCACAAAAAACAGGCATTCCATTAGGAGATGTTCAAGCTGCAGAACGCGAACGTCTGGTAAATGCAGAGGAAATTTTGAAGAGACGTGTAGTAGGTCAAGACCATGCTATTAAAGCTGTATTGGATTCAATATACGAATCACGTTCTGGCTTGAATAAAAAGGGCCAGCCTATAGGAAGTTTCTTTTTCCTAGGACCAACCGGAACAGGTAAGACAGAATTAGCCAAAGCTCTTGCAGAATTCTTATTTCAAGACGACACGGCTATTCTTAGATTTGACATGTCTGAATATAAAGAAGAACATTCTGTAGCATTGCTTTATGGAGCCCCTCCTGGATATGTAGGTTATGAAGAAGGTGGTTTGCTTGTAAATCAAATTCGCAAAAAACCTTATTCCATTGTACTTTTTGATGAGATTGAGAAAGCTCATCGCTCTGTATTTGATTTATTTCTTCAAATACTAGACGAAGGAAAACTTCATGATAGATTAGGACGCGTGGGAGACTTCTCAAATTCACTCATAATATTCACTTCAAATATAGGGAGTCAATATGTATTTGAACAATTTGAACACAATCGAATACCTACTCATAATGATATGTTGGAAGTGATGCAAGGCTATTTTAGGCCGGAATTCCTAGCACGACTTACTGAGATAGTGCCATTTGCTCCGATAAATGAGAAGATAGTTACTATGATCTTCAATATTCATTTAAAAGGGTTGCTTAAAACATTAAACGAGCAAAATATAACTCTCACTGTTGATGATAAGGCGATTCACAAAATAGCAATGGATGGGTTTAATGCGCAATATGGAGCTCGTCCTATACTTGGAATTTTAAGAAAAGACATTCGTCGTCCTTTATCTAAAATGATAATATCAGGTGAACTTGTAGAAGGTGATGATATAACTCTTACCTTAAATGAAAGTAATGAATTAAAGTGGAATATATCTCATTCAGAAAACAACTAAAATAATAATTAATATGGCAACAAAAACTGTAATTTCTAAAGTCCTCGATGCAGAGGCCGTAGATGGGATTATTGAGTTCCCTCAAAATAAAACTCTCTATGTAGACCAATTTACAGACATGGCTCCAGTTAAACCAGACGATGTTTTCCAACCGGAAACGATGGAAGATGTTTTTAACTTTTATAAGCCTGAAAAAAAGAATGTTCAGATGTTAGATTTGGAAGGAAAACCTGTAAAAGAAAACTTCAAATTTAATGCAATTAAAGATTTTGACGATAAGGAACTTATTAAACAGAGTCCTTACTTGGCACAACAGAAATCTGCTGTTGATTCCTATAAAACAATAGAGCAACAACTTATTAAAAACAAAATACTTCGTCGTGCATATGAAAATGAAGAAAGCAGAAAGCATCTGATAGTTGCATTACAAGCTTTACTTGCAGAGTTGGAAAATAATTAAATTTTATATTAGAAACAATATATTCAGATACAAATATGTCAGAAGAATTGAAACCACAGCTTCAAGCCACTAATTCTGTATTAGATACAAAAAGTGCTTATCTGGATGAGATAAAGAAAATCGAGAATCCGGCAGAACGTCTTAAAGAAAGTCTCGAAAAATTAGAAGATTTTGGAGATTTTGATCTTTTGGAAACTATGGCAGAAGGATTGGAGAATATGAATCCTGATAATAGGGCAGCTAAAAGAATATTTTTACAAGATAGTGAATTTGCGGAACAGCGTAAACATCTAAAAACAGATTTGCTCATGTGGCTGAATATTCTTGATAGTGATGCAAAGACAGCAACTGAAGCAGTTGATAAATGTCAGGAGTCGGCTAATGCTGCAGAAAAGAATCTGCTTCAAAACTTAGGCCTTGTTCACGAACAAACAAAGAAATTGGAAATTGCCTATCGCTCACTCGGTGAGTTTTTTGCCAATTCAGGTCAATCGAAATTAAAATGTCTTAACTTGATAAATGTAGACAAGGAAGATTTGGGCGATCCCGATGGAAAGGTATTTGCAAAAGTACGTGATGAGCTCAAAAGTAGCTTTGACCGTCTTTCACTAAAAGATAATTATTCACTGCTTGTAAGTCCAGGCTATCTTGGAAGTAAGCAAATAGTAAATATGTGGGGGCAAATGGCTTATCGAAATAAAGTCATGCTGGTGACAGATTATGCAGATTCCCCTACCCTTAAATTGTTGAATAAGGGATTAGACAAAGCTAACCTAAGTGACACTGATGCATATTTGGCAAATGTAATCATGGCTTGTAACTATATTTTAGGCCGTAAAAAATCTGATGAATCAAATGAAGATGAAGAAGATCTATATCTTCCACCTTCTGCTGCTATCGCTGGTCGTATGAGTAATACTGAAGAGACTCCTATATCTCAAGGAATTGCTGGAAAGAAATATGGTACGATAGATATGGCAAAAGGAACCCGACTGGATTTATTAAAATCTGAATTGACTGCATTGATTGACAAAGGTGTTGTACCAATGACATTTGAAGAAAACAGAGTAATGGCATTCTCTAATCGTTCACTGTACAATGGTGCAACAATTGGACTGCAGGAATATCCGATTGTTCGTGTATTCGATTGGATAGGCAAAGTATTTTCTCATTTTTTCAATTATGAAGCTTTCAAAAATTGGAATGGTAAACTTGCACAGGAAATCCGTGAACAGGTAATTGATTTTCTTGAAGATTACAAGGGACCAGGCAAACTGATTGAAGGATATTCAAACCCCAAAATAGTCCGTAATGAAAAGACTAAAGATATTGAAATTGAAATAGAACTTAAACCATTCTTTGCAGCCAAAAATTTCTATATCAAGCTAACAGGCCACAATGGAGATAATGGTGTTACGGAATGGACAAATGAAATCAAATAAATTACTTATTAATTAAAAATCAGTAAAATTATGGCAGCTCCAAGAACAGCTCAACTTAAAGTTGACGGATGTGAAGATCGTGAAGTGACTTATGTACAGTATCAGTTCAATCAGCAGATTGACGTAGAAGGTCAGCCTACTGGCACGACTCGCGGCGGTGTAATCAACCTAAAAGTAAAATCAACAGATGCAGGTAATACCGATTTGTTGGAATGGACATGTGATTCTTATGGCTCTAAAAATGGTACAATCACATGGCCAAATAAACTTGGTGGTATTATGAAGACTCTTTCGTTCATTGACGCATATTGTGTTAGCTATGAAGAGGTTTATGATGATACTAATACAGATCGTATGTATGAGAGTATTACCATTACTTGCCGACAGTTAACCGTAACAGGTAAGGGAAGTGTTGAATACGATAACCATTGGGCACTTTAATTCAATAACTTATGAGGATGTATCTAATATAAATTTGATACATCCTCATTACTAACAATTCTGTTTTATGGCATTTAAAGCAACTCTAATCATGGATCAGCAGAAATCTACAGCTGCTGAAGTTGAGTCATATGGAGGTAAAAAATATGAATTGATAGAATGTGAATATGAATTCTATCAATCATTAGACGAAAGCGGAAAGCCATCATCAAGACCTCAGAGCGGACTTATAAAGTTCGTTATGCCAGCACAAGGTGATGATGATTTGTTTTTTTACAATTGGATGTTTAATAGAGCAGAGACTCACAATGGAACTATTGAAATGCTTCTTTCTACAGATGATAATCAGAAGAAGTATTTGCATTTATATTTCGAAGATGCCTATTTAGTGAATATGTACCAATATTTTAATAATCAGAATAGTTTGTTAGTTCGTTCAAAGGTTACACTTAGTGTCCGGAAATTCACTTTTGGTGGGTCTGCTAACTTTGAAAATGATTGGAAAATAAAATAATAATGGATGATAATATTATAAAATCATTAAAATCAAATCTTGCAGATTTAACTTACATTCTTTTTGTCATAAGGAAAGAATTTGAACAAATAATTGAGACTTCTGATAATGAAAAGACTAATGAAAATTTGCGGAAAACCACTTCTGCCTTGCAAGAGTCCAATAATAATGTTATCAGATTGTATCATGAAATAAATAAAAATGAAGATAGGATACAGAATGAATGGTACAATGATGAAACTACACTTAAAAACCTCAAAAAGGAGGTTGATAATCTTAAAAAATCAATAGATGCATTGATAGATGGGAACAAGAACCTGTTAAAATAATAACAGAAAGATTGATATGCCTTTTAATACAATAAACAACGTTTATAAAAACGTAAAACAAGTTGATGAAGACCTTAGCCAAGGACATGTCTCTGTACAAGAAACGAGTAAAGCAGTCAATGATATAAAGAAGACATGGGATGATTTCGCAAAGATTGGAGATTATCGTGATAAGTATGGTAATAAGCAGAATAAACTTGCAGATTTTGCCAAAAAGGAATTCGTCCCAGGTACATTTGATGCTTTTGGAGGTATAAAAAACGGAGCAGCAACAGGTATTAGCAGTGTTTCATCATTTTTTAGTGCTGTCGATTCATTTAAAGGAAGCTGGAGAAATCCTGAACAGGCACGACAAAAACTGGAAGATGGTTTAAAACAAATTTCAAATGGAGTAAAACAGTTTGGGGAGACACTAAAGAATATTTCACGAGCAGGAAAAGGCATTAGTGACATGTTGGGCACTAATAGTAAACATCCTATTCTGGATGGCATTGGAAATTTTGGCAATGGAACGTCTGTTTTTGGTGAGAATTTTGGTAATAGCGGAATTCCAGTATTGGCTGGTATTACTGCTGGGGAAATCAGCAAAAAAGTTAACAATTCAGTAGATGGAGTACCTACAGGGGGAGCAGCACCCATAAGCTTAGTTGAAAACGATACGTCAATATATGATACAAAATCTAACAAGCTGCAAGAAAAAACTGCAATAAATTCAAATACATCACTAAATAATACAGATACCAAGACTGATTTCAATACTGACAGTGATGATTTCAGTGCCGATATGATACACGAAATCAATGTAATTCTTGATGGAAACTACTCACAACAAAACTCAATTTGCTCAATTAACGGGAATAAATACAAGTTGAGTGAATATTCCCTTTCTCAGGAACTACTGCGACCGATGATATTGAACTTTTCATTAGAGAAGAATGAAAAAATTGAGACACAATCGGATGTGGTTTTTGCAGACATAACTCAAATTATTGGAAAGACGTTCGAAATCAATGTTTCAACTGTAAAGACAAGTATTGACGAAAGTTCTGCCCAACCTCAAAAAGCTTTTGAATTTAAGGGGATGATAATAGATGTCTCAGCTTCAAGAAATACTGCTAGTACTCAATATGCCAGAGTCACTATTGCATCGATGGATGTTCTTTTACAGAATACACCACACTGTCGTTCTTTTGAAAATATGACTTTAGCAGATATAGTTACAAGTGTACTGAATCCATATAAGGAAATTAATGGAAAAATAAATCCAAGGTTTAAGGAAAAAATACCTTATATAGTACAATACAATCAAACTGACTATGCTTTTATCAGTATGTTGGCAGTACGATTTGGGGAATGGATGTATAGTACTGGGAAAGATTTTGTGTTTGGAGAATTAATTACCAATGATTCTTCAACAGCTACACTTGAATATCCAGGTGGCAGTCTAATGTCATATAATTTATATCAAAATATGGCATCATTCTCTTTTAATCATTTTTTACCAGACCACTATCAATTTGGAAAAGAAAATTCTTTTATTAGTGAATCTGGACGTAATATTGCTGATAATAATGTAAATGACTGGACAGATAAAGCCTATTATGCTTCGCAACAGCGATATAATAACGAAAATATTACAGTACTTTCAACAGGTGGTTTTGATAATGGTAGCGATGAAGAAGGTATTGATACAATATTGGACTATTCAGTAAAGCTGGAAGCGGAAGGGAAAAAAACAGGAATGATGACAGTAAACGGATTCTCGAAGTTAGCATTATTAAAAGTTGGCCAAACATTTCTTATTCGTGACAAAGTTCAGAATAAATCAGGAGAAAGTAAAGATGTGGAACAGAAAGCATTAAAGATTATAGGAATAAATCATTCTTTTGATTATCAACAAGAATATTCCAATAGTTTTACGGCAATACCAGTAGCATGTAACTTCCCATCATATTCTGATGCAAATGTCTATCCAATATGTCCCCCTCAAAGAGCAAAGGTTGTAGAAAATGAAGATAAACAAAAATTAGGTAGAATTCGAGTACAATTCCCTTGGCAAGAAGCTCAGAATAAGGAAATGAAAACTCCTTGGTTACGCATTGCGGTTCCTTATTCAGGACAAGGTAAAGGCTTTTATTTTATCCCAGAAATAGGTGAAGAAGTTATGGTCGGTTTTGAAATGAATAATGCAGAGCGTCCTTATGTTATTGGTACTCTTTATAATGGGGGGACAGGGCGGATGGATGAGAAATGGGCTTCTGTTAATGAAGAAAATGGAACGAAGAACAATATTAAGGCCATAAGAAGCCGTAACGGTCATACGATTTTATTTAATGATAGAGGAGATGGTGGGCTAATAGAAATTTATGACAACAAAAGTAATACATATCATATTACCTTATCTGCTGATGATAAAAAAATCACTATATATTCTGCTGGTGAGATTGAAGTCGTAGCAGATAGTGATATCAATGTTAAGGCAAAAGGGAATGTACGTATTGATGCAGACGGTAATGTAGGTATTAAATCTAAGGGTAGTATATCAATGGAAGCCAATAAGGAAATTTCCATTCAAGCTTCTAAGGTAAAAGTCAGATAATCAAATTAAGGGGATATATGAAATATGTTTGTACGGGAGCTGTTTTGAAATGCTCAATGGGGACATCCACATCAACGTTAAAAGCTACTCCTAAAAAGGTAACATTGACTGGGCAAGATCAAGCTAATATAAGTGATTCTATTTCTGTTAAAAATATTTCAGGCTTTGGTAATTGCCGTTCATTGGCGTACCCACGAACAGCAGCTGCTACAGCAGCAAATCACGGCAGCTTAACTCCAATGCCTTGTGTTCCTGGTACTTGTTCAAAATGGATGGCAGTTGATAAGGATAGTCTCATTTGTGGGGAACCAGCATTGTTAAGATCTGCTACGCTGAGTTGTATGTATGGAGGGACTATTTCAATCGTAGATCCTGGTCAGACATTGGAAATAAAAGTTCGTGCGGTATCACCACAAACAAAAGATACGAATAAGGAAAATATAGAAATAGAAATACCAGAAAAACTTCTTCAAAAATTTAATAACCTTGATACGGAAAGACTTGATAAAGATTCTGTTTTAGATGGTGTTCAATTAGCTTTGGATGCAGTAGGTTTGGTTCCTGTATTAGGTGCTATTCCTGATTTAATCAATGCTTCTATTTCTGTTTTAAGAGGTGATTGGGTTGGTGCAGGATTGTCAATAGTCGCAGCTGTGCCGGGAGTTGGCGATGTCGTTGGAGGTGCAAAAATTGCGTATAAAGGTGCAAAAATTGCGTCAAAATCAACAAAGATAACAAAAGCAAAAAGTGTTACTAAAATCACAAAAACACACAGTGTCAGTTCTCAAATTAAGAATGGTTCTTCAATAAGACAAAATCAGTCTAATGCATTTGATGATTTTAGTAAAGGTTCTCTTACGGATAAAGAAAGGCAGCATTTACGAGAAATAAGAGCAAAAAGAGCTGGGGTAAAACCGGAGGAAATGCATAATGAGATTTTGTATGATAGGTTACCTGATAGTGAAGTCAACAATCCTAATTTTTTGGATTTAACAATGAAAGGAAAGATGAATTCAGGAATGACGAAAACAGAAATTCCTGATTTTGAAATAAATCTTAATGCTCCTAATATAACACCTTCTGCAGATGTTAAGCCTATAAACACAAATACATTGAAAGACTACGAAATGACAAAAGATGCAATAAAAAATGCAGAGAATAAAGTTTCAGGTAAAAAATTGGATATTAAAGGATGAAACGATTCTATATATTTCTCATTGTTATAGTAGCTATTACATTCTGTGTAGATGTTAATGCTCAATCAAATGATAATTTCAAGAAATTACAAGAAATATCGCTTGATCAAATACATCAAAAGAAATCGAAGTCTAAAAGAAGTCGGCAACAAAACCAACAAGAATTAAGCGTAAATGATTCTATATTTAAGTTATTCGATGTTGATATTGATTTGACCTTGGGTGAAATTTCTTTAGATATATCTTGGGGGGATCCCGTAAAGAGCCCAAAGATAAGGTGTAATAGAGCCAGTAATTTATACGGACCTGTCAGACACAATGCAGATGGAAGTATCAGATGGCATAGAGGTTTTGATTACTATGCACCTAAAGGGACTCCAGTCTATTCTGTTGGAAATGGCGTTGTTTCATTAGTGCAAAAACATCCTGATTATGGATTATGTGTATTGATAACACATAAGAGACCCAAGAAAACATATTATTCTTTCTACGCTCATTTAAGTTCTGTTTCTGTAAAATATGGTGAGAAAGTGCAAAAAGGAAAAGTGTTGGGTAAAAGCGGAACTACGGGTAATGCATATAATCTGACAGGCGAAGAAGAACATCTTCATTTTGAATATAGAACAAGTCCCAAACATGGGGACAGGAAACAGAAGAATCCTAATGCTATTGTTAAAACAAAATTTTATAGTGCAGACCCTAAAAATAAATGGCAAGCAAATGTTAGTGTAGTAAAGAAAGGTGGTCAAAGTCTATTTGAATAAGATGAAATTATCGAAGCCAAATATTCCTAAAGAATTGGATGCAGATGTAGCAATGTCCGTAATAATACCTCATGCGGAGTCTATATCCGGCAAAGAACTCTCTTATAATTATGACTTTAAGGGTGTTTCGGAGAGAACAGCGTTAGGTGACGACCTGACTATAGCTATACGGAACAGGCAAAATGCAACTTCATCTATCAAGTTTTCTTTAAAACGAGATAGTTTGTATCATATCCTGCCAGAGTATCTGTTTCATCCATTAGACCATTATTTAGGGGCAGATGGAGATACTGGGGAATTTGATAAACGCTATAAAGAGCAGGAAGAACAAAGAAATAAAGCATTAACCTATTTCAAGCCATTCGACCAACATTTTCAACAGATAAGAACTTCTTATCAGCAATGGTTGAATGAAAACATATTTTCTGGGAATCAATTTCTTGCAGATTTTATAACATCCGGATATGATATAAACCTAAATAACCCATTTATAAAAGCTGTTTATCCTTGTATTCCATGGTTACGAGATTATCGTGGGAATGATGATATGGTAAGAACTTCATTAGGATATGCTTTTATGGGTAATGTTACCATTAATAAAGATTATAAGATAATTGATATTCCAATATCAGAGAATGTACCATCTCAAATAGATAATAGATTAGGTAATATGTATTGCGGTGCTACTTTTAGAAATAAAATCTGCATTTGGAATGTCTTTTATCAAACTAAAATAGAAAAGGAACAACACCTGAAACAGATAAAAATGCAGATTAAAGAATTTCAAGAGTTTTTCTCTTCTTGGTTCTTATCATTAGAAGATGAATTATCTATAGGTTTTGGAGATAAATTAGCAATCCCAAATTTGTCTGAACCTAAAGAGACAAAAGGTGTTTTTTTGAATTATAGTACACAATTGATATAAAATAACTTGATATGAATAATAAGTATCGCGTGGATTGGCAAGCAGGTATGCGTTTAACGGATGAAACATTCCGTTCTGCTGACGAATATTATCTTTCTTGTTTACAGCCGCTATATTCAGTTTTGGTGAATGGAGATTATGGTTTCCTGAATTTACCTATTTTCCGTTATGAATTAACAGAGTCAATGTTATCAGTTTCGGAATTGGAGGCTAATGCAATTAGCTATTCGGGTAAATTGATTAACTTGTCGTTCACTCGTGAAGAAAGAGTTTTGTTTCAGAATATTAATCTGCCAAGTACAACAGAACCAATAGTATTGTTCATAGATAAGACTTCTGATAAAACGGTAAAGGTTACTAATGGCGAAAAATCCGTTCCTCTTTGCGATGACGATTATCAAATTTTGGTCAAACAGGAAAGTGAACATTATAGCAATCCAGATGCCGTACCATTTGCCAGATTTATATATAAACATGGTTGGAGCCAAGACCATACATTTATAGCTCCATGTATTTCATTACGGTCTAATGGTGCATTGCTACGTTCTGCATCAAACTATGTGGTAGAACTTGAAGCTGTTATCAAAGCATTAAAAGAGGCGATTGATACAGATCAATACGTATTGATTATGTCTGTGTTACCATTACTGAAGCGGATATCGGTAGAAGTTCAAAAGGAATCAGATAAAATGACACCTCGTCATTTAATAACTCTTATGCAGGAAGGTGTACAAATCCTTTTGACTTTATCGGAAATGGAAGATGGCGTTATTGTTCCAGAAAGAGAACGATGTGTTTCATTTGTTGAATCACATTATACCCCATATATTATTTCTGAAATGGTAAATGAAGGTATTGACTTGACGCACATTCTTGTAAATCTGACTAAATCATTTGGCATTAGAGACGTTAAAATGCCAGAGCCAGAAGTTGAGAGAGTACGACCTCCAAGAAGAATTGGCAGTACAGATAGTATCCGTAAAAAACACCACTAATGCATTATAGCAATTCTCCCATACGATTTGTAAATGACGAACAACTGAATCTTCAGATTGAGCGTCCGCTAACCAATGTCATATCTGTAATAGATAATTGGGTGGATACCGTTGTATTTACAAGTATTCGTCGTTTTAAAGCTGATGAAGAATTCGGTTTCAGTTTTTGGGACAATGAATTTATAGCCATGAATTTAGTGGACTTTAATCACGGAGCTGACTTCAAGATAGTAAAGCATAAAAACAACCGTGAAGAAAAAGTCCAGATGTCAAGGGCAGGAATCAGACAATGCGAAAAGAGTGTCCGCGACAGCATTTCATACTATATACCTTTCTTGAAAAACTTGGAGGTTGAAGTACAACTTAGTATGGAGAAAAATAAATATTTACGTCGAGGAGAAAACAGCAAATATGTTGTAAGGGTATTGGTAAAAGGACGATTGACTTATAACGAATATGTGGGTACTCGTGAAGGTGAATATCATCGTGAAGTGGAATTTTTTATGGACCCATTTTTAAATAACAAATAATGGACATAAAAGTACGAAATAAAGTAGCTGAACTGCAAAGAGCTTTAGAGCAGGACGAACAGCGTATATCCTTGTCAGATCCTGTAGCCAAGATGATGCTTGTTGCAATGGCTCATCAGTCTTGTGAGATTGAAAGAAAGATGAACCAAACGGTTGCAAGATTATCAGAACAATTTTGTGATCAAGTTCTGCAAAGAAGTAATCTGCAAGCTCAACCAGCTGTATCGGTTGTTAATATAGGTAATGGACGTGAATATGCTCCATATTATATTGACGAAAATGACATATTTACCTATAAGGCCGCGAAATGTAATTATCGCCCGATTTTCAAATCCTGTATAATTCCCGGACGAATAGTTGCGTGCTTTATGAACAATATGTTATTACGGCCCAACAGCTCACCGTTACAAGCAACATGGCCGGACAACAGACATAAAGATGAGGTTTGGTTGGCTTTTGACGCAGCTGGAGAAGTAAATACATTAGAAGATGCAATAATAGCATTTTCTCACCCACTACCATCAGAGATGTTAATGGCTGAAGTTGGGGACGTACAAATTCCAATGTCATTGATAATGGAAGATACTCCCCGAACTTTAAACTCTAATTTCATGCTTATGGAGTTTTGGAAGAAGAGCTTGGTTTATTATGGCTTATGGTTGTACAGATTTGGGAAATGCTCAAATAAGCGCATGCTTCAACGTGGGGAAATTCCCGCATGGATTATGGATTCATACGCACATGAGATTGTAGAACCCTTTATCGGCAATCGTTATCTGTGGATTCGTATAAAAGCACCGAAAGGAATATTCCTGCCGCTTGACACCGCTATCCTTTTTAACTGCATTCCGGTAGCGAACTATGATATTATGGATGTAAAACTGAGCTATAGTGAGCCGATACAACGACTGGAGAATGATAAAACGGGTACATACTTTTTGGATGTTGTACAGAACCAGGAGCAGGCACAAGAGTATTTTATTCGTGACTTTGACGTATGCCAATATGATAATGAACGTATTCGTGAAGATATTACAAATTTATATCATCATTATGTGAATGATTATTTTGCTTTCGTGGATAGTAATTCATTACACGATGGTGCAACGCTTCGTTCATTGCGTCAGTCCATGATGCAAGTATATGATTCATTAGATGAATATCGTTCAGGAAATACCCGTCCATATGGAGGTACATACGCTATACGCAATCCTCGAAATAATCAGCAACCAATGGTTCTGACCTATTTTACTACAAACGGAGATCGAGGTAACCTTTTAAGACGAGGAGGAAGATTAACATCAACAAATGCGGCTGTTGGAGACATAGAAGCATTGATAGATGCGACAGGAGGAAGGAATAAAATCAGAGATATAAAGACACGTAAAGAATTGGCAAAGCATATTGTAAATAGCAATGACCGCCTATTTACGAAAATTGACTTATTGCAATATTGCAAAATGGAGTTTATGCGTGCTTTTGGTGAAGAAGCAATTAGATATTGTAATATTTCTTTGTCTGAAAGTAGTATTTCTGTAGAGGGTCATATTGAAAAATGTATTAATGTTCATTTCAATATGCTGTCAGAAGTGTTAAGAGAGGAAGTAAATAACTCTGATTTCTTCAATTATTTGAAAATTAATATTGAGTTAAGAAAGAGTTTTGTTCAAAATATAGTAATATAAATTTTGATAATATGGCTAATAATGAGTCATTAGAAGAAAAATTACATAGGGAAATCAATGAAAAGGATGTTATACTCTTAGACGGAACTTTTAATTGTACAAATAATGAAGTTATTTCATTTGAAGATGCTGCAGCTTTATGTCAATATGTATATGCTTCTAATCCTTTGTACAAGTTTGGACATGTAAAATATAAAAGTAAATCAAGAGGGTGGTTTCCTTACTTAATAGATGAGAATCATGATTCATCTTGGAAGAAATTACGTAATGGAATTTCTGGAATGTTAGGTAATGGAGCATTCTTAGGTTTTTCAACATGTGAAGATGACGAATTATCAAAACTCTTAAAAGAACAAGAAAACACGGGAAATGTTAAAGATTATTCATCAAAAGACTTATATGGGCTTTTGGGAGGAAGAATAGAAGCTCCTTTAGATGATCCCAATGAGTTATTTGCAACTATCAAAGGACGTCTTAAAAGAACAAGGACTGGGTTTAGATCGATGATCTTTTATAAAAAGAATAGGAAAAAAATAGATAGTATTGTATATGTGACAGAGGGTTCTAAAAGTGGACTTAATGTATTTGGTGGTGGTATTAGAGGGACAACTGATTGGTTTGGAGATTGGATACTTTCTAATGTGTCACAAGGAGTAACAAGTTTATCCCCACAGCATACATTTTCTATCCAAAATGCTAAGATTTTAGATGTTATTTGTTCTGCAAAGAATATTAAGTTGTGCTTTGTTGGACATTCTTTAGGCGGTGGTTTGGCAACGTCTAATGCAATTGCTACCAATAGGCCTGCTGTGGTTTTTGATATGGCTGGACTTCATAAAATTAGAAAAGACAAATATTGTAATATTAGTAAAATAGAAAGAGGTAAGAAAATAGTTAATTTTTATATTGAAGGAGAATTTCTCAGTACAAAAGGATATGAAGCCATCGCTCCTAATCATATAGAACAGTCTGTTGCCTTAAGATATATTGGAGGTCGGAAGTATGATGCGTTTACATTACATAATTTTATATTCTTTTGCAAATATTTTCACCTTGAGGCTTTAGAAACTGATGATGATGTATTTATTAATGGAATTTAAGTTTATATTTTTATGATACAATGTAATAATTGTGGTTATCTCGTAATAAACGGGATGCGCACATGTCCAAACTGTTTAGCAGAAGTGCCTGATGAAATAGTTGCACCCCTTCCTGTAGAAGAGGAAGTTTATGAATATGATGAGGACGAAATCCCCTTCTGTACTTTGCGTCCAATAGCATTGCCTGGAGAAAGAGAAATGCCTGAAGAAATCTATGAAGAAGGCGCGGAGGTCTTTTTTTCTCGTGAAAATACCGTTCCTCATGACAGGTCTATTGATGATGAAGAGCAGGCTTGTTTCTTTTTCTCCGATGGTCATTGGTTTATAGAAGACCGTTCCCGTGATAATTCTACGTATGTGCATGCAGGTGCTGGCATCAAGTTGGAACCTGGTGATATTATCAAAATGGGAAACAGAAAATTCGAATTTAACATAAAAATGAGGAAAAAATAAAATTTATGTCAGATTTTAATTATCTTAAATTATATTCTTTTGGGCGGCTGACTATTTTTGATCGTGTGCAACCCGTTGATAAAATTAATCCTACCATATTTAATTTGTTAAAAGAGCCGGAATATACAATAAGTATTAACCTGATTGATGCAATTGATCATTTTATATATGAAGGATTAAAAAGAACTCCTACTTTAGTGTATTTAAATGAATTGATCGCTCAGGCCTATCAAAGATATTCTTTTGCAAAAGCGTTAAAATTGGACATCCATTCAGACTCTCAATTTAAGGTTTTCTGTCAAAAAAGATATCATAATGAAGGACAGACAGTAAAGATTGCGGGTATTGTTGTCAAATTGGTAGGTATAGATATTTTGACTTGAATGTTTTTTCTATTAACAACATTATTAAGTATGGAAAACAATACAGTTCAACGTTGTGATTTTCGTATACATGATATCATAGATGGTAAATATCGAGTGGAGCGGGTGCTTGCATCATCTCTTAATGATCAGAAATTCAAGGTTATTGATTCTGAAGGAAATGAATACATACTAAAGTTATTAAAACTTTGGGAAGTAGAACCGCATTTACGGCAGCGCATGATAGCCTGTTCTGACAGTGAAATCAAAAGTTGCCAGATTAAAAGTAATTATCTGACTCGTATCGTCAAGACAGGTGTCGTTAATGGTAATCCATATTTGCTTACGGAATATTGTAAATCTGATAATTTATCGCATTGTCTTAAAGATAATAAATTGAACTCTATAAGAATTGCCAAAGAGATCCTATATGGTTTAAGTGATCTGCATAAATCGGGGAAGGTTCATTGTCGGTTGACACCTGAAAATATTTTAATTACGGGTAGTGGACATGTTATGTTGACTAATTATGTGGTATTAGGTGAACGGCGTAAATCCTTTTTTAATCAAAATAGGATGTTATATTCTCGGTTTGTTGAAAAATCGTTGGCATATCAGGCTCCGGAATTATATCGTTTGGAAAAATGTGCTACAGTATTGCCTTCTATGGATATCTTTTCATTTGGAGTGGTTCTTTTTCAATTATTGGTAGGAGAGTTACCTTATGGGAGGCTAGCAACAGAGTCAGATTGGATTCATTATCAATCGCGGGTAAGAAATAATGATTGGAATAGGAATAATCTGACACGTCATGAACAACGTGATATGTGGATGCCGGTTTTAGAAAAATGCTTGTCTGTGGATTTAAAAGAGCGTGCCCAAAGTGTAGAAGAAATATTATCTCTATTACCTGAAGACGAAAATCATTATATAAGTATGCCAGATAATCAGATTCATGTTTCAACGTCCGTGCAAAATGGAATCATGCTTCGTGTGATGCAGGGTGATGAATTTGGAAAATGTTACCGTCTTCCAGAAATAATTCAATTACCGAAACGGATTATTACGGTTGGGCGTGCTGACCATTCTGTTTTTAATATGATTCAACTGCAAGAAAGGATGACATCTTATATTTCCAGGCGTCATTGTACTATCGAATTTGATGATGAAACAGATATGTGGTACATCCGTGATGGCCAATGGGATAAAGATTCAAAGAATAAATGGAGTCATTCATTAAATGGAACATACGTGAATTCAGAAAAAATTTCAGAAGAAGGACATACAATTATTCTTGGAGACATTATTTCAATAGGTGATTTTAAATTAAGGGTTGAAGGATATTAATTGGTTATAAAAATATGAATATAATAAAACTTCAAGGAAATGCAGAGAGAAGACAGGGGATCTATTATGAATATGATGTAGATGCAACACCTCTTGGAGAAGGTGGGATGGGACGGGTATTTAAAGGTTTCCGTGTGGTAGAGCGTACTGGAGAGAGAATGCCTGTGGCTATAAAGGCTATTTATGAAAATATTCCAGAACGGGTCGTTGAAAGAGCCAGGCGTGAGGCGGAGATACAACTGGCTAATGATAATCTGATCAGAATGTACGGTTTTGTAGAAACCTTAGCTCCTGCTAATGATGGAGAGATAAAGGTACATTATCATGTAATAATGGAATTGTTGATTGGAGTGACTCTTGAGGATATATTGAAAGGAGTGACCAATGATCATAATGGGCTGCAAATTCCATTTGCAGTGGAGATACGTAGCCAATATGATCAAAATAGAGATGTTGCTGTGGTTAGAATAATGAAATCTATTCTCTCTGGTCTTATGGCATTACATGATAAAGGATACATTCATAGGGATATTGATCCTTCAAATGTGATGTTGACTATTGATGGGAAGATAAAATTGATAGATTTTGGGATTTGTAAGCAGGTTGTATCCCTCGGAAGTGTGGATAAAGCTTTGACCGCAACAGGAGTGTTTATGGGGAAGGTAAATTATGCTGCTCCCGAATTGGTCTTAGGTGATGTGCAAAATCAGAATTATACTACTGATATATATGCTTTGGGTATTCTTTTGTTCCAATTGTGTACAGGGCATTTACCATTTAGTGGTACTGACCAAGATATTTTATCTGCTAACCTAAGAAGTCCTTTACCCATGAAAGATGTACATGGTACAGAATTTAAGAGAATTATTCGTAAAGCTACTGATAAACTCCAATCCAAAAGATATGCTACTGTTGCTGAAATGAGAGTTGATTTGGAGCGTATTACATCATCAAAAAAACAAGATAATAATAAGAATATTGGGATAATAACTGGTTCGGTGCTAATGATAATTGCATTAATTGGTGTAAGTTACTTTTTATTTGAAGGACAAACTGACGAGCCATCCACGTTAATCGTGGAAAATCCTCAGTATCAACCTAAACAACCTTCCATTGCAACTATTTATGATGAGGCGCTTAATTATTTGGAACAAAAAGATAGTTTGTCACTTCAGTTAAAAGGTAAGGAAATGCTTAGAATGTTAGCAGAAGATAGCTTGTATGCACCAGCTAGAATAAAATATTATGTACTGTTGCTTAATTCTCACGATACAGAGGAAGCTCGTGTTGGCTTTTCTGGGTTACAGCAAATTTTGCAAGAAAATAATATGAATTATATTGCATTATTTGAAAGTGGACTTACCCTTTCTAAAGGTAACCGTTATTTTAATGTACCCACAATCAGGCAGTCATTATTGAATATAAATGTAGATCTGGATAAGGCTAATCATTTTTTATATAAAGCAATGGAGATTGATTCGGCTGATTATAAATCAGTGTATTGGGCTTTCAATAATTTGATGGAGAAAAAGTTGGATGGTTCTTTAGGGCCAGATGGAGACAAACAAATTATACGGTTATATAAGTTGTTTGAAAAAAGAAGTAGAAGAGTTAATGATGAAATTGCAAAAAGGTATAAGATGGCAATTAAAAGTGATGGTGAAACATTAAAAGCTTGGGGATTGATTAAATAATGGTTATTTATGAAAAAGATATTGTTACTAGGTATTATGATTATGGAAATCATATCGTCCATTAATGCACAGAAGTTGGGGTATGATGAGAAAATTGATTTAGGAAATGGTCTTTATAAAGTTAAAGATGGTATTTTTTATGGCATAATAGATCAAAATGACAATGTTGTAGTATCTCTTGAATATCAAGATATATTATTTCATCACGGAAAGGGACTCTTGACAAAAAATAATATGTTGGTGGGAGTAATTGATTCTACCGGTATGATTAAAAATTTTGAAGAAGAATATCGGGTATATCCTCAATATCGTCAAATTTATGAAGGTTATATCCTTGTTTCTCCTATTAGTAAATGGAGAAATATTAATAATAAATGGGGATATATTACAGAAGATGGTGAACCTTTGCAAGTCAAATCGAAAATAAAAGGAGTTCTATCTGGAGGAAAGAAAAAACCAACACTTTTTGATGCAGCGATTCCTTTTGTTGACGGAATATCAAGTATATATTTAGAAAAGACAGGTTGGAAACATATAGATGTTAATGGGCAAGAACGTTATATATTAGCTAATAAAAATAGTAGGGCATTGTTTCGTTCTTCTGTGTATAAGAATGAATGTGTTATTGTTACTGAGGATGGAATAAAATTATATCAGGAAGATGGAAAATATCATGCAGTTGTTAAACGAATATTGGCAAATTCAGTTTCTAATATGGAATTGGTTCAAGGGAGTAAGCCTGCATTAATTTGTGAAGAAGGAGTATTGAGTTTAGATTCTTTAGGAAGAGTTGTTAAGTTTGAAAATAATACTGATTCGATTGTCTTTATAAAGCCTTTGCGTAAAGTTATTGTTAAAAAAGCAGATACAATAAAAGATTTATTGGTCTTGAAAGATGATATTAAAATAAAGCTATCTTCAAATTATGTAAAAGCCAATAGTAAAGGACGAGCGTATTTGGAAGTTATTATTAAAAATGAATCTAATTCAACCTATAAGGATGTTTCGATATTGTTAAAATGTATAGGGAATTCAAGACGATGGTCTGGAGATCTAGAGCCTCAGTCGAATTTGAAACTTTCTTTTAATGTTCCTGCAAAATTCTCAGCAAGTGAGATGAAACGTAAGATTTCTATTAATATTGTGCATGATGAAGATGTCATGGAAGAAGAGCGTGTAGTAACAATTAAAAGGTATACGCCTGTTAGGTCTAGGTAATATTAATTATGTTTTATGCCGAAAACCAATTGGTAAAAATCAGTTTCCGGCATGGCGTAATAATCAGTTGTTTAATATTAATAACAGGTAGTAAAACTATTCCATGACTTTTTTCATTCGCGATTCCGCATCGCGGATCATATCCAGTGTGCCGCTACCGTCATTGACATATTTGATGACCATCTCGGCATAGTCAATAGCAGGTTGGTAAGGGTGTGAGTCTTTTCCTTCTGACAGGGATTTCGTCTTTTCTACAAGCTGTAGGAGCTGGTTCAGATCTTCAGGTTCAGCCAGGTTGCCCGGACGCATGGTGTTGATGGACGTGTTGAGGGCAGCTGCGGTTTTGTCTGTTTCTTCCTGGTTATAACGGCGGTCGGTATTATGGCGGACTTTCAAGGCTTCTTCATATTGTGTCATCAGACGGGCATAACCATGAGGAGCCCATGGGGCGAATTCCGGAACTTTTACTTCCAGTGCCAGCCATGCTTCTTGTGCTTTCTTACGTGAAGCCGCCAGTTGCAGCAATTCATCCAGTTGAGAATGGTCTATGTCTGTCATAGCGGCCAGTGACTGAATCGAGCGGTTTAATCGGTAAACCTGTAAGTCAACGGCTGTTTGAGCGGAGGATGAACTTAGCAGGATTTCTGCAGCGTTGATTTCCTTTTGCAGATTTTCGTAGCTTTGGGTCGTAAACAGCTCGTCATTTTGATTTTTGGCTTCTTTTAAAGTTTGAGTCAGGATGGACAGGTCTGTTTCTCCTTTGGGCTTTAGGGCTGCGATGGCTTTGTCGAGGATGGCGATGTTCTCGTCAACCTGCATGTTGGACAGAGTGTGACCTTGGCACAAGTCTGTTGCCGTGTTGATGGCTTTGTCCAGACTGGTAAATGAACTTTCTGTATAATGCGTTGGAGTATAGGCTTTGGCCATATTGATATGCTTGCTCAGGCGTTGCTTGTTTTCTGCGCTAGGGTCGCCAAGCAGGTTGATTCTGAAATAATGAGTGGAGTGTTGGTCGGTGTAGTAGTCCGGAAGGAGCGTCTGGCCGTTTAAAGACAGACTGTAGACGTTGGCTTTATAACCGTCTCCTTGCGTTGCACCATTGGGAATAAGATCGCTCAAGTCCGATTTGAGGTCGATGGTAGCTTCGTCCCAGTTGGTAAGACCTGTGGCTGTCATGGCTAGAGGGCCATACATGATTGTACCGGCCCACATCGGCTTGAAGGCGGTTTGCGTTTCGTTTTTGGCTGTGGCGGCTGTTTCCATTTTGTCAGGGCCGAAGTCGATATGTCTGGTGAAAGGCATGATGACTTCTACTATATCCGTTTTCTTCCATTTCCGGGCTGGTATTGTTACATAAGAACTTGGCTGGTAATTTGCCGCAACGGATTGTCCGTTCAATTTGATATCAAATCCTTCCGTTGCCCAGTAGGGGACTCTCAGTTTCATGGCAAACTTGGCGGAGCCGTTTGTGATCTTGATAGTTGACTTTTCTGCCGGCCACAGACAGTCTTGTTCGATGGTGACTTTCTTTTCGTCCCATCGGGCTGTGGTAGGCATATAAAGGGCAATCCATATCGTTTCGTCAGAAACGAAATAGGCAGCCTCCTGATATTTGACGTGGTTTTCTGAACCAGTTCCGCCGCAACAGCTTGACTGTGGCGTTTCGTTACCCCATGGTTTTGAGGCGTTCAAGCCTACGGCGTAATGATAAGTTGTCATGTAATGGGTAGGGTGCAGCGAACCTACGAGCTGGTTATATAATACCCGTTCATAATAATCCATATATTCCGCATTGTCCGGATTAAGGCAATTCAGATCCTTGGTGAGTTTGGCCAGATTGTAGGCGCAGCAGGTTTCATTGATGTTGGGCGATGGATACAGGTTGCGTTCGCTGTCGGACGTGACATTGGTGGCCATGCTGAGAATCTGCGAATAAGGTTGTCTGAACATTTCGCCGTTGCCTACCCCGCCTGTGGCATAACGGTAACGTCCTTGTATCATGTCCCAGAAATTTTGAGCGATATGATAATAATAGGGATTGTGGTTGCCCAGATAGCTTCTCAATGCACCTATAATCATGGGAATATGCTGGTTGGCATGTCGTGTGCGGATGGCATCGATGTTGCGGGAAAGAGGATCATAGAATGCCGGACTGTCGAAATAGTTTGAGGCTTCCAGTAGCTTGGCCTTTTCGTCTTTGTTTTTTGTCATTTCTGCCAGTCGGGCCAGAGATTCGCTGATTCCGCCAACTTCTCCGGCTATATACATGTTCCACATTTCGTATCTGTTGCCTGGCTTGGCGCGTCGTTGTTCTTGTGTGCCGTCTGTCTGGCAGTAAGTGCGGTAATGCATTCGGTTCCAGACCCATAATCCCATGTCTTTGGCAATCAGAAGTGCTTTGTCTGCTATTTCTTTGTCGTCCATGTAGGTGGCGATGTCGATTAGTCCGGCCAGTTGCTTGTGGATACTATAGTAAGGAGCCCAAACCCAGTCGCTGTTGTTATAGGCACGGTACATCTCGATCAGTGCGGCATGCTGTGCCGGGATGGCATTCAGATAGCCGTAACCGTATTGGGCATATTGGGTCTTATACTGGTCGAAAGCTTCCCAGGTACCTTTCATCTCGCACAGTTCTTCTTCCGGTGCGAAGTCGCGGGCTTCCCAATATCTTCCCAGTTCCTTGTTCCATACGAAAGTTCTTTCCTGACATTCCCGGAGTTCGTTGACCATGCGTGCAATGTTTTTGTATAAGATGGCTTTCTTTTCCTTGTCCTCACAGCAGGCGTAGGCCAGTGCCAGAGCTGACATGTAATGTCCTGAACCATGGCCTTTCAGCTTGGTTGTGGGGGAATCCCAGCCGTCAGATACAGTATAGCCTTCTGTGCTGAGACCATAGGTGTCTCTGTAGTTGTAAAGCTGTTGGGTCACATCCCAGCTTATGATTTCGTTAATAGCCAAGTCACGGTTGGAGGTCAGTCTGTTATGACCGTTGATTCTGACCTTGTCCAAAGGTAAGGTATGTGCTATAGGTGTGTATGACGGGGCGGTTGGGGATGCCTGGGTCACTTTGACGTCAGCGTATACCGGATAACCGTTGGGGGTAGTATTATCCCCCGTGATGTATCCTTTTATTCTGTAATGTTTGCCGGCCGGATAGATTTGAGGATTGGCCTGTTGTGACTCCGTAGCGGGTGAGGTGTTGCTCCATCTGACTTGTCGGAATTCGGTTTTGCCGTCTGAATAGGTGACCATAATCCGGTAGGGGAGTGAAGGAACGGTTCCAGCAGGTGATAAAACGACAATAGAGTCCGTTTTTACAATCGTGCGGTATCCGCTTGATTTTGAGTCCGGAAAATGTGTGATGCAACAGGTCGCTTGCAGTGTAGATGGTGCTTCTGCTGCGTTGAGGCTGCCGAAAGGAATTCCACCCAATAATCCTGTTTGCAGAGTAAGTGTCATGAATGTTTTTGTAAAGGAGAAGATGCCGTAGTAATTGGCATGACGGTGTTTTTTCATATACTCTTGTTAAGTGGTTTTGGATATTTTGAGAATTTGTAATCGTTTGTATCCGGCGATCTGCGATCTTTTTTGAATACATCCAATAACAAATGATTTACAAATATACAATTATTTTTTGCGTTTGAGCTGGTCGCTTTGGAAAAACAGTAGGTTATTTATAATGGTAGAGTGATTATGGATGCGTAGGGGTGGATATAAATTTATAGAATTGGACTGAGTTTATTGTTGTTGGTAGAATATAAAAAGAGTTTTGTAGGCTGGTTGTATTTTTTTAATGTTAAAATAATTATGTTGATTTTCCTGCTTTATATTCTGCTGTAGATGGCGCGTTGATGGAAAAATACTCAGTTTCTGATCGTATAGGAAGATAAAAACCGATAATTCGTTCTTCCAAAGATTGAGCCATAAAAAATCCTTCACCCCTTCACCTTGTATCATAATATATTGATATATTTGTTTTTAGTGGTGAATGATCATCCTTCACCTGCTCCTTCACCCTCCTTCACCTTACTTGGCCGTGTACACTGTATCGTATAAATCTTATAGACTATTTAAGCATATCAATGTATACTTTTCTTCCTCTTGAAATATTTCATTCCACTCCTTCCTGTCTGCTTTTTTCTTTCAGATACCCGTGCCCTTTATGAATCCCCCTGCAGGGAAAACAGTTCCGAAAATGAACAA
>OOCB01001990.1_pt1 | contig 25168 bp, 32 predicted proteins | sample 1671351 | NCBI WGS metagenome assembly OOCB01 (sample SAMN06348148, study PRJEB24527) | human gut metagenome | biome: human gut; feature: ankylosing spondylitis patient; material: feces | host: Homo sapiens | place: China | collected 2015-10 | reverse complement strand
CGAGGAGATGTTTGCGGTACAGCTTACACCCCTGTTAAAGACGCTTGCTACAATTGCACCACTTTCGATGAGTATTCTCTGGGAGAATATCATGGTACGTATCGGCCGACTATTCGCTCCTGATGAAGCCGAGACTGAGCAGGAAAGTAAGATCATTCGTGAGGACTTTTCATATCTGACGCAGGTGGCATCCGGGGAAGTGTTTGGTGAGAGGAAGAATCCGTTAACCCGCTTCACCGATTGTAAGGACAATGTGCATGTTGCCAAAAGCGAGCGAATTACCTGTTGTTTCTATTACCAGATGTCAGGCGAATATTGTCTCAAATGTCCGAAAATTGACAATGAGAAAGAATCTCAACTAAAATGACAACAGCAACAAATTTACCTTTGCTATTGTCAGGAGATGAGAAAAATGCCGCTGCAAGAACAGACAAGTCTATGGAGTGATACGGCGATCAAGATGCTTGACGGGGATAGCGGTACTTTGCAGACAGGCAGCGTTTTACACGAAACGGATTTAACTTCAAATGTGCTGCTGCTGGCATATGGAGGGGAAGGGGAGCTTGCAATGGATGGCGAGGGTTGCCACATTGGAGCTTCTTTTGCCTGTCATGTGGTGAAGGGATCATCCTTTACGCTGACGGCCAGATCAGAGGACATTCATTATATTGTCATTATGTACAAGGCTTCTTCCATAGAGGGAGCCTCTCTTGTTGTTCCTTCATATCGCAAGCACCCGTTGCGCAGGTCATTTGTTCAAAACTCGGCAACCCATGCGGAATGGATCGAAAACGCCGAAAAAATCGTTGCCAAATGGCGCCGCGGTGAAGGACTGGAACGTTTCTATGCTAACGCTTTGCTCCAAGGAATGATCTACGAGCTCATCATGGAGTATGAACGTGGTCAAGGGGGAGCGGAGTCCGACATGGTGGATGTAGTCGCTTCTTATATCACATCGCACTATCGTCAAAACTTGGAGCTAAAAGAGCTGGCAGCCCTGGCGGGCTGTAGTGTAAGACAGTTGCAGCGACGATTCAAACAAGAGAAGCAGCTTGGACCGATGGAATACGTCATTCAGCTGCGTATGGAAAGTGCCTCACGCATGCTGCGTCATACGGATGCGTCCATTGGGGAAATTGCTGAAAAAATGGGCTACCGCGACATGTATTATTTCAGCAGAGCATTTAAAAAATATAATGGCGTCCCACCGCTACATTACCGGCATGCCGCCGCTTCGAGAAGAGATGCAGACTATGCGAATACCTTGTTGCAACATCGCACAGCTTCTTCCTATGAAACAGCCGAAGGCCCGGTCATCTGCCATATGCGCGGGGAGTACACCGTCACCGAAATACCACAGCGTATCGCTGTCCTCGATGTGCAATATGCTGATCATTTGCTTGCACTGGGCTTGCCTCCGGTAGGAAGTGCCGGACTAGGAAGTACCGTGTTAACGTTCCCTCAATCACTCCGGTCAGGACTCCAGCATACAGCATTACTTGGTACGTATGAATACCCCGATCTTCCGGCGGTAGAGCGACTTGCGCCGGATCTGATTATTTGCACCGAGGTGCATGATCAGCACCATGAACTGTTAAGTGGAATCGCTCCAGTACTCATGTTCAAGCGTAACGAAAACTGGCAGACGATTCTAAGTCTGTTCGGTGAACTGACAGGCAAGCGAGCAGAGGCCAAGCAGATTATCGCGGATTATCATCGCCGAACAGCTTTGCTATCCGAGGAATTGTCCTCTGTACTGGCAGGAAAAAGTGTGGCATTGATACGTCCACTCGATTCCCTCGTGCGCGTCCATTCTGCTGCTCATCGCACAGGCGCTGTGTTGTACCGGGATCTGGGTTTGCCCGTTCCGTTATTTGTGGCAGATACCACCGACACGGCCTATCATATCTCGGTTGAGAGATTACCGGCAGTACAAGCTAGCCACTACTTTTTGCTGAGTAATGAGTTTATGCAGGATGGGATATCTGCGACAGAGACAAGGGTTTTGGGAATGCTGGATGGGGGTGAGCAACAGTGTGTACATTCTGTTGATGCTGCAACATGGATCGGCTGTTATGGGCCGACAGGAGTTAATGGGATAGTGGATCAAATCGAGCAGGCGTTGTTGGGATGAGAGGGAGTTCTGATGTGACTCCCTCTATTTCTGTATATTCAGAATTCATCGAATTAGTGGATAACTTCTTTAAACAGAGGTGTATCTTAACTTAAGAACACAATCATTCTATTATGTAGGTCGCAGTTGTTTCTTCATTTTATTGTTACGGAGAACGTTGACAGAAGTAATTGACGAAAGATACAATCCATATATTCCCTATAGTTTCAAATTGTTTATATAGATTGATCGTTTTAAAAATAACTTCAACTCTCTATTTGGAATTTGATTTTTTGGATATACCTTCAGGAAGCGATAGTGTCTTAATACTTAAAGGATCGTAGTTCACAAAAACAAATACCTTCTTTTTCTTATCGCCTTCAATGTAGCCATGGAGGCCTAACGACTTGGCTAGATCGGGAGGAGAGAATTTATACTCCGTAAAACGAACGGCTACACCGTATTTTTCAAGAACATAATTTGCAGCGAACTTCTCGGCGGAGGATACAATCATCTTTTCCTCTTCGGAGGCACATGCTCCGAGTAAGAGAGATGAGATGATTAAGAGTACGAATAGGAAGAAAGGTTTTCTCAAAAGGGACACCTCTACTTTCATAGACTGGTATTAATATACTATAAAGATTGAAATATCACTAGTTTACATAATCATATCGAAATGTTCAATTCAGGAGGTATTTATGCGGAACGATTACATTAGCGATGAGTTGTATAAGGAAATATCTGATCTTGCCTACCAGGACAACGTTACTGCCGGAGCACCGCTTACAGAAGAGGGAGATTATGCACAATGGAAGGTCATTGAACCTGAAGGTGCCGAGCTCCACAATAAAGTGTCGGGTTTCGATTCCGTCATCCTCCACAACAATCAGACGAATCAGATTGTCATCGGTTACCGCGGAACAGAGCCAGGTGGGAGCTGGCTTGGGAGAGCAGCCGATTACGAAACAGACGTGTTCGATGTTTTAGGTGGACGCACCAGAGAACTGGAGGATGCCGTAACTGACCCTAATCATCATAACATTTTCAAGAAAAGTTTTATTCAATCCATTAAGGACGATATCAATTGGGAGAACAATCAATTTCATCAGGCGGAAGTACTTTATGAACAAGTCAAAGCAAAATATCCTGACGCAAGTATCTCTCTTACGGGACATTCGCTTGGAGGTGGTTTAGCACAATATGTGGCAGCACGACAGGATTTGTCGGCCATGACATACAGTGCTCCGAGTGTAACCAATCTGCTGGACGATGCAAGCTTGGCGAAAGTGAACGAAGGTTATTATGATAAAAAAGTGGTAAACATCGTTCAGCCAAACGATTCAGTAGGTGCAGGAGGACTTTTTGAATATGACAGACATGTTGGCAGCACGTACTACAAAGGCCAGGATTTTGACTCGGCCAATGCGATGTACCAAAACTGGAGGCTGCAATTCCAGCTCATGGTACCGATTCGTCCGATGGGGCCCAGCGGCCCGTTATTCACATACAATTTCCCAATTGATATCGATCTGGACAAGTTTCAGGTCGGTAATATTGTTCGATTGATGGACTCGTTTTCCAAAAAAGAAGGCAAAGGATATCACTCGATGAACCAGTATCAGTTTGATGAACAGGGAAACTTGGTCGGTCCACTTATAGATCGCGCCACGGGGAAACAAATTGACATCTCACCACGCTGGAATGCTTATCAGGAATCACGGATGGCTTTGTCAAACCTCGTTGGCGGGTTTGTGGCTCCCTTGATTGCGGCTGTATCCAATGGAAAGTCAGGTCAAGGTGGTGGGACAATCCGACTAACGCCGGAGGAATTGGCACAGGCAGCCAAGGAAATGCGCTTTAGTCTGAGCGGGTTTTCCAATGATGCACAAGCTTCCATCCGAATGTTCGAGGCTTATACTTCCACAAGTGAAAGCCATTCCTTCACGTCAATCGCGTACGAAGCTACGGCGACACTGGAACGAATTAACCGTTGGTATCAGGAATCCATCAGCGAGATTGCCGAGTACATTGAACGCAAGCACGAAGATTTCGTTCAAGCAGACCAGTTCTTAACGGGAGGTAATTGACATGGGAAGAATATCGGTATCTTTATCCGATCTGAGAAGAGCCGTTCAGCAATGTGAGCAGTTGCAGGAGCGCTTAGTGCAGCAGGAGCAGAAGATGCGTTCAATAAATAGTAGACTGGAGCAAGATTGGGCAGGAAATGCTGCCACAACGCTAGGATTCAAAATGCAATCTTTCCTGAACGGGACATCCAGCCGAATGGATGAATTGGAGGCGCATAAAGAAGCATTGCGACGATATATTCACAGGATGGAGGAAGCTGACCGTGAGGACTTCAGAGACCGGAGGGAGCACAGCATGCTGAGCTGAGATATTCGAACAGTGGTATGCAGATTCTGCAGCAACAAAGATCGGCACAGGGTTGTAATGTAGAAAGCCTGAATATCAATCCACGAAGTTATGACATTCAGATGATGTGGCGAAGCGATACGTTCTACCTTTTAGAAAATTTGATATGTTCCAAATGCATCGGAAGGTCGTCGGATTCCCTATGGGATGAAGAAGGACCTTTTTGTTTTATTACTATAACGAAAGGTTCCACTGCATACTCGCGTCCTGTACAACCCTGCATATATTCAGCGTATTCAAAGCCCATTGGATCGATTGGATAAGGGGTTGATAAAACTAATAAATCTCCCTTATTCGCCAATTTCCTTTCGCAATTGTAACAATATGGGTTATCATATACGTAGTTCAGGCACTAGGAGGAGGTAATTCAATGAAAAAAAATATAGCAATAATCATACTAATGGTTGGATTGGTAATAAGCATGTACTTCAACTATCAATTCAAAGCGTACAAAGATAATCAAGAAGTTGAATACACGGTTAAACTGAATCATGGAACTCAAATGGGTATAAAAGAATCCATCTACAATTTAGATAATGTGATAAAAAGCTTAGAGGACGGCTCTTCCAAGGAAACAGTCATATATGCCTTAGGAAATGTGGCGGTATCTTTGAAAGTTGGCGAAGAATCATTCGTGTTCCTGAAATCCGACTTCAGGGAAGATCAATTATCATCAACTTATTTAATCTATAATGTGTTTAGAGATATGTATACGCATATAAGAGTAGAAATCATAGGCGAAATTTTATCGAATAAGATATCGCTAGAAAAAGAATCGAGAAATCAACTGATTAAGGATATAGGAGTGCTTAAACAAGATTTGGAGTATATCGATAGTCAATTTAACGAGGATATTCTGAAAGAACAAAGTCCTAAGTGGATTGAAAACAAATGGAAAGAGTTAATTGGAGAGATTGTAAATCGAAATACGGATTATAAGTTATATGAAAGAATGAAAACGAAATACAATTTATAATGAGTTCGTGAGAGACTATGGATATAGGCGGATAACCCCGCACCAACTAACTGTGCTCATGCAGCCGCACCCTTTCGGGTGCTTTTAAGCCGGTGGTGGGTTAGCATCTACGAAACGACATCAAACCATAAGGAGGCCAATTACGTGATTAGATTGTGTAAAAGCATGGATACGGATGTAATGTATCAGATTATTAATGATGCAGCAAAGGCATACAAAGGAGTAATTCCTGACGATAGGTATCATGAGCCTTATATGACATTGGAAGAGCTAAAGTGCGAAATGAACGATGGTGTAGTATTTTGGGGGTTTGAAGAAAAAAATCTATTATTAGGAGTTATGGGAATTCAAGATAAGGGTGATGTATGTTTAATTAGACACGCATATGTACGAACAAACCAAAGGAATAGCGGAATAGGTACGAAGCTTTTATCTCATATGGTGGCTTTAACAAATAAACCGATCTTAATAGGGACATGGGACTCAGCTGAATGGGCTAAGAAATTTTACTTAAAGAATGGTTTTAAACTGGTATCACCTGATGAGAAGAAAAAGCTATTAAATACCTATTGGAATGTTCCAGAAAGACAAATTGAGACCTCTGTAGTCTTATGCGATAGCAAGAGGGCCACTTGACAAAATTTCAGAATATACAAGTTAAAATTAAATTAGAAGTGGTTTCGTATAATATCATATTCCCGCGTAGGGGCTTGCGCCCCTTGATCTGCCCGTAATATTTCTGTGAAATGGATAAGCAGTTACATCCATTCCCTAAGATAAGGCTATCTAAAGGGGGGCGTCGTGATGCTGGTACATTCCAGAAATTAATAAATCAAAACGAACCTATATTTGAAAGCAAACAGCTAGACAATGTCTATTTAAAAGGACTTAGTAAATATTCACAGATTAGACTAGCGATTGCACTTGAACTTGCAAATAGGGATCTTCAAGATGAAGAGAAAAAATTAAAGGAGTTTCCGAATTGAAGAATCAAAAGCGTTCAATAATTTTGTTATTTCTTTTAATATTACTAGCCCTAACTGGTTGTAGTTCAAACAGTGTGAAGACGGATGAAACTGTTGAGAATGGGTTGAACATAAACTCGATATCAATTGGACTGGGAGGGAGCGAAGGAGATGAAGGTATTACAGTCGTAACATATCATTTCAATCTATGGAATAGGACCAATAAATCAGTAATCCTAAAAACAGTTGAACCAATTATAAGTAATGGGATTCAGGAGCGATTAATCGATAGAGACATTAAATTGGACATAAATAAGAAAGTTGATGGTAATACTTCGGAAGCACTGACAGGTACTTTTAAATTAGATACTAAAGGGCTTGATAAAGAAGGAATAATCAAGTTAAACATTAATGTTAAAGAATTTAATATAGCATTTGAACAAGTCATAGGAATAAACGAACCTTAAGGCTCATCAATATCGGATAACAAAGTGTTTATGATGTGTGACAGGTATCCTTTTTGCTGAAAATAGTGGTGTTTTTCTTAAAGGAGGATCTTAAATAATGAGAAAACGACATTCTATTGAAAAAGCGGAGTGGTCAGAAACAAGAGAGAACCAGTATCACAAAGACTGCAAGAATATTGTATTTTCATTTGGCGATAGACTCATTGAAGAGGGTGGCACGGTTTATTTGAAACGAAAAGAAGTCGAGATTAAGGTAATAAAACCTCTTAAAAGAAAAACATTCTGGTATGAAACTTGGCTGAAGATCAAAGAAATCTACAGTACATAGTCTAATGAAATTCAACATGATCGCTTAAGAGCCAGTGAAGGTTGATTAATCATTTTGTGAGTAATATTTGGAGGTAATTGAATGACGATAATTTGTCTCGAAGGTGCCAGTTCTGTAGGTAAAAGTACCACTTGTCAGCAGTTCGCTACACAATATGATGCATTTATTGTTCCAGAAACAGGGCTTCTTTTTGAATCTCCTCAACTTGACGGTAAGGAACTTATGATGTGGTTGCTGGAGAGACAAATCGATAGATGGCATATAGCATATGAGAAGAATCAACAACATGAGTATGTGATTTTGGATGGCGATGTATTTAAGATTTGGTACAGCTGGATATATGGTTATGAGCACCTATCTTTAGATGAAACAGCAAACTTCTTTAGAGAGAAGTTATTGAAGAATGAAATATCATTACCGGATGCTTATGTACTGTTCTGGGCTGAAGAAGATGAGCTGCGCAAGCGAAAGGAGATGGATCAGACAAGATCCAGAAGAAATTTTGATAAACATCTGCGCATGATTGAACCTCAAATGAGATACTTCCATTATCTTAATGAACTGGTACCAGGATATGTAGGGATTCATAAAGCAGAGACTGTAGCAGATAATATACATCATATTGTAAAGCATAGCGAGACATTACCGGACATAAAAAAACGAGAGATCGAAATCTTTGATAGAGTAATTGATTTTTACAAGAGTACTACTCCTTAATCTTAGTGTGGCTTTTGATATCAGATCTCAAAGCTATTCTAGCTGTGTCTTGGATAACTGACCAAATACTGCGATCAAAGAAAAAGAAATATATGAGGTGGGTTATGGGCGTAAGAAAAAAATATAAACGTAAAATCATTCGCTCTAATCGATTATTTTATTGGTATGTTGAACCGGATATTGACGATGAAGGAATAATCAAGTTACATATCGTTTCTGAGGATAAGAAGTTAATCGTCACTTATGAAGTGGGACAACACAGTATTAAGAACAAGCCCCCATTTATAGTCATCATCGGAGAAGAATTTGAAGGCTGGACAACAGAATATATAGGATACAGAAGAGTATTAACACCGCAATGGAGCGATGAGATCATCACGCCAAAATGGATAGGTGAAATCATTGATTGGTGTCTCTTGAAAGATAAAGAAATAAACATTGTTAATTGGAAAGGTGAGATTTTTCGGCCTCTCTCCTAGATGGATTGTAATTGCATTTGAAAAAAATTTGGAGTCATATGGACTCTTTTGAAAACGCATACGTGAAAACAAGAGAATCAATTAATATTTAATATAAAAGGAGAGAAGCTAATGCAGATGAATCGTGGACATCACACGGCTAACAAAGTAATCGCTTGTGTTCTGTCATTCATATTTATCATTATGGCAATAGCAGTACCTGCCCACGCTGAGGAGAAACAGGTTGAGACTACACCATCCAGGATTCCGTTATCCAAGTTAGAGGAAACGATTGATGCTTATGTTGCCTCCTATGAGAAGTATACCGCTGCCGTTTCGGTTGTGGCTATCAAAGACGGTGAAACCATTGTGAATAAGGCATATGGTTACGCAGATATTGAGAATCAGCGAAAGGCGGATACCTCTACTGTTTTTGAATGGGCTTCGATCTCTAAACTGTTGGTCTATACGAGTGTGATGCAGCTTGTCGAACAAGGAAAGCTTGATTTGGAGACGGATATCAGAGAATATCTGCCAGAGGGATTTTTCAAAAAGCTGAGGTACGATGATCCGATTACCCTAATGAACCTGATGCATCATAATGCGGGTTGGGAAGATCAAACAGCGGCCGAGGTGTTTTATTACTCCGAGGATGAAACGTTAGAATTAGGAGAAACGCTGCGTAAAAATGAGCCGAAACAAATCTATAAACCGAATAGCATCGTGGGTTATTCAAACTATGGCGTTGGTCTAGCCGGTTACATCGTGGAAGAGATAAGTGGCCAACCTTTTTATGAATATGTCGATCAACATATTTTCGAACCGCTTCATATGAATGACACTTCAATTCATCCAACGGGGCAAGATCATCCAGACCTAGTACATAGAAGGAATGAGATTGAAGGGTATACAAAAGATTTGAAACTGATCCCTGAGAACAGAGTATACGTTACGTTTTATCCTACAGGGGCAGCTATTGGGACAGCAGAGGATTTAGGGAAATTCTTAGCAGCGCTGATACCTGTGGATGATAGCAATGTATTATTTAAGAACATGGATACGTTAAACGAAATGTTGTCAACAAGTCTATATTATGAAGGTACTTCTACTCCGCGATTTGCGCATGGGTTCGTTGAGATGGAATACTGGGTGCCTACACTGATGCACGAGGGGAATTTGAAAGGATTCTCCAGTAAACTTGTCTTTGATCCCGAATCTAAATTTGGGATGGTTGTCATGACAAACCAGTCTTTTGAGGAAATTTATTATTATGGACTTATCAAAGAAATTTTTGGCGATAACGTCAATTCTAATATTATTACTTCCGATGGGGGAGGATATTTTCAATCCGCACGACGCGCAGCCTCTAAATTTACTAATTTATTTACTGCCCTTGATATAAAGAAATTCACAAAAGCTGAATTAAGTAGTTCTTATAACGTTGTCGAGCATAATGGTGTTGTTGAGAAAATTTCCTTTACTCCTTACATTGATTATTTGCCTGTATCGAATGTAAAGGTGAACTTACTTAAGATATCTCTTATTCCTGTTGCGCTAGCCATCATTTTCAGTTTAATTGCTTTGATCGGCTATTTAATCCGGATGCTTATTAACAAGCTATATAAACGAGGAAATCCTACCACCAATTTTAATAAATATCATCTTGCAATTAACTTTGCTGGTGTGGTACTCCTTCTTAATCTTTTCATCCTACAGACGAAGTTGAGGTTTCCAAATTATCCTGCGTATTCTTCGTTGCGCATCAATATAATGTTTAACCTACTATATGTTGTTCTAGCAGTGGCGTATCTTGGCTTGCTTATGTACAAACTGCGTAAGAACAGTTATAGCAAAAAGGAAAAGGTGATGTACATCATGTCTGGCATCTCGGCGTTCATCTTGGCTGCTTTTATTGTGGGATGGAATTTGTATGTTTAGAAGGGCAGAGGCTAAATGGGGAACTTAAGCATTATTGATAGATGCCATGGTTAGACTTCGTAATGCCAATCTCAGGGTAAGAGATGTCAAAGGCGAGCTATTCATAGATCAGAGATAAGGTGGTCACAGAATGGAAGCTAAAATGCTGTTTGGCGTTGGCTTAGTCTTCGATACACCGGAATTCGGAACCATCGTTATGGGGGCCAATGAAGAGTTGGATGAACTACTTCCTTCAACAATCCAAGAGATGATCGGTGACCAGATTATCATCAAAAAAACGGATGGGAAAGAGCAAGTATTTGAAGTTGTTTCTACTCAAATTAACCATTCTATTGCTGGCAAGAAGAATATCGGTTTATGTTTGGGAAAAGGGATCTCCCCAAACAAAATACCAGCTGGTTCAATCGTCTACTGTTATCCATCAGGACAAATTGATCAGTAGTGTATGCTTTGGTGAAGTTACATGGAGTAGAGGTTTGCTATTGAACTTGCTATGCTCATCGCTACTTTTACAACATCATAAATGTTCCAAAGCATCGGAAGGTCGTCGGATTCCCTATGGGATGAAGAAGGGCCTTTTTGTTTTATTACTATAACGAAAGGTTCGACTGCATACTCGCGTCCTGTACAACCCTGCATATATTCAGCGTATTCAGAGCCCATTGGATCGATTGGATAAGGGTTTGAGAAAACTAATAAATCTCCCTTATTCGCCAATTACCTTTCGCATTTGTAACAATATGGGTTATCATATACGTAGTTCAGGCACTAGTAGGAGGGGATTCAATGAAAAAAATATAGCAATAATCATACTAATGGTTGGATTGGTAATAAGCATGTACTTCAACTATCAATTCAAAGCGTACAAAGATAATCAAGAAGTTGAATACACGGTTAAACTAAATCATGGAACTCAAATGGGTATAAAAGAATCAATCTTTAATTAGATAATGTGATAAAAAGCTTAGAGGACGGCTCTTCGAAGGAAACAGTCACAGGTAACCCTGCACGACCTGACCGCATTGCGGCAAGTCGCTGCACGCTTTAAGGTAGTGAGGGTTTGTAGAGACACGAACACTTTATAAAACTCTCTATAAAACTCTTTTGGGGAACTGATGAAAAGTATTAAAAAACTTGGAGTATGCTAACCGTTAAGTGAAAGACTATAAGGAGGGACATAATGAAGCTTTTTCGTGGAAAAGAAGCCTTAATTCAAGGGACTGATCTTATAAAACCTTCAATATATACGCCTCTTGGAACAATTGAACTCTCTCTTGTTGTCTCCAGCGAATGTTATCTTCCTACTCACTGTTCTCAGCTCAAACATGGCGGATTGCTCTACCAATATTACTACGACTCGTTTGATTGCGAGTTAGTGCTCTGTAATCTGAACCACAATCTTTCTTCACCTCAGGAAGTAGACGAATGCTGGGGAGCCGTATTTAGAATCAAATCCAATGCATATCATCAGATAAGCACTTGTAGCTTTTCTGCTTTGTGGAAAGAGGGATACAGCTGGGAAGATTACGGATCTGACACGGGAGAAAATCTTGAAGCTGTCGAATATGAGAATGAACAGTACCGCTTACACATAGGAACCCAAGAAGAACCACTGATAATGGGAAAAAGAAAACAAGGTGATAGGACTCCTAAATCTCTTGCTTTGAACTCTGCTTTTGAGAAGTGTAGTTTTGTCTTACATTCTGATCAAGGCATTGAAGTATCTATGACAGAGATTAATTCCCACCAGATATGCCAAGTACATTTTTTAATAGCTTGGAAGAGAAAAATAGAAGAGGATATTTCTACTTGGTTAGCTGTAGACCAGACTACGAAAGAAATCTTAAAGGGAGAAGATATTTGGTAAGATCGCTCGGATTAAACATAGTCTATCGCATTATTACGTTCCGTACGTTCGTCCTGAATACTAGCAGTCGCTAGGATCTTGAATACAAGGAACGTTTGATCAATACCTACCACATAATCTAATAAGGAGAAACTATGAACGAAAAAGTTATAGGGAAATTAAAAAAGCAATTACTACTCATCTTTTTATTTATTTTTATAATTGGGATTCAACTAACCACCAGATACTTAGTATATCATCCTCCTGCATGGACAACTGTAGGATATATGTTTGTCTGCATTATACTTTGTATTTTCGGCCTTTTAACATCCCTTGATCTCAAGAAACAAGAGCAATTCATAACGATCGGACAAATTGTAGATGTGAAGAAGAATAAAAATATCATTATAGTCAAAGGATTGGGACGAGGGAACAGCAAAGTTTTAATCAAAGATAGTCCTATTCTGAATATGATGCAGCCAAATGACCTGATTGAAATCACAGATTAAAATATACAAAAATGATAACGAAAAAAGTCTATAAGGACCAAGAGATACAACTTTGAGCAAGTGGTGGAAGAGTTGTAGTACTGTACATAAAAATAGAGGATAAATTTTGATATACGTCTAAGGTAGAAGGAGAGAATGTAATTGAACAACATAAACTCACATAATTGTAACTTAAATATAAGGTATGATCTGCCTGATGAAGTGTGGGATAAAGTTTTTAAAGTATATGAGACTATGCCAGGGTGGATTGGTTATAAAAGTGGAATTCCATATTGGTTTGGAACTGAAGAGGATGATGCTTTCATCGAAGCATCCGTTGAGCCTAGTGGATTATCATTTTATGCACAGATGAATAGCGATGTATGGATGTCTTGGATAGAAACATTTAAGTTGGAAGCGACAAAAGTTTTGGGTTTTGATGTTGGTGAACCTGAAGATGGATATATGTGATGAATGAACGAGGGTGTGAGATTCATGGGCAGTGAATACCGCCGCAGGATGGCATAGGTGTCGGGATGTGTTGGTGCAGATCATCAATGGTATGCTCATTCAGTGGCATGACAACTCAACTGAGCTGCGTAAAATCTATAGTGAAGCATTTAAGTTTGAGGATCTAAACAAATAAAATGATCTAAAGAGGATAAAAAGAAAAAAATGATAAACTCTATTAGCATTGATGAACGGAATGGGACCACATTTAATGAAGAGATAGTTATGAACCCTACATGGGCAGACAGTTTACGTTTTTTGAGAAAGCTCGATGGAGATAAATTTACATTAGTTTTTTTTGAGGTATCTGACACAGGTTCAGCATTAGTTGGAGGCGGACCGGAATATTTTGTAGTGTCTATTACAATGGATGAACATATATATACGCTTATGAACGATAAGCAGGGAAATAGTGAAATTTCTCTAGTTATTGGTGGTCAGTTAGGAAATTATTGCGATAACATTTGTATAGAATTAATACCCATGCTTGAAGTGCTAAAGTATTTTTATGAAACTGGTAAACTACACGAATCACATCAATGGAAGAAAGAATAATTACTGGTCAGTTAGGGTTCTCGGGCTCGTAAACACAAGAACGCTATGTGCAATTGTATTAAAAGAGTTAGAGTAGGTGAGTTCAGTGGTGGAGAGAAAATTCAAAAGTCATTTTTTTTATATTGTTCTACTGTCAGTTCCATTTATAGTATTAGAGATTTTACTTTTATTAAAATATCCTAACACCGGGTTAGGCAGGATTATAAGCCTGCCCATGACCTTTTTGGTGAATGGTATGATTATTCTGATCTTATCCAGTTTAGTTTATTATTTGCTTAGATACACCAGATATAGAGTTGTTGGGCGAGTTATTCTAGGATTAACGATATGTTTAACTCTTATCGTAACAGTATGGTTGTATCCGCAGGATTCATCCAAACATATTTCAAAAACTATAGTAGAAGATATTAAGAGTTTATGGATTAAATGAAGAATTTAATTGTAGAACAGACAAAATCAATTTACTAAGATATTGGATGTGACTGTATGAATCATGAACTATTCAACAAAATTAATGGATATTTAGAAGGGGTAAGTAATTTAATTACTACTTCGGAGGATGTTATGGGCACGAATATCAGTTTATAAAAATTGATTCGCCAATAGAACGAGCAATAGAACTTCATAATACTGATAGTAATTTAAAAAATCACAAAGATATTAAATATGTAGGACTAAGCGAATTAGATGGCAGAGATTGAATGGAAAGATGAGTTTGATTGGGAACAGATTTATTTTTCGCTAGGTAATGAAGTATTTATCTTAGATCTATATCAGTGGGGTTAACGGACAACCCTGCAAATCTCAGTCTGCCGAATCATCCTCGTTGGTCACTTAAGGATTACAGACTCGTGAACATAACAGGTTACAAGAAAGAGTTACAATTAGAATAAAAACAGACGTATAAAAGTGGGAGAGCAAACAGCATGAAGTTTAATTATAAGAATTTTTCTTGTGATACTGAGATCTATCTCAAAGACAATGACACTATAATCAGGTTTTTTGATCGATCTAAAGAACAAGCAGAAGCTGACATAATAAATCTAGTAATAGTTGATCCTGGGTATGGATATCTTTGCTTGAAAAATAAAGATGATGCAGCACTCTTAAGTGGATTCCTAGATGAGGACGTTTTTTCATCAGATGGGCATATAGATGCAGCAATTAGTTTAATTGAAAAAATCAGTCCAGCTACTAAGAATATGTATACTCCTTATCATATTACACGGTTTAAACAAACCAGTTTCGTTGAATATAACGGTGAATACTAATGAAAGATCCTCGAAGGTGACATCGTCATCATAGATGTAACTAAGATACTGACTAGGATGTGTGGATAGTCCAAAGATTCTTGAATTCAGTTGCTTTCTGTGGAGGAACAGATCGATTTGTATTAGGAAAATGAGGGGGAGAGTGAATATGAGGAAGAGAAATATAGTGGTCTTGTTATCCGTCAGTTTTATCTTAATCTTCTTATTCATCTATAAATACTACACGTTAAACTATACGAATGAGGGTATAACAAACAAGGTTCTAAATCAAGATGGATATGCACTGACGCTGAGAACTCCAGAAATGCCGATTCAAATTTTTGTGAAATCTGAATGGATTCCATTCAGTGCAGGTGAACCTCTTAAAAGAGATATCAAAGTATTAGAGACTCATAGCAGCAATTTGATATTAGATGTGCAGAACAGAGATGATGATATTTATTTTAGTTTTAGGACCACGTTTAATATGGATGATCCATCTGGGGAGTTCATATATAATGGTCTGTTTAATGCGGGTGGAACGTTTACTTATTCACCAGAGGAAGTACGGTTATATGATAAAAACATGAATCAGCTCTCCGTAGGACAGACAGGTATTGGTCCAGAAGCATCGTTCTCATTCGGAATTGAAACGGAAGAACAGAAATTAATAAGTGAGGGATTCTATGTGAAGTACGATGGATATAACGTGTATGATTATTCTAAGAAGTAATTCAGCGGTCACGCCAAAATGGATAGGTAAAATCATTGCATAAGAAGCTAGGCTCTCAGATATCCCAAAGGTCTGAAGAGAACATTGTAGAATAGATTGCACAACAAACAAATCAGGAGGTTACATGGGTACAGACATTTGTTTCTTTGTAGAGGTAAGGCATTACAGGAGAGAATATGAATGGATTAATGGTGCTGTAAGAGAAATAACAAAGAGTGAGGAAGAATTGAATAGTACTGCTCGCTGGATCAGTATGGATAAGTGGATGATTAATCCTGATTATTACTTGTTTCCAGAAAAAAAGATCTCTAAATTGAAACCAAGTGATCCTCATGAATTTTATAGTGGGGGGCGTAATTATGATTTGTTTAGTGTTTTATCAAACACCAGGAATGATCAAAATCTGCCTTTCATATCTTCGCCACGAGGAATTCCGGTAGATACCTCGCCAGACTTAAATGAAATTGTACTTGAGGATAAAGAAGATTTTTATGACCACAGTTGGCTTTTACTGGAGGAGATCATTCAGTTCAATTGGGATCAAAGTTATTTTTGTGATCAATTTATGGAGTACAGGAATATTAAAAATACATGCTCTGAATTTATTAATGTAACCATCCCAAAGTTATTGAAATTAGGGAGTGCGGAAGATGTAAGAATGATTTTCTGGTTTGGTTAGATTTTCTTGAAAACGCATTCGTAAAGGCGGGAGCAAATGCAGGACTATAAGGTTGCTCTGCCCTAATACCTTTATAACGTAATGAGATCACAGTTAATTTTAATGTTAAGGAGATTAGCTAATGCAAATAGATGGAAGGCATCGCTATGCTAACAAAGTGGTTGCCTGTGTTCTGTTATTCGTGTTTTTCATTATGGCATGCGGGGTACCTGTCTACGCTGAGATAGAGAATGTGGAGACTACGCCTTCCAGAATCCCGTTGTCCTCGCTAGAGGAGACGATCGATTCTTATGTGGCTACGCATGAGAAAAACACCGCTGCCGTTTCAATTGTGGCTATCAAGAACGGGGAAACGATTTATAGTAAGGCCTATGGCTATGCAGATATTGAGCAACAGAGAAAGGCGGACAGCTCTACTGTTTTTGAATGGGGTTCCGTCACTAAACTGTTGGTCTGGACGAGTGTAATGCAGCTTGTCGAGCAGGGAAAGCTTGATCTACATACTAATATTCAGGAATATCTACCGAAAGGGTTTCTAAAGAAGCTGGAGTATGATGCCCCCATTACGCTATTAGATCTTATGAATCATCAAGCGGGTTGGGAGGATAGGATGCTTGAGTTATGGTATCTATCCGAGAATCAAGTTATGGATCTTGGAGAAACATTGCAAAAATTTGAGCCAAGACAGATCTATGAACCGAGGAGTGTATTTGCTTATTCAAACTATGGTGTTGCTATGGCTGCCTACATCGTAGAAGTGCAGAGCGGACAACCTTTTTACGAATACGTGAATGAACATATATTTAAACCACTGGATATGAAAGAAACTACGATTCATCCGTCACATCAAGATCGTCCAGACCTCGTGCTGAGAAGGGATCAGATTCAAGGCTATACTGCTAATGCCGAACTCATCCCCAAAACCAAAGTATACATGAACATATATCCTGCAGGAGGTGCCATGGGCACCGCAGAAGATGCAGCAAAATTCCTAGCAGCCCTAATGCCAATCAATCGTGGTATTTTATTATTCAAGAACAAAGAAACCTTAAACGAAATGCTGTCAACCAGTCTGTATTATGATGGAACTTCTATCCCTCGAATCGCACATGGATTCATTGAGGTAGATTACTGGACACCTGCACTGGAACACGGTGGGAATACATTGGGGTTTTCGAATAAATTGATCTTTGATCCTAAATCTAATTTTGGGTTAGTGGTGATGACCAACCAGTTCGAAGAAGAGGTATATTGTTTCGGTCTTGTCCAGAAATTGTTTGGGGATAATTACAGCACTAGCTCTGTAACCTCTGGAAATGATGGATATTATCTCACTACACGACGTTCCGGTTCTGGATTTACGAAGCTCTATTCGATTCTCTTGCTGAAAAAGTATTCCACATTTGATCTTAGTAACTTCACCAATGTTGTAGAGAAAGATGGTGTCGTTGAGAAGGTCTCCTTTACTTACAATGATTATGTACGTGTATCAAGCTCAACGATGATCTGGATCATTGCCTCTTTAATAGCTCTTGCAATAGCCATCGTATTCAATTTAAGAGCTGTGATTGGCTATTTTATCCGATTATGTTTTTACAGATTGAAAAAATGGGAAAGACCAGGGAGAGGGTTTGATAGATATCATGTTGCCATTAATATTGCAGGTCTGGCATTCCTACTGAATACTACAGTACTAGCCATGCGAGCATTGAGTTTAAACGCCTCCTATTCTTCATTACGAATTCATCTCATCTTTAACCTGATTTATGTGATTCTAGCTTTAGCATATTTTGTCTTGCTGATCTACAAACTGTGGAAGATAAGTTACAGCAAAAAGCAAAAGGTTGTATATATCATGACCGGAGTGTCGGCGTTTCTATTTGCTACTTTTATTGTGGGATGGGATTTGTACTTTTAGAAGGGCACTTATGGAGATGTATTGGAGTGAAAGACAGCAGTTCCTCATCTGGGATTGCTGTCTTTGTGGTTATATGTTCTTTGGCTTTTGAAGAAACTGTAAATGACCATTAGAATATTCAATAATAATAGACCTATATATCCATCTGTTAACTTTGTACGTTCAATCCACTTGTTCACTAACTCTCCAGAGAGAGCTTGTTTTCCTAAATATTTATTTATATCATTCGGATGGATTTCATCTATATATATAAGTGGAAACTCCATGCTGTTGGAAGAAGCAGCTAGCGGCGGATAGAACTCTACCCATTTCTGACCTGCCCATCGATCATACTTATAATGCAAGTCTGCGCTGGATTCAAGATTATCCCACCTGAGAAAACCCAATATGATTAGAATACAAAGTGTAAAGACGCTAAATATTAACTTCTTGTTATTCAAATATACCCCATCCTTAAGTGTGTACTACTAACAATATCACTGTGTGAAAACAATTTTATCATCCGTGTATATTCTATCAGCATTTTCCGTTATCTGTAAGTAGATTAATTCAATGAAATGCTAGTAAGTAAAAAACCAATCGATCAAAGAATCGTTGCAGCAGGTTTTCGAAGAAGCTAAACAGCGTGCAGGGATTGCAAAAAAGGTGAGTATTCATGCGCTGAGACACTCCTTCGCCACTCATTTGCTGGAAAACGGGAAAGATCTACGGTACATCCAGGTGCTACTCGGTTATACGTGTGCACGAACAATCCCAGCGCTATACGCATGTTAGTAGGAAAAATATTCATCGTATTCAAAGCCAATCGGATCATATGGATACGGGAGTTGAGCACCCCTATAATTCTCCCTTTTTCACCAAATTTTTCTTCGCAAAAATCACCGTATAGGTTATCATATACGTAGTTCGGATATCAGGCAGTATGTGTGGTATTTACGAAGTACATAGATTAGATGTTAAGTGAAATTCCGAGGCGAAATTGAAAGGAAGGTAAATGATGCTTGATGGAGATCAGATAAATGAATTTGAGACTGCAAAAAATTATCAAGAAGCCTTTCTGTCGACGAAAAGAGAGTGGGACAAAGGGAAGCGTGATTTGAGTATATGCTTGAATTTAGGTTTTTTATCCTGGTATTTGAGTGTCGAATCTGGAAATACGTTTGTTACTCAGGGTCTTAATGAAAACGATTATGAAATGATTGAATTGACATTAAACGAAGTTACAGAGGAAGGGATACATAATTTCTTGACAGAAACGCAATTTTTATTGATTTTCGGTTATATGATAACGTTGTTTCCTCATCATTTTGGAGACTATGAGCATTGGGAAAGCATAGGGAAAAACATGCTTTCAAAAGCATACGAGTTGGAACCAAGTGATCCAATAATTGAAATGGTTTTTCTTGCGGATAGTATGAGAAGTGAAGGTTATAAAAATGCTTGTTTAAGAGCAAAAGAACATATTAAAGACATATGTTAAAAATCAACTAGCACACAATATTAAATGTCTATAAAAGGGGGATCAATAGTGCAAGGGTATAATGTGCTCATGATCTACAGCAAAGATATGGAAAAATTACTTATGTGCAAGCGATCAAGGAATCCATATAAGGGTTTAAGTAATCTTGTTGGCGGTAAAATTGAACACGGAGAATCCGGCATTATGGCGGCATATAGAGAATTATTTGAAGAGACTGGCATATCTAATAAAGATATTATTCTACATCATTTAATGGACTTCAAATACTATATTCAAGAATGTTACGTGGAAGTTTATTTTGGCAAGTTAAATTATGATGTAGACGTCTACGGGGATGAAAATGAATTATACTGGTCCGATTTAAATAAGGATTTTTTCGATATGTCATTGTTTGCAGGTGAGGGTAATATTGGGCATATGATTGAACAAGTTAAGATGAGTAAGGATAAGATTCTTAAAGAAATTACTCTATAAGTTAACAAGGAATAAAAGACCTTTTGCATGTGAATCGAAGAAGGCGCTGACATCCTATAACACAAGTTTCACGCAGCGGACATTCGTCCTTGTTTGGAAGATGTGAATACAATAGAAGTAAATCACCAACACAGACTTCATCCTAAGATAAGAGCTATCTAAGGTTTGAAGCCCGTCGTGAACCTTTGAACGTTATCTGAAACATCTGCAATATTGAAAACCATTCAAATCCAAATGAGAGTTACTTGATCTTAGGTTAATCCAACTTATTATGAGGAGTTGAAAAAAAATGTATTGGGAAACCCTTCCTAATTGGTTTTGGGTACTATATTACTTGTTTTTATTAACAACATTAGTAACTGCAGTATTTATTGTTATACGAAAGAAAATAAGAAGTTTATCCATGGTAGCCATTGCTTTCACTGTAACGATTCCAATTATTGGGCTGATAAATAGTATTGGAAGGGCAGAAGGAATAAATGAATATGAACATTTAATTAGTCAATTACAACAAGGGGAAATTTGGTCTATGTATATAATTTTGGGTAATTTATTTTTATTACTATGGTGGGTTTTGTTCTTACTCAAGATCAAGAGTAAAAATCAAGTAATAGTATAGAAGTACAAATACCTCACTTTGTGGTCTTTCGAAGCATCAATCTACACGAGAAAAACGGACTCAAGTAATCATTAGGAATGAAATGTAAAAGTTATTCGAAGAGGGTAGAAAAATCAGATAACAACATATTCACACTTCGGGTTGCACCCTCGGTCCCAGAAGCGGCTTCGAGATGTAATTGCTGTGGACACACGACTTCGTCGAGCGTCGTGAATATACGAAACGTTAGCTGAAACTCCTTAAATCGATATAAAAGATTAAGTAGGTGGAGTTCAAGATGTCTTATATGAAACCAGTAATTCGAGAACCTTATTACGATAAACCAATATGGATTGAAAATGAAGTGGCTCGAAAGGAGTTCACTTTTTTATCCTCGGATAGCAGTGAAGCTGAAGTAGAATTGTTTTTATTGCATTTATTTGGATATAACAGAATTGATGCCTCAATTTCTTTTGAAGAATCTTTTAAAGTACTATTAAACGAAGATGAAGTAGCGATATTAGGTGGGGTTGCTTTTTTACAGGATAATGAGACATTTATCATGCCTAGCTGCTGTTGTGGACTTGAAGAAATACAATCAATAGATTATTCAATTAAAGCTAAACAAAGTCCATGGCTTGGACATGACCCATCGCCTGGAATTCAGTATTTTGATGATTATGCCTTAGTATGGTCAGATGATCCGGAAACACTTAAGGAAGAACTATTAAGCATTAAGTTTACCAGTAATGAACTGGTAGAAAGCCTAGAGAAATGCAAAAAGGACTTATTAGGATTTATAGAAGAACCATTATATAAATGGATTAAGGTAAGAGATGTAGAAATAGCAAATCGAATGAGGCAAAAAATGCTTCACTGGTTTTTGAAAGACGAATATTTATGAATGCATTTCAGGAAGTCAGGATCTTCAGCTAACATTATATCCAGGCTTCGGAGCCAGGCGACTCCGCCCGAAGAGGATTGCAGGGAGTAGATTCAGGCGTATATATCTTGCACCGACTAACCGCATCGCGGCCGGCTCCTGGCGGAGCCTTAAGTCGGTGGGACGTCATGGATACGGGAACGTTATGAGAAATTATTGCAAGAAAAATCAAAGATAAATAATAATTTTTGAAGGAGCGGCCTAAATGAAGATTGCAATTCTAACTGATATTCATGGTAATTATCCGGCATTGAGTGCGGTATTATCTGATATTGATTCCCGTGAGGACATCGAACATATATATTGTTTGGGTGATATGATTGGCATTGGTCCTAACTCTAACGAAGTGCTTGAAGAGATAATGAATCGAAAGGATGTAACGGCGGTTTCTGGTAATCATGAAGAGGCAGTTTTAAAACTACTGCAAGGGAAGGATACCTTACCGGGCCATGAAATGATCGCTGAACATCATAAGTGGATCGGTAAGCAACTAAAAAAAGAAAATATTAAATTTATAGAAAATCTTCCTCAGACATTAGAAGTTGAAATAGAGGGGCAAAAAATATTAATAACGCATTACCATATGAAGAAAGGAGAAAGAGAAATAATAGATGAAACCCCTTCGGGATTAAAATTAGACGCAAGGTATGAAGACTCACCTTATAGTCTCGTTTGTTTTGGTCATCATCATCCAATCCATTACTTCAAGGTAGATCAAAGGATTTATTTGAATCCTGGAGCATTAGGTTGTAATGATTATGCAATAGCAAGGTACGCGGTAGTAGAAGTGCAAAAAAGAACAATGAGTGTTCAACTTATAGGAACCACATATGATAATAAAGCATTTTTGGAGTCTTTTGAGCAGTTAAACGTTCCAGACAGAGAGTTTATGATAAAAGCTTTTCATGGGAACCAACTTGAGAGAGATTTCAAAGATGGCAATAACATCTCATAACATAATATTCAAAGCTGCGTTTCCCTACAGAACCTAGGTCTGCTGGAAGGATTTCAAGGAAGCGTTTCAGCAGACACATCCGACTACGGCGCACGTCATGAATACAAGAACGTTATAGGAAATCATCTAAATAGATATCTTAAAATTGGAGGAGCATATGACATTGCAAAGCATGTTTGGTTTAAATGATTCATATAAAGAATCAACGTATAGAGAAAGTGTAACGACTTTCAAGTTTATAGCTGAATTAATGGAAGCTTTAGCAAATAGAAATAAAAAAGTCGATGTTTTAATGACAAAGTCAGGAGATAAGTTTGGATATGATGTGGTTTTGCATTGCGATGGACAAACTAAATACATCCAACTCAAAACAACCGTAAATACAAAAGTATGGGGAAATATTCATACATCTTTAATCAACAACCCTCATGGGGAGATTATTATTTTGTACCTGGTATTTTCAACCCCCACAAAATGGGATGTTAAATATAGGCCATTGGATAAATCAAAACTATTAATAAATAATACAAAGCAAAGGCAAACAATTAATAAATCAATGTTACATAAACAAATGAATGTATCAGCATTAAGCAAATATTTATTTCCATAATTTTTTTCGCTAAATCGGAGAAGTCAGATGCTTCGTATAACATAATATTCACGCTGCGGACATACGTCCTTGGCCCGGCATTCGCCGGACACCCGACATGTGTCGGGTCGTGAATACAGGAACGTTAGGTGAAATTCAAAAAAAGTATTGAAGGTGGACATCGTGGAAGATGCAGTAAAGAAGAGAAATCCTGCTTGGACTAAGGACGAGTTGACTTTAGCTTTGAATCTCTATTTCAAATATAAACCTAGTGCCATAAATAAAAACCATCCTGAAGTTATAAAACTAAGTGAACAATTGAATGAACTTTCGGCCAATATAAAAAAAGTTGATACTCGAAAATTTAGAAATCCTAATGGAGTATACATGAAGTTATGCAACTTTCTAAGATATGATCCTACATATGAAGGTGTTGGATTAAAACAAGGTAGTAAACTTGAGAAAGTGGTTTGGGATACTTATTTTAGCAACAAGAAAGAGTTGGAGATTGTTTCTAAAATAATAATAGATAATATTCAGACTGATATTTCCTTAGCCGAGGAAGATGATGAGTTCCCCGAAGGAAATATCATATATCGTGTTCATAAATTAAGAGAACGAAATACTACAGAAATAAAAAAGCTAAAGGAACAAAAGGAGAAAGATGGGGAACTTTTTTGTGAAGTATGCGGATTTGACTTCTATAAGTACTATGGCGAGATTGGAAAGGGATATATAGAATGTCATCACGATGTGCCTCTTTCATATTATGGAGATCAAACTAAAGGTACTAAATTTTCTGATTTAAAACTTGTATGTTCGAATTGTCATAAAATTCTTCACAGAAGAAGACCTTGGATGAAAGTTCATGAATTAAGAGAGTTGCTCAGGAAGAATTGAATTTCAGCTAACATAATATCCAAGCTGTGACTCTTAACGGAGCCTTGGTTCGCCAGATGGATTTCCAAAGAGGAATTTCAGCGAATAATCCCTTTGGGATTCATGGATACAGAAACGTTATATGAAAGTGCTGAAATTCTTGAAAGGGAATGATTTAATGACTAATTTATTTACTTGTCCATGTTGTGGATATAAAACACTAGATGAAGAACCATCTGGAACATATAACATTTGTAGTATTTGTTTTTGGGAAGATGATGGAGTTCAATTGGATGATCCTGATTATGCAGGCGGGGCCAATGTAGTGTCATTAAGAGAGGGACAATCTAATTTTCTTAAATTTGGAGCTTGTGAAGAGAGATGTATCCAATTTGTAAGAAAACCAAATGAAAATGACGTATTTGAAGGGCCAAAAAAAATTAACTCATCTATTCAAAGAGTTTAAAAAGATTTATAAAAGTGATTAGATCATTGACTTGTATAGATACCCAAGAAGTCAGCAACTCTATATAACACGGCATTCACGCATCGGACTGGCGCCTCGGTCCACAAACGAGATTTCGAGGGAAGCTGGAGCTACGGACAACCTCCTTCGGAGGTTCGTGAATGCGAGGAACGTTATACGACAGAATTAATTTATTAAATGGAATTTAAACTTAAACTTAAATTCCTTTAAATGAACTTCTAGGTTAAGAAAGCTTTAAAGATTATAAAGAAAAGAAAAAATGTGGGGGAACAAAGGTAGAGATATTATTTCATAGCCATAACTACTTTATCTATGAATTGATTATGCCTATAAAACCAAATCAAATAGTAAAAGTGAGGAAAATAATAGATCAATTTACATAAATAATA
>OOCB01001987.1_pt1 | contig 25203 bp, 23 predicted proteins | sample 1671351 | NCBI WGS metagenome assembly OOCB01 (sample SAMN06348148, study PRJEB24527) | human gut metagenome | biome: human gut; feature: ankylosing spondylitis patient; material: feces | host: Homo sapiens | place: China | collected 2015-10 | reverse complement strand
GGAAAAGTTCTTGGAAAATCTGATGCTTCTGCTATTACAGGACATTGCCGATAAAATTGCAAGTCCTTTTTATCGGATACATTATTTTGCATAATGACAATAAGAAAATATCTATAGAACTGAAAGAAGGGATTTTTATGGCGGTTACCAATAATATCAGAGAAATCCGAGAGCAGCGTGGCATTTACCAGGATGACCTTGCCGCTGCTATCGGATACAGCACCAAAACTGTCGGCAGGATAGAGCGTGGGAACAGCACCCCATCTGCCGAATTTATGCTGCGAATATCAAAGTACTTTAATATGCTGGTGGAAGATGTCTTCCATGTAGAAGATTGAGTCGGAGGGAGCAATTCTGTAACAAAGCAATTTTTTATAACAGGCTTATTTCGTGCACCCTTTTTACTTGGGTGGTGACTGCTAAAACCAGACCCTATCGAAGAGCCCTAAAAAACTATGCTTTTTTTAATGCCAGACCCTATCGATAAACCCTAAAATAGATTGGCAAACCCTAAAGAACTTTGATTATCCGAAAAATCTCGGAAGCCTTAATTTTACTATATTTGTTATCAGAAGGTTGTTCTGCTCGCAACGCTCACAGAACAACTTTCTCACTAACTTCGCGCTTACGCACTCATTAAGTGTTCAATGATTACTCGATAACTGTAGCAACACGTCCAGATTCTACTGTACGTCCACCATCACGGACTTTGGTTTCGTGATATTCGATTATTTGAAACTAATTTGTGCGGTTCTGTTGTCTAAAGTAGCTTATTTTTGCTGAGGAATTAGTGCTTTATAAAAATCTTGTAGCCAAAATGTAGCCAATTAACGTTTAGATAAGCACAGGCAAATGAATTTCAATAATTCTTTCAAAATAACATAATCACTTTAATATAAATAAGTTATGTTATTTTAAAATATATCTGCCTTCTTCTTTATATATTTCTTGCTTACCGTCAACACAAAATGCTGGTCTGATACCATTCATATCGTATGCATTCGTGCTTCCAATTTCACCTTCCGGTCCTACTGCATATACACAAGAATCATATGTAGAATCCGCACTTCTTAACCACCAACTTACAGTAAACTTTCCATTATTCGTAGTAGCAAAACGATTCTTATTATCTTTAAAATACAACAATGGCACCCCTTCAACTCCGACATGCCCATTTTTTTTATATCCAAGTTCAGTAAAAGACAACAAAAACACTTTTCTTACAATAGTTATCACGCTATCATCTATTTGATTCAAGCATCGTTCATCTAAAATCTCTATTTCCGAATCTTGAATTAAGCAACGAGTTTGAATAGGTAAATTATCAAAAAACTCTCCCATTAAGTAATTATCAATTTCACTTTCTTCATAGTAAGCCGAATAATCACTAACTCTTCTATTCTCTGGAAGAATTTCTTTTCTTAACAAAAGTGTTTTACCATTATAATCATTAGTTAATACAATATATGGAACAAATCCTGTTTTTTCTTCAATATATATGATTGGTTCAATTTTACATTTTTCAGAATATGCCAAATCACTTATTGTATTATATTCCTCGGTTACTGCTTGTCTTTTACTACAAGCATTTAATAGAACTCCAAGAACAATTGCTAATACTACTACTTTATACGTTTTTCTGAACATTTATGTGGCTCCTTAATTTCTCTGCTTTTTACGTCTTATTTTTGTAAATGCCATACACATCACTATACTTACCATGATTACAGCCATTAGACTACAAAATCCAACTGCAGATTCGTCTCCTGTTGAAACAGATTCTATCTTTTCTCCTCCATTTTCATTTATTCCCGAACCAGAATTATTACCTGTATTATTATCTTTTCCCGAATCAGGATTTTCTGGGTTCGCTGGATTTTCTGGGTTCGCTGATTCTCCATCTTTTTCAAATTTTGCAACTAAAAGGGTATCTTTTTCTACACAAAAACGATATTGTGTTTCTTGCGAAATTAATTTATCATTCTCATACCAACCAACAAATTGGTAACCTTCTTTAGCAACCGCTTCAACTTTTGCAAAATTTCCTTCTTGTCTAATTCCTTGACCTATAGCAATACCATGTTCATCCGAATCAACTTCTACTGTCACCATATAATAAGCAGATTTTGCATCTTCACCACTTAAATTTTGATCAGGATTAATTTCTTTACCATCAGGTGACTTCAACTCATACTCTGTAGTTGAACCTTCTATTTCATTATTTTGTTCATCATCTACATAAGCAGGAACAACTGCATTAAACACATCATTTTTATTCAAATTTATATCTTTATAATTAACGACTCTTGTAATATCACCTGCTGTAGAAGAAAATTCATTTATCGAGTAATTCATTGTTCCGTTATCTGTAGCTGTTAATTTTATCTGATACGATGCATTTGTTGGAAGATAAACTATTTTCTCACCATCTTCATTCAAACTTGCCACAACAGTCCCATTTTTAATTTCCTGTGGTATATCATCTACAATCCTTGCTTGTAATATATTTTCACTATCATATACTTCTACATCTATCGGACAATTAATATGTATAACACGATAGTTACCATTTCCGTCAAACTCTGTTGGTGAAGATGTATAGTTCTCATCTTGTGACATTAACCATGCCATACATAATTCTGGATAATGAGCTGCTCCCAAAGTTTTCGCATTACTAACACCTGTCACTGTTAGATTAGGGTGTGAAACAACAAAAATAACTAACATTTCTGCAACAGCTCCTGCAAATTCTTTCAATGCTGAAGGGCTGTAATTATTAATCCCCGCTTCATTCAATGCTTCTTCCATTACATCTTCAATTACTTTTTTCACACTAGCATCTGGATGTGGATTCAATGCTGCAATCACAATTTTTCCAAGCGTATCCACACTACACAGTTTCTCTAAAAACAAATTAAAAAACTTATTAATTCTTTGTATTGGTTGATCTGGAAACATCGTTCCATATTTAACAGTGAAAATAGTGCGAATACCATTTTGCAATTCTTTCACATAATTATCACGTGTTTTTACTCTTTCCTTTGTCAGTTTATTGATTGTAGTATCTAAATATTCCGCTTGAATTGACTTATTATTCTCATCATTTTGTACCGGACTTTTTCCTCCTGGCAAAAGATACTTTACATCAATTTTTTTCATCACAAAATCATCAACAGCATATTTTCCTATCTCATTTTTGCTCGACATTTTATCATAGAACTGCTCCATTGCATTTTTTTTCGCAGCGTAATTATTTCCATCAGAAATTTTATCTGGCAAGAAATAATCGCCTCCAAAACGAGTAAAATCTAATGCAGACATAGCAACTTTAGTTACTGGGTCGTTTTTATTAATGATATTATAAATATTATTATATTTTAGCCTATTCTTAATTTCAGATTTTGTAGCTCCCATTGGTGTCTCAAAACAATAAGCGTACAAATCTTCCTTTTTAAGAACTACACCATCACCTAATTTTTCTCCATCATCAAGTGCACCTGCCACTAAGTTTGCTGTTGCAGCTGCACGACTATATCCTGTTAACCATATTTTTATATCTCCTGAAATTTTATTTTCTCTAATATATGATTTCAAAAAGTCTAAAACTTGTTTTTTAGCCTGTGCAAATCCATAATGCTGGCCACTCTTACCAAGTGTAAAGTTTCCTGCCCACTCACTTTCATAACCACCACCACGTACGGCTACGGCTATCAAAGTACATTCTTTATCATCTATACTTAATTTTTTATTTGCAGCTACCACTCCTATTGAATCACTTTGTGGTTTTTTCACAAACCAATCATTCTTATCAAATTCTTCAAATTCTAAATCAGTCAACAACTTTTCAACATTTTTATATTTGTTGGTATAATCAGAATTCCCTCCATCATTACTTCCAAATGCTGATAATGCCAAACATAAAGATGCCGTAGATAAACTATGGTTATATCCATCTAACTGTCTTGTCCCACAAGAAGCTTTTCGAAAATAATTATCTGAATAATGGCAAACTGCTTCATAGTCTTTCTCTTCACCAGACGCAAAATAAAAATTCACATCCTTCGTTGTAACCTTGTCCGCAATTTCTCCAAAAATAAATTCCAAATCATTCGGATCTTTCACATCATAAAAATGTTCTAATGATGTAGCTAATTCTGAAGAAAACAATTTGAAAAATTGTACAATTTCTAAACCTTCTTCCGGCATATTTTCCATCATTTGAAAAAGTCCTACCGAATATACTGTAGCCTTACTTTTTAATGTTTCTGCCATTGCATATGCTGCATTAGAATATGCATAAAGTCTAACCTGAGTGTCACTACGTCTCCATTCACTTCCTATTGTATCCTCGTTATAATGTCCATCATAGCTATATTCTCCATCATTTGTCATTCCAGTAGTAAACAGAACAACATTTTTTATAGCTTTTGGATTAGATATTTCATTTATTAATGTATCTGCTTTCTGTAACCCAGCTGCAACATTACGTGTATTTTGTGAAGCATAAAGTCCATCAATCGCCGCATTTAATGATACAAAATCAGTCGAAAATTCAGAAACAACATTTGCTGTCGAACCTTTGTATTCAACTATTGCAACATAATTGGTACCATCTGCTTTCTGGACTCCCTCGATAAATTTTTTTGCAGAAGCTTTAACATAATCAATAGCCGTATCTGCAGTGTAAAATATATTACCAGAAGAATCTAAAAAACTTGAAGAAGCAGAAGTATCCAGAACCAAGACATTATATCTCTGCTCATCATTCTCTTTACGAACTTTAGATTTACTTTTGATTTTAGGAATACCTTCCATATTAATTTTAGGTGTATTATTCGGCAAATCAAACATTTCCACTGCATTATTATCTAAAGAATAATCATCACCAGGTGAAAATGCTTTCGTGTCATCTGATACCTTCCTTTCTAATAATTTAGCTTCGTTTTCTCTTTGCACTTGATCAAGAGATTTCTCTGTAATTTCATCAGACACATTTGCCGAAACCACATTCCCCCCTAAAGAAAAAAGCATCAAAAATGCTAAAATCAAGGCAATAAATTTTTTCAACTTTCTTTTTCTCATCCTGAGTCCCTCCTTGGTAAAATACTATTTCTTTTACTATATCATATATTTATATTAAAAAACACACATATATCCTTTTTTATTTACAATTGCGGAAGAACCATGTTATGAAAAGAGTGTATCAGAAAAATATGGGCACTAACAGATACGGATGATTACCTACTTACTCCAAAAGAACTTACTACCGAAAACGTCCAGAAGTTGTACAAGCACTTAGTTCTATTCTCTGGGGATATACTTCAAAAGAATGCATAGAGATGTTAGATAAATTCTTTCCTAAAATCTGAAAATAGACATTTTAAAAGCAGACACTCATAATTGAATAAAAACCAAGGAGAGTGTCCGTTTATGAATAACTTAAATGATTACATTACAGAATACATTGAATACTGTCAGTTCAGGAAACGCTTAGATTACAAAACTATCAAGGCATACAGCATTGATTTAAAGCAATACACCCATTTCTCTTCCGAACTGCCTTCCTGCCTATCCAAGAACACTGTTGATCAGTATATAACCAACTTACATAAACAATTTAAACCCAAAACTGTCAAACGCAAGATTGCCAGTCTAAAAGCCTTTTTCCGATATTTGGAATATCAGGAATTATTGTCTGAGAATCCTTTTCTAAAATTAGACATTCGTTTTCGAGAACCAAAGCTCTTACCCAAGACAATACCTTTTCATTCCATTCAGTCATTTTTATCTACTCTGTATGCCCAAAAGGAGCTAGCTAAATCAGAATATCAACTTCGCTGTTGCATACGGGATATTGCTGTTATCGAATTGCTATTTGCTACTGGCATGCGAATATCTGAATTGTGTTCCTTGAGACCATCAGATATAGACATGAAAAGTCACAACATACTTATTTATGGAAAAGGTTCAAAAGAACGAATATTACAAATTGAAAATTCTGAAGTAATTTTAGCTATGACATCATACCAAAAAACTTTTGAGCAAGATATTGAGACCTGTGGATATTTTTTTGTCAACAAGCTAAAGCATAAGTTATCAGATCAATCTGTCCGTTTCATGATAAATCACTATGCTAAGCTTGCCGGTATTGACCAACATATGACTCCACATATGTTCCGTCACTCTTTTGCCACTCTTCTTCTGGAGCAAGACGTTGATATACGATATATTCAAAAAATGCTTGGACACAGTTCCATTAGCACAACCGAAATATATACTCATGTTTCCAATACAAAGCAAAAAGAAATACTTGTTCATAAGCATCCTCGCAACTTGATAACAATCAATAAAGGATAATATAGGATTATCACTTATTTCATCCATTGAAACATAGTTATAATTCACTAAATGGAGGAACAGATATGAATGCTATTATTTTAGCAGGTGGAAAAAGCTCAAGTATGTATGCAACAGGAGCAACTGTCCATAAAGCACTACTGCCTATCATGGGAATTCCCAATATAGAACGCACTATAATGATGTTGCATGACTATCATATTTCAGACATTATCATTGCAGTTTCTATCCTCAATCACGATTTTGATTATCTGACAAAAAAATATTCTTGCAGAATTGAATATATTCCTATCGAAGGAAAAAATACCCTCTATACTATGAAGTATTTATTGCATTATATTCAGGAAACTTTTGTAATAGAAGGCGATGTAGTCTGTGCTCAAAATATTTTTTTTCCATCAAATTCAAGTAGGTATTATGTTATGAACTATACCATTACTGAATGTGATGCATGGCATCCTATTCTTAATTCATATGGAGAAATAAAATCTTTTGAAATTGGTAACCAAAATACTCCTGCATTATTTGGAGTATCTTTTTGGACTGGCTTATCATCGACAATTTTAAAAGAACATATTGCTGCTATAAGCACTTTTGAGAATTTAAACAATTCAGACATATTTTGGGATGATTTTATTCAAGAAATTCTTCAAGATATTAAAGTAAAAACCATAGAAATCCTACCAGAAGAAGCCTGTGAAATGAATACATATGAAGAATATGAACTGGCGCAACATATTTGTACAACCTATCTTAGTAATTGTCAAAAATATTTTGAACATATTTACTTGGTTATAAATTCAAATAATCAACATCGGCTGCTCCGTTTTGTATTTGATAAATATCACAGTTTGAGGTGGCATGAACAATTATTAAAGCATTATGATAAAAAGGCATTTATTAATTGTATATCAAAAGTATTTGATGAGAACGAATTGCCATTTGTAATAAAAGACAACAAAAATAATGAATATGGATACTTTTCTATTGCAGAAGAGAATGATTTTATTCTCCTTCGGCGATTGTTTATTGATAAAAAATATCGTGGAAATAACTTAGGAAGCCAAGTAGTGCAGTTCATTTTAACATATGCAAGACTCAAAACAAAAGAACTACGAGTAAATGTTTATGACCGAAAAGCGGAGGCTTTCTATAGGAAAAATGGATTTGTAAAAAATTATATTTGCTATCATATTCACTGAAAGGAGCCTTAATGCTTATGAATGATATACTATCTATTATTTTGAATTATTTCAAACATTATATAATTGATTTTGATGTTTATGTCATTGCGGATACGCAGGAAAGAACAAAATACTTATATCCTTCCGAATATCCACATGCTGATGAGAGCGAATTTTTTTCTAGAGAAGAATTTGCAGAAATTGCTTCTGCAATATTCTATGTTTTTGGCTATGTTCGTGTCTTTTATTCTGAGATGGAATTCATAGAATATTTCATTCAGAACAAACTATGCCCAAAGCAATTTGTTGTATATAATTTTGCAAGAGATGGACAAGCAAATGGAAAAAAATCACTAATCCCTGCCTTTTGTGATTTGATGAATATACGTTACACAGGAAGCAATGCATTTGTTATATCTTTATTGCGAAATAAGGATATTTATACGATGCTTCTAGGGTTAAATAAAATTTCTGTTCCTAAAAGCATGGTCTATAAAGTCCATGAAAATCCTAACCATATTATAACAGAATTAATTAACGAAAAAGTAATAGTAAAAAACATTCATGAGTCAGCAAGCATTGGCTTATCAACGCAAAATGTTTTTGAAATAACCGAGGACGCATCTCAAGAATTGGAGAATATTTGTGCACAAATGCATTGTAATGAGCTACTTATCCAAGAGTTTATTGATGGTCCGGAATTTGAAGTTTTAGTTATTCAATTTAGAGGAGTGTACTATTCTCTAATGCCTGTTGAAATTGTTTTTCCCGATAGCCATACATACATTGATAGTGAAATATCCAATTCTTATCAGTATCAATTCAAAATAGCCAACACTGAGATAGCGCCTGCTCTTTGCAAGGCAGCTGAAAAAGCTGCCACGATAATGAGGATTAAAGATTATGCACGTTTTGACTTTCGCATGAAAAATGGAGTTCCCTATCTTTTTGATATTGCTGGAACTCCATATACCATCCATCATAGCTCTATAGCATATCTGTTCACACAGTATTATCACTTACCATATGAAAGCATATATAAAGTGGTTGTTGCTTGTATGTTATCAAACTATGATTTGGACACTTAGATGTATGATGTATATTGCAAATCAGATAGCATTAGCCCTCTATGATAAAATTGTGCAAGACTTTTTTCTCTTTGATTGCATTTCACAAGATTGTGACAAAAATCATATGGGGTAATTGCTTGTCTGGACGATACTAACTCTTTTACAGCGTTATTTTTTTGTTCCCAAAATATGTCTTGTTTTTGAAATAGTGCTGGAACAAAGCCTTTCAATTTATTACATCTCAGATCTGCATCGGCCCAATGTTCATCACGTATATTTCGAAACAACTCAAACCAAGAAAAATAATAACGATAAAAATCATCAATATTTGTATCGTCAATATCTGAAATATCCTTGCAATCATATAATTTTTCTATCTTCCTTTTGTATGATAGGTATTGTTTATCATTATTACAATATAAGCATAAGGAGCAAATATTGGTAAGTATGACATATTCAGTTGCACATTGCCGAGACATAAGCAGCTGTTTAAGCTCTTTGATTGCATTTCGAGCAATGGATAGTCTATTCTTTTGGCTTGTTGTATTTTTTTCTTTCAACAGAAATTCAGCTATTATTTTATTATTGTGCAATTTTTCAATTAATGGAAGTTGTATATTCTTATCTTCGCAAACAGAAATTGCTTTATTGCAACATTTAAGAGCCTCTTCATACTGTTGAATAACGATATCTGTCCCTGCTTCACACACCAATGTAATACAATATTCATCCCATATTTCATTTTCCTTAAAATATCTTTTGGCCTTATGATAATATATGCCACACTGTGTCTGATTAACAAATAAAAACGCTTTTCGATTAAATACATTTTCAATATAAAGTCCTAGGTTTCGACCCTTTTGTGAATTATGTGTTCTTTGTGATAACTCCTTGCTTTTCTCGTATAAACATTGAAAGCTATCATATTGATTTAAACAATCCAGAACACAAGGAGCTATATCATAAATAATTCTAAGGCGTAATATCGTTTCATCTGTTGCTTTTGGTAAATTTTCACTTCTAACATCTATGTATAATTCATTAAGAGCAAATTCTTTACATTGCTCCAATACTATAAGCGCTTTACCCGCAATCATATTTGTATTTACATAAAAATAATGGAAATAAGCACGCGCCAATTCTGCATTTAATGGGAGTTCCAATTCCTCTTCATCAATTGCATTATAGGCTTCTTCAACGTTCTTGTTTGCAGCAAGAGCATTGTAAAAGTTTTCTATACTTTTAAAAATATCTATGTATTGTTGATGATTGCCTGATTTTTTCTGCAATTGTTCCTTTATTTTCTGAGCTTTTGTAATATCCTTAACTTCAAGTGCTGCCGAATATGCTAACATAAGTAATGCAAATGAAGCTGAACTAATTTTTCCTTCATAATTAATTAAATAGTATGCCCTGTAATAGTATTCGTCCTGCTCGTTGTTTGTATAATATTCGTAATAAGTGAGAAGCCAGTCTTTTCTTTTTTGAAGTGTTTGTTTAGCAAGTTGTAATTTGATGTCATAAGAGTTAAAATCGTAGTATTCTTCCATATATTGAGTTATAAGATCCTCTTGTTTAGCTACATTCAATTCACGAAAAATCCTTGAATCTTCCTGCTTTACTATTTCTGTTAAAATTCTTGCTGAAAACTGCTTAATACTTAAAGAGGCTGAAAAAATCATATCTTCGAGTTCTTCTTCATTTAGATTATCTCTCTTTCCGGATTGTTTTAATTGAGCAATTCTTTTATTTACAATTTTTTCAAGTATTTCTAAATAACTCTTTCCATATGCGATTGTTTCTTCATCTAGATACTCTACTAAGTTTAAATTGCCATTGCAAAGTTCTGCAATTTTTTCAATTTTCTCTTCTTGTGGTAAAATAATTTTTTTTCTTTGATTAAAATATTGAGTAATATCATGAGTATTATACTTCTCTAATGCATATTCCGCAATAGTCTCAGACGTATTAAAAATATGATTACTATCTATATCCGTAAGTAACATATATATCTTTACTTTGAATTCCTCTTGTAACTCTTTAAAATGTTTGGCAATTAATAGAACCATTGCTCTTATTTCAGAATCTGCATTGCTGAAATCATCCACACAAATTATTACATCAGAGCGTAATATATTGCTTAACATATTCCTGATATGATTATATGTGCTATTGTTATTTTCCCACCCGATTCCAAAACCTAATGAAATCAACTGATTTCCCATCGAAAAGCTTAAAGAATTAAGTTCTTTCTTCGAGGTCTTTGAACCATATTTTATAAAACGTTCCCCCAAACTTATATATAGAGCCATATGGGGAAAGTTCTCTAACTTTTTTAGAACATTATTAATTACAAAACTTTTTCCACTTCCATGACTACCCATTATCCATACGATGAAGGGAGCTATTTTATCCTTATATTGTTGTACTAATTCATCCGCTAATTCAATACGCGACTCTAACCCCTTACATTCCCTCTTTAACATAAGCATTCTCCATTACTTGATATAAAATTTAAGTGATAATCCTATATTATCCTTTATTGATTAACATTATACACATTTCCCCTCTGCATTTCAATTTCCTTTTTCCATAAATTGGCACTGCATTGTTAATCCATTTGTACAAACTGGGCTAACTTGAAAAAGTAAATTCCAGTGCAGAAGTAAATTCCACACTCATTTAAAAGTTCTTGATTTTCTAAGAGTTTTATAAGCTCAAAACGCTTATTTCTGTTATAATAGGAGTAACTTCTTGGAAAAAAGCTGATTTGATGGTATGACAAACGTACCACTAGAAGGTAGTGTGCGAGACACCAGGCGGACATGCTCATGCCATCTGGCCTTTCATTGTACTCTTTAACCTGTTGAATCCACTGTTTGAAGCGGATTTCACGTTTTACTGAAGTAGATTTACCCATTTAATTTTGACTCCTTACGATTTATTCGACGTAATCGGCGAATTCGACGAATTCGGCGAAAATACCGATTCCCTTCGTAAGCTAACTATCTAGGAAAATTGGCAGGTCTACAAGAGTACCACCTATGGAGCGTTTACTTTAAATCAAACCAAAAAGAAGTAAATATTACCGCATACTATTTGAGTCACGAAAGCCCGCAACCCTAGTAAATACGCGGTCTGCGGGCTTTTTTTAACTGCTTCGAGTGTCAAAAACAGGATTCTCCTTTTTTAGTCAACTCAAACACAAACAATAAAATGATTATATGACTATATACTATACGTCCATTGCTATATCCCCATCACTAATCACTTGCTATTAAATCAGCCTTTCGTCTCTCAAGACGCTGTCCCCATGCTCTTCCTTTAGCGCCAAAATTACTAATAATATATTCCCTACATTTTCTCGTATATGCGTTTTGCTCTTTCACTTTTTTCAGGTATTGTGCATTTCTGGCAGCAAATACATTTTTTAATTTTGAAAGTCTCTGACGTTTCTTATAGATTGCTTTATGCTGTTGCATGTATTCATATTTTTGCCGCCCATTGGAACTTTCAATTTGCTGACTCAAATAATTAATTTGTTTTGATAATTGATCACACTCCATTTTGTAACGCACATAAACATCTCGAATATTTTCCTGTTCACGTTTTATACTATCCGCCAAAGTAAATGACGCATAATGCACGCAAATACAATGATAGAAATTTCTTTTTTTCTTTTGGTAATTCCACTTATTCCTAATTTGATTCTGAGAATCCTGAATCTTTCTATCTATACTGTCTATGGCCTCAGCTTGCTGTAACTCCAATTGTCTCTTTCCATGACTTACAAAACTCTGAAATTCATCCAGCCTACTATATAAGTTTGAAAAATCCAATTGTTCCGCTTCCGGCAAAGAATTTAATATTTCTTTCCTGTAACTCCTTTCCCCAAAATCACTTTTAATTCTATGAGTTGTTCCTCGCTTTTTCCTTGATTTTATGATACTATGTATAATAATCATGATAAGTACAATAGCCACTATGGTAATTGCAAGAAAAAATGGAATTGGTAACTTTTTTAAAATATTCAATAAATCCGCTTTTAAAGTAGCCATCATACTATCCTCCAGCTAAAATCATTTCTCATTTTTATATACTCTTCAAAAGACACAAAATCTGGCTCCAGCATTTTATCTACTACATTAATCAAAAGTGCAAATCTCTCATCATTTAGTCGATCCGTATTATCAATAATTCTGCCACAAATTGTTTCCGCTGCATGTATTTTGCTAATTCCTTTTTGATTCAAATCATGCAACATTTCCCTATAAGCTCCACAAACCATTTCCTCTTCACGAAGCAATTTCCCATATCTCATATCCATTCCTGCCGTTACAGACTGTGTATAACGGTCTATTTCTCGTATAGCATTGTATTTCTGGTCTTCAATATTTCGGGAAGCTTGGTGAAAACTTTTGCTTATCTGATCAACTGTATTTTGATACTGCCTATCAACATAGAGCGTCAGTACCTTATTCTGAAGTTTGTATTGATTGTCCAATTTTTGTGATTCTAAATCCAATTTTCTCAACTCAACAGCAGCTTTTACTTTTGTTTCTTCCAAACTACTCGTAAATTTGACTATTCTTCTAGCATCTCTTCTCCCCTGTATCAAAGCATATGTTTGAAAGACAGAATCAATTGTAGAACATACTGTACCCACCGTGCCATCCATAATTAAATGCGCTACATCCATTACCCGATCAAATCCATCTTTTTTCTTTTCTGGAAAAACATCTAAAACAGCCTGTACCGCTGGTACTACTTCATAAGCCATAATATACACCCTCTTTCCCTAATAGTTATCTGTATTATATCACAACCTTTTTTCAAAAAAATCTAAATATATACTTTTTATTGTCATTTAAAATCTTTTTTCTCAAAAAATCTCCTACCTTCCTAAGTGTGATTAAGTTTGTCGCTGCAACGACATTTTCCTTGATTAATAGGTCGCGAAGCAACCTCACTTTTGGAGACTTTTGTCAAGTCTTTTTCAGGAAAAAAAATTTTTTTCACAAAAAAATAAAGCCCTATAGCCTTGAAAAATCGGGTATTCAAAGTTTTTTAGGGTCTTTACTTTTTAGGGTCTTTCATTCGGGTTCTTCAGTAGGGTCTTTCAGTAGGGTCTGGTTTTAGGGTTTATCGTGAGGGTTTGAACCTATATTTATAATAAAAACAGGGTATGTTAGCTCGTATTACACAAGCTAATCTACCCTGTTTCTTTTTTGTCCTGCCCTATTTATGATTATTTTGCGGAAATAAAATTTCAAAGGAGGACAAATGAATAATATCACAGATTTACTAGACCTTGAAGACTCTGATATAAAGATTTCAGACATTATTATTGAAGGTCAAACCAAAACTCTTATTATCGAAACTCCACCTGTTGCCAGCTATTGTCCAATCTGTGGGTTTCGCATGCACTCTCGTGGTGTAAAGAAAAGGACTATTAACCATCCTTCCGCTTTGTTAACAAGGGACGTAGAACTACAAATGCAACTGACATGCTCATTGTAGATGCATATCGAAATCTTTTAGAAACATCCGCATCTATCGCTAAAAGATTCCATATGTCTGACACATATGTGCATGAGATCTTTGACCGTTATGTCAAGCTGGACAGGCTACCTCTTACAGATATCATTTCCATTGATGAAGTTCACCTAGATATGGATGATGACTGTAAATACACATTGGTCATCCAGGATTCCCATACCGGTGACCCCATTGACTTGCTTCGCAGCCGAAGAACTTCCGTAACGGAACCGTACTTTGTCGCAATCCCTGCAACAAATTTCTTTTTGCAACCAGACAAACACCGGTGCTTAATGGAATCACTGATTATAACCCTGTAACTTATTATGAAGAAGATGATTTTTAGGAGGAAACCACATGGAAAACTACTGTGCATTTAGCAAAAACCACACTTGCCTTAAATGGCTTGACTACGTAATAACACATCAAGAACTAGAGGAAGCAGACTCTCTCTGTCACGGAAACTGGATAGAGATTCAACGCAAGAACCAATACATTCAGACCCTACAGGAGATTCTGGACAGCAATCACATCTCATACCCCGATGAAATATAGTTTAATTTAATCAGAACCACCGGCTGAGCCGGTGGTTTGCTCACGCCCTATAAGGGCTCGTTTCTGGCGTTTGAGTCTAAAGACTCGTTGAATCGGCCGCCAGCCGCAATACATTTACTTACCGAGCCCCTTGGGCTCAATTTAATGGTTAGCTTTTACTGGCTCACCCGTAAACGGGTCTATATACTCTTTTAACGTCATTTGATCATATTCTAAATCTTCTTTTAATTGATTTTGAATATACTCCTGTATTTTCTTTGCATTCTTTCCAACCGTGTCAACATAATATCCTCTACACCAGAAATGACGATTTCCAAATTTATATTTCAAATTTGCATGCCTCTCAAATATCATTAGTGTACTTTTTCCTTTCAAGTATCCCACAAAACTTGATACACTTATACTTGGCGGAATTTCTACCAACATATGAACATGATCCGGACACATTTCTGCCTCCACTATTTTGACACCTTTTCGCTTACATAAAGCACTTAATATATTGGCTATGTCCTGACGTAACTTCCCATATATTATTTTTCTACGAAATTTTGGTGCGAATACAATATGGTACTTACAGTTCCATTTTGTATGTGATAAACTATTATTGTCCATTATGGATACCTCCTGTGATTAAATGCGGTTGGCGAACCTGCATTTACTATATCACTGGAGGTTTTTTACTGTAAGCTAAAGCGTCTTCAACCACTCGCATAGCAAGTGGTTTATTAGTTGAGCTTTGCTCAACAGGGCCTTGCCCTAACAATAAAAGGTCTGGCTACCGAGCCAGACCCTCATAAAAGACCCTCACGAAAGACCCTAAAACCAGACCCTATCGAAGAACCCTAAAATAGATTGGCAAACCCTAAAGAACTTTGATTATTCCTTCTCTATCAGCTTTTTTCGCTAACGTTACCTACCAAAATACCATTTTTTTATCTAACAGATTTTGCCCAAATATTGTTCACTTCAAATCACTAATTGCCTCACGCCATTTATTTTGCTTTAATAGTTGTCATACATCCCAAATAACTTTCTGGTGTTCCTGTCATGGCAAGATATCTAGTTGTGGAACTCCAGCCATCTTTAATAACCCAAAATAGATATGTACTAGAGTTTGACGAGTTTTTGTAAGTCCTATATCCATATACCATTACAGTATGGTCATAATAAACTCCACTTGCTAATGAAAACAGAAATGGTCCATAATCGCTGATTTCACTTTTTGCACTTGCACCAGTCCATGCGTAATTATTACTTCCTGTAACGGAAGTATATCCATATTGTTTAAATACATTAGTAACAAGATTATTATTTTTTGTAACCCCTAAACCAGTCGATGTATCATAATTATATCCTAAAGCAGTAGCCTGTGTTTTTATTACATTATATAAACCTGATTGACTACTTGATATATTTGAATATCCTTTCTTATCTCTATAATAAACCATCGCATTATAGAGTGCAGTCAATGTGCAATTATTATGTCCTCCCAAGTCAGTGCATGTTTTACTACCAACACCTGAAAGAACTTTTGAATTGCTACTATCAATTGTATAAGTATATGAAGAATTGACTTCATTCTTCAAATATGTTGTTGGTGCAGTAATAAGCCCTCCACTTGTGTTATCATCTGATGACTTTCCAGCCTTTATATCCTCAAAGAGACTTTCTATTTCCGAATCTGAATACTGAGACACTAAATTCACAAAATCCTTCGCTTCATTTGTCGCATCACTATTTATATTAATTTCAAATTCTGGTTCTTCTTCAAAGTCAATAGTCTCACCGGAATAATTGAAATAATTATCGTTATCATCAGCAGCAATGTAATCCAATGTACCAGACAAATATACGCGCTCAACCATACTTACCTGCCTTGTTACTGCATTTTCTATTTGACCATCAATTGCAAGCTCCGAAATTTCATTATTTTCATAAGCATACTCAATAATTGAAAATCCATAATCTTCAGTAGAAATAACAACATACCCATTTCCTATTCCAGCATTATATATTGAAAACATATACCCCAATATACCATCATTCATATCATATACGATAGTTGCATCGCCAGATACATCACTATTTTGATTCCATCCTGATTCAGCATTGTTTTTTATATCTTCTGCCACAAATGTCGCAACAATAAGTTTTGCCGCATTGATAGAATCATGTTGTTCAGATGACCTCCCTGTCTCAGAATTTCCACTCGCATATGCAACAGGTGCTTTACCTAACATAATACCAGTAATAAGAAGAGTCAAAATCAATAAGCTACTAATAATTCTTTTTCTCATAAAAAGTACCTCCTTGTAGTTTGCTGGCAATGTAAAATTTTATATTTCAAACACAAATTTTACTCTGCCATTGTGTTATTGGGCATTTATATAAATAGTAATTTATGAAATACTATATGTCTTGTAGATTCATTTCATAAATTACTATAATTTTTATAGTTTTATCATTTATACATTTGTTGAAAAAAGTTATATAAAACATTACAATACTTATTGATATAAGATTCTTTCTCGCCATCTATAACACCACAAAAATAACTGTACTTAGAACCATCAAAAACAACTGTACATATATTAGTTTTAAATAAGCTCATATTATCATCATTTTCCATATAATAGAGAATGTTATCATATATACTATATACATTCCCTTCATCAGCCTCTTCAATAGTTGGTAATAAACCTTCAAACTTTTCTAACGGTTCAGCCGTTATATATACTTCAATAGAAGAATCCACAAGATTTTCGTCATTTGTTTCATATTCAAATGTATATCGGAAATAAGCTCCACCGAAACTTTCATCTTCATTTAAGTAACATCGCATTCCAGAATATCCTTGGTCAAATGCAACATCTACCTTCGTATATTTTTCAAAAACATCATAATTCTTGTTATCTTCCACCACTACTTCTTTATAAGAATCATATTTCTTATAAAATGCTTCATTGACATTAGCAACTTCATTTACTTGGAGAAATTTGAAGTTAACTTCATTTATATTTATATTTTCTATGTTTTCCTCATAATACTTGTCAGACTTTATATATTCCCGTTCTTTGCCATCCTTTAATACATTCTTGCCTATAAAAATTAATGCAATAAAAAACAAGCATACAAATAATATTCTTATTATTTTCTTCATTCATTTCTCCTATTCTGTCAATCCTAAATCTATTGATTTTACTGGCTTTGACGATTTTTATTTTACCTCAAACAAAAGCCGAGAGTGATGGATATCGTAGTGTCATGTACCGAATAGCTGATAAATAAGTATAGCTAATAAAGCATCCTTTTAGTTTGCTTTATAAAGGCTATTTTCCCTCTGTTCAACTATGATGATGAACCTTCCGTGTCTAAGGGGATCATGTCCCAACTTCCTTCGTAGCATCTACCATTCACTGAGTGCCAGCCAAGCTCCTAAACGGGGGCATGCCCCACGGAAAAAAACGATGCCGGCTACAGCTCTTGTTTTTATGTTTGATTGTTACTGACCTGCATTCACCTGTCGTGGTACTGATTTACTCAGTGGACGCTATACCATCTCAGGTTCTTGTTGGTCTTTTGCAGATGCAGTCCGTTCCGGACTCCATACCATTTTACGGCTTCACGGCCTGCATCCGTTCCATCCGTTAATCCCACACTTTTCTCTGCATAGCTCACAATTTAATTGGCTCTACTGTAACCACGTCCTCTTAGTTTTGCATTATGCCAGATATTTTTCATGCCTTCTGCTCCCAGTGCTGTGATATCCGTTGGGATAGCTGATACTTTTAGTACTTCCAAAGTAAATGCTCCATCTATTTTTCCAAATGCGTGAATAATCTGAGTTTATTGCAAAGTAACGAACTCACAGACAATCCAAAATCTTTTTTCATTTTTTGAGAAGGTCTTTAACTTTTATATGTTCTTTCCGCCGATATCGGAGATTTACTCTCTGTCCCTGCTTTTATTAATGCGACAACCCTATATGTTCCTCTAGATACCGAATAAGTCTCTGCTATAGTTGCATTTCTTCCTGAACCGCTAGATTCCCATGATTGCACATACACCCACGATCCAGACACCTTTTTCTGCAATGTTACTTTAACGTATGCATTCGTTACCCCTTTTTTTCCCCTGACAAAACCTGTTACACTCGCTTCTCCTGAATCTGATATAGTCAATTCTGTTCCGTATGAGGATATATAATCCATTCTCGGCTGTATCTGTTTGTCAGAGACCTCCATAGCATGCGCCGTAATTGGTATGATTCCAACACAAACAGCACAAATACAAATTGCAACTAACCTTCCAATCCTTTTTAAGTAATTCATACAATACCTCCTTCGTGATTTTCCTTCTCATATAACAATAACGAATTTCTCCTACCTGTTTGTTACATTATTTTTTTTTTTATAAAAAGGAGGCTCTGCTTGGGCCTCCTCACACAAACTTTATTTAGTTGATTCCCTCTATAATCTTTATAATTTCATCATCGGAAATCTTATCTGCTGACAAAATGAACACTGATTCTTGGTATTCATAATATGCACTTACAAATCCATCTTCATATATGTAAATTAGGAGTGGTAACCCCTTCACTCCCACTTCTTTTTCTTCACTGTATTCTAAGTCCATGGTAATCTGCCTATTATCACTGACTAGATGTTGATCGATAATAATCTGTTCTCCACTTTCGTTAGAATAAATAGTTGTATTAATGTTACCATCACTGATTTCTTCTATCAAATAATATCCATCCGGCAAATATTCAAACTCTCTTTTCTGAAATCCAATGTCTTTCTCTTCTGTAAAGTAAGTGTAGAAAAACGAATCTTCCCAAATTGTTTTAACTGTTTCAAAAAATTGAATGCGATATGCTTCTACGCTCATAGTAACTGCAAATAACGAAGTAACAATTACTAAAGCAAAAATTGCCACACTTTTTCCAAACTTAGAAACTGAATTCCAAAATGGTATGAATTTTTCTTTACGGATTGTCCTCTCCATTTTTCGATTGAACTCATCAGAAAAAGCATAATCATAATCTACATTCTTTTCGATTTCATTTATAATTGCTTCATCTACGATGGACATATACTTATAAAGCCATGCATCTGTTACATCTATTTGTCCCATACTATTTTCCCTCCAATCTTTCTATCTCTTCTTTTATTATCAGTTTTCCTCTTGCAATTCGCTGTCTAATTGTACCTTCTGATATGTTCAATATTTTCGATATCTCTGCATTACTCATATGATTGGAATACTTTAATAAAAAAACATCTCTATACTTAACTGGCAAATTTTTCAATATATCTAATATTTCATTGTCTATATCTGTTTTCAGATAAGTTATCGGACCTGCATCTTCTCCCAACTCATCGATAAACATTTTTTCCTTCATCTTCTTCCTTGATCTATATATGTCTATGGCGGCATTCTTTGCGACAATAATTAAATATCGTTTTGTCTCAACTGACTCTACATCATGTATATTCTGCATATTGTGAGCAATTTTTATAAATGCTTCATGTACCGCATCCTCTGCCAGAAAATTATCCTTCAGTACATCATGTGCTACTTTCATCATCAAGTATCTATACTTTTCATAAATAACCACAAACACCCTTTTCTCCTCAGGTGAATCTATTATCATTAAGTAAAACAAATTATTTTCTCATCTCCTGTCTGTTCACTTTAGTCTCTCTATTAACCTGAATTATTCATAATAATTCAGGTTAATGCGGTCAATGCCGCATAATTACTTGTTTTTTTGATACTTCTTACTTTCACTTAATGGGTGAAAAAATTTTCATAGAAAAAGAACTTCAAGTTTGTTAAAATTTAGGTGTCAAAGCCAAATCAAAACAAAGAAGAAGTTCTCAATGACTATTTTAAACGACACCGTCTTAGAAAGCAACAAATATCTGAAATTAAATTTTGGTGGAGGCGATTTATCCTCCGATGCAGGTCTTCTTTTGATTAAGGAGTTTGCCTGCAAACTTGGTTTTGTGAACATCCTGAAAAAAGAAATCAAAACCAATGACAGTGCATCTTTTCGTTTCCATAAAGATGATGAAAATCTGTGACAGATAATCTACCAGATTCTCGGAGCATACTTTGAAGATGACTGTGCTGATGAACTTACCAATGACCCAATCCTGACAGCAGTTCTGGCTAAGAATGCACTTGCTTCGCAACCAACTCTTTCGCGTTTTTTCAACCGTTTGGATGATACTACGTTAAATCAGTTTTATGATTTGATGCGACGATTCCGAAAAGTAGTGTATTCCATAAAGAAACCAGAAATGATTCTGCTGGCTTTGGATTCTACGCTCCTGTTATCCAAACATTCCATTGCTTCTCCGGAGAGACAGTGGATTTACCAAGCCGTAACTATATCATCAGCGTGAAACAAATGGTGTATCCTATGCCATTCGCTTAAAAGAAAATGGCAACCTTCGCAAGCTGGCATCTCATATAGATGAACAGCTCGCTGAAATAACAAAAGATGATATGGTTTCCTATGCGGTCTATTACGGTGAATTTCAGTATCAGGCGGCAATGTTGTCAACTTAAGCCCCAAAGCCTTGATTTTTCAAGGCTATAGGGCTTTATTTTTTTTGTGAAAATTTCTGTTTTTTTCTGAAAAGACTTGACAAAAGCCTCCAAAAGTGAGGTCGTTGCAGCGACAAACTTAATCACACTTAGGAGGTATGTCTTATGAATCGAACCGACATATGCAAAAATATCATTCAATCCATAAAGGAGTATATCACAAACCCTGACAAACTGGAAGCTCATCGGAAAATGAAGTTTGCACATCGGAATTCAATAATAGCCTAATAGCAATTATTAATAAAACAGGCTGGGTAAATAACCATAATACTGCAATAGCAATACAAAAAATCCTACAAATATATCGATTGCAGCTATTCCTGAATAATCCCCATCACAAGCGGCAATGATTGAACCAACAACAAATATTAAAATAAACGCCAATATATGCATAACTGCCACCTCCGTAAATGTTCTATTAAACTCATTTATCATGCATCTGTTCCTTATGCTTTATTTATAGCACTTTATACTGTACAATAATCATCCTTTGTACATCGAATTAATGTTCTGTATTGCAACAAATCGGTGTAAAAAAGGACGCAGAATCTCTCCCACGTCCTCGCATTTATCTGGCTTTATCTTCCCTTACCTTCGATACTTCCTTATGTGCCGCTTCCTGCTTCACCTCATCCACACCTCTTGCCTCAAATGCATCTGCATTATACTGATACTCCTGCGGTTCAGCGACCATCGGTGAATATACAACCTCTGCTTCTACTCGCTCAGCTTCTGCCCTCTCCGGCTCTGCCTGTTCCTGTGCTTTCGCATTCTCCATATGCTTTTCCTTATCAAGCTGCACATTCATAGCCAGATTATCCAGCTTATCAATCGAAGCATCAAGATGAAGTTCCATTGATACAAGCATCTTTTTCACTGTTTTCATAGGGGCAAGTACTGCCTTTGTAATGGGATGTTTCTGCTCTTTGCCAAGTGTAACGACCATTCCATCCTGCTCGTAGTAGAGCCACTCCTGTGTTTCAATGTTCCCCTCATACACGATGGTCACATCAAAATCAGGCATAAATAATCCTTCCTCCGCATCCCATACACAGGCTATTCCCTGTCTGAGTGTCAGATTCAGGCTTTCGACATACACAGACCAGCCGCTTACGACTATCTGAAAGTCATCATCAATCTCTGCAATATCATCCTCAAGCCCGATTAACTCCTCCATTTCCGATACTGCCTCTTCTATCTCACCTAACCGGTATCTCTTATTCATCCATCACCGCCTCCTTGTAAATACACCTGACCACAAAACGCATGGTTCCTTTCTGGGAACAGGTAAAAAGAGTTAATTCTTTTTCTGTACTCTGTGTCTTGATGCTGTTATCATACGGATTTACTACCTCTGTCTCTGTTACCTCATAGATATGCTTGGCTTCCCTTACATTACGCTTAAATCTTGAAAGACCTTTCTCTTTTACATTTACTTGATAGACTGTACTCTTCCTGTATGATTTCTTACCCATTGTTTCTGCTGCTTTTGCTCCAGCAATCTTAGGACCACGTTCTACTGTATAGATGTTACTGCCCTTTATCCTCGCTCCTTTGGGCTCATGAGAATGAATCTTGGCTTTCTCTTTTGTGTGAATGACCATAGGCTTATCATCCACCTTTTTTATCTTCAATGTTCTCACCTTCTTTTCCAAAAATTTCTGATTAAATCTTTATAAACTCGTTGCATAATTTGCTTTATCTGTGTATACTATAGTTAGTAGATGGGCTATATGCCTATCATGTGGACTGACACATAAAATCCGAAATTCTTTCCGGACTTCGGGTGCCGGACAGTTGGCTGGCAACGGAAAAACCAGTTTTCTTATCGGACTTCGGGTGCCGATCAGTTGGCGGACAACAGAAAAATCAGTCATTAAAGGAAGGTGTCATCTGCTACGGCAGAAGAACCTTCCTTTTAAATTTGCCAAAATACCATTTAAATATAAGGACCTTAATGCTTATGACTAAGAAACAGGCTATTGCCATCATCACCAAGTGTGCAAAACAATACCAACAGTATTTAGAAGGTAATCAGGTTGTTTTTGTCTATCGTGACGAAAACAATAAGTCAAACCATACTGCTGTAAGATTTCATTCGCATAACTTTCTCCACTTTACAGGAGTCACTCCAAGAACAGGAATGAATGCAAATGGCTTCTATCGTGCTGCCCTGAATAATAGGTTAAGTGAAAATGATTTTTCCTTCAAAAGCAACCATACAACAGAATTAAAACTCAAAGTACTTGGTATTATCATGAGTATGGATACCTCTGCACGTATGATAGGCAACTATACCGGACCACACCTTGAGCTATACACTGAGAAAGTAACCGGAACTACTACTGCATGTCTTGGTCTGATTCAGAGCAAAGACTGCTATATACCTAACAGCGTGTTAAGTGAAGATATCCGTTCCATAGTTCCAAAACCGCCAGGAAAGATATTTGCAATCTTTAAAAAACCAATTGGTGCACCACTATATACACAGCTTACATACAAATCAAAAAATATAAGTATTACAAAGAAATGCCTTCCAAAAGAGCTGCTCACTGAAGTTGATACATCTCTTTTAGAAGACAATAATAATTCAGATGACAACGAGCCGGCTTAATTTTCAGCCTGCTTTTTCATCATCTCGATTTTTTCGTGAATGTTGGTATTGTACAGCTTGTACAAATCTGTATCCTTGCTAATCTGATTATCAAACGGAATCACCACAGAACCACACTTAATAAGTCCCATTCCCGATGCGGTATTGGTTACGAATCTTAGCTGTGCCTCTGATACCCCGATAACTTCCGCCATCTTGGAACTGTCTGTATTCGCCTGTTTTAAGAGTGCTACAAACTCTGAGTTTGCAAGCATTGTTGTTGCTGTATAGTTCTGCAACAGATCTACTACGTTCTGCGTGATACCAGTACAAAGACCTCCCTGCTTTCTTACTTTCTTCCAGAGCTGCTGCAGATATTTTGCAGAATACTCGGAATTAAGTAAGACGTGAAACTCATCAATATAGAGCCATGTTGCCTTGCCTCTCTTACCATTCTCAACAATCCTGTTCTGGATAGACTCCATCATGACAAGCATTGTGATAGGACTAAGCTCCGTACCAAGATCTCTGATACCATAAACTGTGAATCTGTTGTCTACATCCACATTTGTCTGGTGATTGAAGATGTTAAGCGAACCATTTACGAAAAGCTCCAAAGACAATGCAATGTCCTTTGCCTCGTCCTCCGGCTGTGCCATAAGGATATCGTAAAAATCGCTCATCACCGGAATATACTTCTCTTTGCTTCTTGCAATGTCGATATACAGCTTTCTTACACAGCGGTCAATGATTGACTTCTGTCTTGAATTTAAGCTGTCTCCGATACACTGCTCACAAAGACCAAGCATGAACTCACCCTTTTCTCTTACCATTCCCTTGGAATCATTCGGATCAAGATGTCATTCATCCATTCTTATCTGCATTATATAATTGTTTCTATAATAAACGGGATTACTCCCGGAACTAAAATTAGTCAGGCTTTCCCTGATGTGTGTTGCTGCTGTGACCACCTCCTTTTAGGGCATAAAAAAAGCACCTTAACCTAAATTTCTTTGGCTAAAGTGCTCTTTCTTTATATAACTCTAATTAATCCTATTTTTTACATGTTATCTATATATATTCCCGTTCGTACAGCATATCTTCCACTAAATGAATATTGTAGCCTTGCCAGAACTGCCGTCTGAATTAATCCTGTGCACTCATATACAAATAATGGCACTACTGAAACAAATACACCCATTAAAGATATAGCTTAATTGTAATCCAAGATTCCATACCCGCTATCTTGGATAAGTGTAAAAGTTAATAGTTATCAGTGTAAAAGAAA
>OOCB01001983.1_pt1 | contig 25243 bp, 18 predicted proteins | sample 1671351 | NCBI WGS metagenome assembly OOCB01 (sample SAMN06348148, study PRJEB24527) | human gut metagenome | biome: human gut; feature: ankylosing spondylitis patient; material: feces | host: Homo sapiens | place: China | collected 2015-10 | reverse complement strand
TTTTTTTTTCAAGCAGAAGACGGCATACGAGATCGTGATGTGACTGGAGTTCAGACGTGTGCTCTTCCGATCTTATGGCAAGGTGATTTCGGCACAGAAAATAGATAGTGGCTTTGAAGTTTGCACTGAGGATGGTGAGACATATGAGGGTAAAAATCTTATTATTGCGTCAGGTGCGGCACATCGTCATTTAGGAATCGAGCGAGAGCAGGAGTTGATTGGAAGAGGAGTTTCTTACTGTGCTGTATGTGATGGACCGTTTTTTAAGGAGAAAACAGCGGCTGTTGTAGGAGGAGGAAGCGCAGCTCTTCAGGATGCGCTGTATCTGGCAGGCATTTGCAGCAAGGTGTATTTGATTCACAGAAGAGATACATTCCGCGCTGAGAAGAGTCTTATTGATCAGGTAATGGTTGCAGAGAATATTGAGTGTGTGATGGAAAGTCGTGTGACTGCACTTATTGGTGAAAAGAAGCTGACAGAACTTGAAGTTACAAATTTTTCAGGTGAAAAGAAGACACTTGTGGCAGATGGCTTATTTGTTGCAATAGGAATGGAGCCTCACAATGAAGTATTTAGAGATCTCGTAGATCTTGACGAGGCTGGATATGTAATTGCCGGTGAAAATTGTAAAACAAGGACACCGGGAGTTTACGCTGCAGGAGACTGCCGTACTAAGACGGTGCGACAGCTGACAACAGCAGCAGCCGACGGAACAGTATGCGGACTTGTTTGTAAAGCAGTATAAAAATAAAACCTTCAAATACATTCGATAAAAAATGTATTTGAAGGTTTTTTGTTTGTATTATGCTTCATCAGATATATTATTCTCGGCAGCTTTTTGTGCCTGCGCAGCACGATGCTTTTCAAGAATACGGTTGATTCTGTCAGTCGGATTTAATAGACCATGAATTGATACATTGTGATTTAAGTTATCAATCAAAAGTGCAATATACTTGCTCAGATCAACATTTACATAGTACGGACGAGATAGCAGCTCTGGTCTCTGGTAAACAAGGTTAGTGGTCAGGATATGATCAATGATACCCTGCTCATAAGCAGCATCAAACTTTGCCAGGCCATTTGTAAACAGACCAAAAGTAGCAGCAGCGTAAACCTTGCGTGCCTTACGGCGTTTTAATTCGCGTGCAACATCAAGAATGCTGTCACCAGAAGAAATCATGTCGTCGATAATGATGACATCCTTTCCTTCTACGTTGGTACCTAAAAACTCGTGAGCAACGATAGGGTTCTTTCCGTCTACAATGCGGGTGTAATCGCGGCGCTTGTAGAACATACCCATATCAACACCAAGATAGTTAGTCAGCTGGATTGCACGGCCCATGCCGCCCTCATCTGGGCTGATGACCATAAGATGCTCATTGTCAACCTGCAGATCTGGCTCTGCACGAAGCAGTGCTTTGATAAATTGGTATACACACGGAACGCTCTCAAATCCATCACGTGGAATTGCGTTCTGAACACGTGCATCATGAGCATCAAAAGTAATGATGTTGGATACACCCATTTTTGTAAGTTCCTGAAGAGCCATAGCGCAGTCAAGAGACTCGCGGGAAGTACGCTTGTGCTGGCGGCTTTCATACAGGAATGGCATGATTACATTGATACGGCGTGCCTTGCCTTCAACAGCAGCAATGATACGCTTTAAATCCTGGTAATGATCGTCTGGAGACATGTGATTCACATATCCGCACAGAGAATACGTTTGGCTATAGTTACAAACATCCACCATAAGATACAGATCGCAGCCGCGGACTGATTCCTCGATAACGCCCTTTGCTTCACCGGAACCGAAGCGAGGATTCTTTGCTTTGACAATATAGCTGTCCTTACTGTATTCAGAGAAGTGAAGCGCAGTAGATTGTGCATGACTTCTCTCAGCGCGCCACTCAGTCAGGTATTGATTAACCTTCTGTCCAAGGCTTGCGCAGCTTTCAAGTGGGATAAGACCCAGTGTGCCCACTGGTATCGTGTTCAGATTCTTTTCGTTTGGCATGATGACCTCCATGATTATAATATGCAGCTTACCTGCGTCCAAAAGTACGAACCTTAACTAATCATAACATGAAGATGTCGAAGATTCAAGCCTTACGTCGAAATGGATAAAAAGAAATTTACGTAAAAAGAAAGAAAAATTTGTGCAACATGACCCCAGAGAATCAAAGTCATAAGCGAATTAGCAGGGGTCATGTTATTTTTTAGAAAAAAAATATATCTACGAATTTCTTAAATCTTCTCCAAAAACAGGGATAGGCGTATATTGCCCCATAAGTCGTGAGGAGATTCGCTCAGTGTAGGTACTTTGAAGCTCTTCTGGGCTTAGATTTGTTGAGATAATAGTTGTTTTCCTTGACAGATCACGCGAATTGATCACATGAAACAGCTGACTGATTACAAAAGGAGTCAGATTTTCAGTTCCAAGATCATCAATAATCAACAGGCTGCATGTGAGTGCATATGAATCATTTTCTGATGAATCATCGTTGTTAGAATGAAAACGCTGCATAGCTGATTCAAAAAATTCAGGAGCAGTCATATATAAGACAGAAAAGCCTTTGTCAAGAACAACCTTTGCAATACAGTTACAAAGAAATGTCTTGCCAACGCCCGGATTTCCAAAGATTAAAAGACTAGGGTTTCCATCCTTGAACTGATAAGCATATTTTTCATAAATAAGTTTGAGACGCTGCATATGGGCGCGATTACTCATTCCGCCAAGAAGTGGATTTGGTGCATCTGAATAGCGGTTTATATCAAATGTGTTAAAATTCTCACGTTCCAAACGGTCTCTAATGCCAGATTGTTCATAGAGTAAGCTTATGCCAGCCTGCTCAAAGCAGTGGCATTTGCGGTTTCCGTCAAGATATCCAGTATCTTTACAGTCAGGGCAGCTATACTTTGGCTGAAGATCATCAAGTGTATAGTGAAGAGAAGAAAGAAGCGCACCGCGCTCGCGTCTAAGTGAATCAATCTGCATCTGTGCATTTAGAGCCTGCGCTTTATTGCCAGTGATTTTAGCCTTTGCAAGAGCAGCACTAGATGTCGGAAGAAGCTTTGAAATCTCAAGAAGTCTTGGGCACTGCGCATAGATATGGCGCAGACGTTCTTCCATCTCATGCTGGTGTTGGAAACGGATGCGGCTGTAGCGGCGCATCAGTTCATTATATTGTGAATTGGTCAGAGCCATAAAAAGTCAATCCTTTCTGCGATAATCATTCATTTGAATCCTGACTATACTGCTTTAAAATCTTTTCCATGTAATTATTATTTTTGCGCTCAGTAAAATTACGAAACTGCTGTGTACCCTTTGCAACAGAAGAAGCACGGCTTGAACTGGTGCGCTTTGCAGCATCACTTTTTACCTTTTGATCACGCTGATTTTCAGCAGCCTCTGCGTCAGCAAGTGACTTCACATTTTTTTCTTTCCAGCGTTTTAAGATGCTTTCTGTAAAATTAACATTTGGACGCTGACATTTTTTCATCGTGATATTGCAGGCATAAACATAGACATCTGTAGGGAAACTGTAATCCTTAATCCATTTATTGATATATTCAAGCTGAGCCGGAGCAGGAGTCTGATTGTATAATCCATATGCCTTCATGATAGCATAGACAGTATCATTATGAAGCAGATTGTACTGACGAATAGCATCAAGTGTATGAAGACCCTTTTGATGCCAGGACTGGGCAACAGAATCAATAAATTTCATATTAAGCTTGCCCTTGCAGTGATTAGCGCAGTAATCAACAAGATAATCAATGACATCTGGTGAGCGGTTAAACTGAAGATACCAATAGCCAAATGATTCTGTGTCTGCATAATTAAGCGGACGCGAAAAATACTGCTGCCATGCCGACATATACATGTTAAACTCTGGATCGTTCTCAAGAAGAATCAGCTCCTCTTGGGAAAGATGAAGTGACTGTATAGAAGGGGTCGCATTTGCAGCAGAATGTGTAGTAGTTTGTGTGGAAGCCATTGAGCCAGAAGCATTTGCAATGGTTGTATTTGCAGGAGAAACTAAAGCAGGAGTGGGCGTAGGAATCACAGATTGTACGCTTGGAGCAGGTGCAGCTGTCTGTGTAGGTGCAGTCTGTGCAGAAGCATCTGTCTCTGCCTGAATAGATGGATCTGTAAATGCAACTCCTGACAATTCGTGACCCGATGTAAAGCTAAGGCGCATCAAACCAACAGATTCCCAATAACTAAGAGAACGAAGTACCTCGCGCTCTGAAATATCAAGCCTGTCACTAATTGAAGCACTGCTTAAACCAGTGGCTGATGTCGAGACAGCGCGAAGCAAATATAGGTAAACCTTTACATCCGTACCGGAGGCGGCAGGAAGAAAACGGTCTATAAAATAGCCGGGAACAACAAGGGTATCTATGCTGAGCCGGTTCTCCAGTAAAAGAAAGGACATAAAAAACCTCCAAAATCCAAGTATCATCTTTGTAAAGTATAGCACAAGTTATTTCTTTTGAAAAGCGATAAAAAATCCCCAATTATTTCCCTTAGGATCAGGGCAAGCAATTGGGGATTTTGCGAATACCTTATTTAGAAATTAAGTCTTCTCCGATTTTTACAACATCACCGGCGCCCATAGTGATCACCAGATCACCAGAGGCTGCATGCTGCAAAATAAATTTTTCAATTTCTTCAAAGGTTTCAAAATAATGAGCACTTGTACCGGCCTGCTCTAACAAAACGCGGATATTGTCGGAGCTTATGCCAAGATCATCAGTTTCTCTTGCCGGATAAATTTTTGCAAGAACGACCTCATCTGCTAAGGACAAAGCTTTTGCAAAATCAGTAAGCAAAGCTTTTGTTCTTGTATAGGTGTGCGGCTGGAAGATGCACCAGATCTTTTTGTGAGGATACTTCTTTGCAGCAGTAAGTGTCGCTGTGATTTCCTGCGGATGATGTGCGTAATCGTCAATAATAGTAATTCCATTTACGACACCCTTCTTTTCAAAGCGTCTCTGTGTGCCATGGAAATTCAAAAGACCGGAAACAATGGCATCCATTGAAAGATTCAGCTTTTTGCAAAGGGCAACGGCAGCAAGTGCATTGTAAACATTATGCTCTCCAGGAACACTTAACTGAATGTGACCAAGTGTAGTGTTGCTTGCATCTGTGACGTCAAAGGAAGCCTGAGCAAATTCATTATATGAGATATTAGAAGCACGATAATCGCAGGATTCTCCGTGTCCAACAGTGATAATCTCGCAGTCAAGTCCATTGATAAGCGCAGAAAGATTATGAATATCACCGTTAATTACAAGTATTCCATCCTTTGGAAGCTTTTCCATAAATAAGCGGAAAGAATGACGGATATCGTCAATGTCCTTAAAGAAGTCAAGATGGTCTGCTTCAATATTCAGGATAACTTCCATAGTAGGATAGAAGGATAAAAAGCTGTTTGTGTATTCGCAGGCCTCAGTGACAAAAAGATTTGAGCCGCCTACGCGAATATTTCCTCCGATTGTTGGAAGAATGCCTCCGACAGAGATTGTCGGATCAGTATTAGCAGCCAAAAGAATTTCAGTAACCATAGAGGTCGTAGTTGTCTTTCCATGAGTTCCAGCAATGTTGATTGCCGTTTTATAATTTCTCATCAGCTGTCCAAGAAGCTCAGCTCTTGTTAACAGCGGGATATTGCGCTTTGTTGCATCAACAATCTCTGGATGTTCAGGATGGATCGCTGCTGTGTAGACAACGACATCTGTTCCCTGCGGAATGTGAGAGATGGACTGATCATAAAAGATAACAGCGCCAAGTGAGGACAGATGGTCAGTCAGAGGTGATTCCTTAGAATCAGAGCCGCTGACGGTAAAGCCCTCCTTCATTAAAACCTCAGCAAGTCCGCTCATGCTGATGCCGCCAATTCCAATAAAATAGATATGGCATGGATTTTCAAAATTAATATGGTACATGGTACTTCCTCCGAATAATCAAGTTAAATAAGCAAAGTCAATACTGAAAAACAGTTGTTTCTTAACACAAATACTGCTTGATTTAAGTATACTCGATTTTTAAGGAATGTAAAGCGTAAATGTTATTATGCTGTGCGAATGAACGCCTATTCGCAAAACCGCAATATTTACAGTATGCCCGAAGGTGAATGGATTTCATGAGCCGGATTAGTTGCATTACAGTTCACGGAACGCCTATTCGCAAAACCGCACGTTCCGTGCGTCGCTGCTAATCGCAAATAAAGTTTGCTTGCAGCTTTGTTTTGCTCATAAACAGGCGTTCACCCCGTCCTGCTGATCTGTCAAATTTCCATGCAAGCATGAAATTTGTCCAGATCTAGCATGACGCGTGAACTGTAACAAATAAATAAAAATGCATAAAAAATTTTTCTGTAAATTGTTCACTTTTTGAAAGAGATGTGCTATAATAACGACAAGTACTAAAAGATTACAGTTCCACAAACGCCTATTCACAAGACTGCACTTATGTGCCTTCACTGTTAGACAGTTCTATTTTACTTGATGACAGGCGCTTGGTGAACTGATAACACAACAAATAAAGAACAAAGGGGTGATTTTGTGGTTAGAAAGGAAATGATCGCCATGTTATTGGCGGGCGGACAGGGAAGCCGTCTTGGAGTTTTGACTTCAGAAGTAGCGAAGCCAGCTGTATCCTTCGGCGGGAAATACAGCATTATTGACTTCCCATTAAGTAACTGCATTAATTCAGGGGTGGATACAGTAGGTGTGTTAACACAGTATCAGCCACTTCGTTTGAATACCCATATCGGCATAGGTATTCCGTGGGATCTCGACCGTAATTATGGCGGAGTGACAGTACTATCTCCATATGAAGCAAACGAGAACAGTGATTGGTATACTGGTACTGCAAATGCAATTTATCAGAACATTCGCTATATTGACAGCTTTAATCCAGAGTATGTATTGATTTTAGGCGGTGATCACATTTATAAAATGGATTATCAAGTGATGCTTGATTATCATAAGGCAAACAATGCAGACGTTACGATGGCTGCTATGCCTGTTCCGATTGAGGAGGCAAGCCGTTTTGGCGTGCTGATCACAGATGATACAGGCCGTATTACTGATTTCGAAGAGAAGCCTGCACATCCAAGAAGCAATTTAGCTTCCATGGGTATTTACATATTTACATGGTCTGTGCTTCGTGAGGCATTGATCACAAATAAAGATATTCCAAATTGCGACTTTGGTATGCATGTCATTCCATATTGCCATAAGCGTGGTGACAGAGTATTCTGCTATGAATTTAATGGATATTGGAAGGATGTTGGAACACTTCATTCCTACTGGGAAGCAAATATGGAGCTGATTGATATCGTTCCTGTATTTAATCTGTATGAAGAGTTCTGGAAGATATATACTAAATCTGATAACCAGCCGCCGCAGTATATTGCAGATACGGCACAGATTGAGCGATGTATCATAGGTGATGGCTCTGAAATCTATGGAAAAGTACGAAACTGCGTTATTGGACCAGAAGTTATTGTTGAAGAAGGTGCAGAAGTTTATGATTCCATTTTGATGCAGGGTGCTGTAATCAAGAAGGGAACAAAGATTTACAAGTCAATCATCGCACAGGATGCAGTTGTTGGAGAAAATTGTACGATTGGTGTCGGTGAGTATGCAGACAGCCAGTATAATAAGAAGGTTTACTGCTGTGATCTTGTAACCGTTGCAGAAGGCTCCGAAATTCCGGATGGCGTTACAATTGGAAAGAACGTAGCAATTGCCGGAAAGACCGCTATTGAAGATTATCCGGATGGAAATCTTGTAAGCGGTGGATACATTATCAAGGGAGGCGAGGAAGAATGAAAGCGATTGGTATAATTTTAGCCGGTGGAAACAACAAGAGAATGAAGGAGCTGTCATATAACCGTGCGATCGCTGCTATGCCAATGGTAGGAACCTATCGCAGCATTGATTTCGCGCTGAGCAACATGTCAAACTCCCGTATTCAGAAAGTAGCAGTTTTAACACAGTATAACACCGTATCCTTGAATGAGCATTTAAACTCTTCAAAGTGGTGGGATTTTGGAAGAAAGCAGGGCGGTTTATATGTATTCACCCCTACTATAACCGCTGAAAATAGTAACTGGTATCGGGGTACAGCCGATGCCCTGTATCAGAACCTGCATTTCCTCAAAAGAAGCCATGAACCATACGTGGTTCTGGCTTCTGGCGATGGAATTTATAAGCTGGATTATAATAAGATTCTGGAGTACCACATTCAGAAGCGTGCTGATATCACTGTTGTCTGCAAGGAAATGCCAGAGGGAGAGGATTTAAGCCGCTTTGGACAAGTGAAGGCAGATGATGACGGAAGAATCCGAGGCTACGAGGAAAAGCCAATGGTTGAGACTTCCAGAAATGTTTCATGTGGTATCTATGTAATCAGAAGACGTCTTTTGATTGAATTAATTGAGCGTGCAGCAGAGGAAGATAGATATGATCTGGTCAAGGATATTCTGATCCGTTATAAGGATATCAAGAGAATTTATGCATACCAGCTTGAAACATATTGGAATAACATCTCCTCAGTTGAGGCTTACTACAGAACAAATATGGATTTCTTAAAGAGAGATGTCCGCAGTTATTTCTTCAAGGAAGGCAACAGTGTATTCACAAAGGTAGATGATCTGCCGCCGGCAAAATATAATCCGGGTGCTAATATTTCAAACAGCCTGATCGCATGTGGAAGTATTGTAAACGGTACAGTTGAAAACTCTGTTGTATTCAAGAAGGCATATATTGGAAACAATTGTGTTATCAAAAATTCTATTATCATGAACGATGTTTATATCGGAGATAATGCAGTCATTGAAAATTGCATCGTTGAGAGCAGAGGAACCATCGAGGCAAATGCATGTTATAAAGCAGAGCCAGGTGATATTCGCATCGTTGTAGAGAAGAAAGACCGCTTCATCATTTGATTAGAATTTATATAAAAGAAGAATAAAAAATTAGCTGCACAAAGGCGTGCAGAGGACGGAAAGGCAATACTGGGATGGAAATTACAGATGTGAGAGTGCGCAAAGTTGCACTGGATGGTAAGATGAGAGCAATCGTCTCTATTACGCTAGACAATGAATTTGTGGTTCACGATATCAAGGTGATCGAAGGAGAAAAGGGAGTATTTGTTGCGATGCCAAGCCGTAAATCGGCGACAGGAGAATACCGAGATATCGCACATCCCATTAACTCAGAGACAAGAGATTATGTGCAGAAGATTATTCTCGAGAAATACGAGGAGGCTTTGCAGGAAGCATAAACTTTGATTTCATAACAATTCGACAAAGATATATGAATACTTATAAAAGAAAGACTGCCTTCGGGCAGTCTTTCTTTCTCTTGCAATTGTCGTCTTCATTCGGTATAATGTGGCTGAGGGAAAATGTAACGTAATTATTTTTGGAAAGGCGAGGTTTTAAAGTATGAAAAGGAGAAAAACAGCAGCGGGACTATTGGCGGCATCACTGCTAGTAGGAGTAGCGCCGGTGGTGACAAATGCGGAGCCAGTGAGAATTGTATCAACAAGCATAACAGAACAGTCTTCGTCAGGCTATCGTGTAAATGTAACATTTTCGGCAGATGCAGGTGTGAGCCGTGTTATGATGCCGACATGGACAGAGGCAAACGGACAGGATGACATTGTGTGGCATCAGGCAAGTGTTAGTGGTAATACTGCATCATTCTATGTTCCAGTCAGTGCCCATAAAGGAGAAAGCGGTGCATATATTACGCATATTTATGTATATGATAGACAGGGACAGTTTGCGCTAAAGGGCGAAAATGTAACAGTTCCAGCATCTACATCTGCGTCATCAAGCCTTTCAATTGGTGACGTTTCTATTACGGAACTTAGTGCATCAGGCTACCGAGTTACGGCAAAAATAAATGCACCGTCAGGAGTAAGCAAAGTGCTGATGCCAACATGGACAAACGCAAATGGACAGGATGATCTAGTGTGGCATCAGGCAAGCGTAAGTGGCGATACAGCTACATTTTATGTGCCATCAAGCGCCCATAAGGGAGAGAGCGGAGCATACACGACTCATATTTACCTATATGATAAAGCAGGAAAATTAGCACCATTAAAGGGTGTCAATGTAACTGTTCCATCAGGTGCAAATCCTGGAGGCAATTCAGGAAATAATAATGGCAGCGGTACAGGTGTGCTGTCGATGGCGATTCCATATGTAACAGAATTATCATCAAATGGTTTCCGTGTGACAATTCAATTTAATGCACCTGCAGGCTATAAAAAGGTTTCAACTGCAGTGTGGACAGCAGCAAATGGACAGGATGATCTGGTATGGCATAACATGACCGTATCTGGAAACACAGCGACATGCTATGTTCCAGTAAGTGAGCATAAAAACGAGCACGGTTCATACATTGTGAATGCGTATGTATTTGAGACTGATACAAAATATGTACTTCAGGGAATGACCGTTCCAGTGCCGTAAACAAAGAAAATGGAGGAACAAATGGCAAAGAAAAGACGCAGCTGGGAAGACTATCAGAAAAAGAAAATAAAAAGAGGCCAATCAGGTGCGCCTATTGTCATACTTTTGGTGCTGCTTGTAATTGCATGTGCAGGTCTTGGTGTAGTGGCATGGGTATGCCTGCGCCCAGTGACGCTTCCACATGTGCAGCCAGATCAGGCATCATCGACGAAAGCACCTGTGGAATATGAAACATGGAAGGCAACAGAGGCGGCTGCGGATGGTGCTCTTGTACAAAGCAGTGATCCAGTCGTACAGGCTGCTAATTTAAAGGCAATGCAGTACGATTATGACGGTGCAATTGCACAGATTCAGTCAATACCTGGCTATGCAGATAATGAAACATATGTTAGCTGCATTCAAAGCTATGAGAGTTTGAAATCACAGGCTGTACAGTGGACAGATTATGATAAGATTACACATATCTTTTTCCATAGTCTTATTGTTGACAGCGAGCTTGCATTTGCAAGCTATAAGAGCAGTGATTATGATCAGGTAATGACAACTATCGAAGAATTTAAGGATATAATGCAGTCTATGTATGACAAGGGTTATGTTTTGATAAGCCTTCATAAGATTGCAAAGATGGAAACGCAGCCAGACGGCACCGTGCAGATGGTGCAGCAGCCAATTTATCTTCCGAGAGGAAAAAAGCCATTTGTACTTTCCGAAGACGATGTATGCTATTATGAGTATATGACAGGAACTGGATTTGCGACAAAGCTCTGTCTTGATGAAAACGGTAAGGTTGTAAATGAGTATGTTGAGCGTGATGGAAGTGTATCATATGGTTCTTATGACGTTTTGACTGTTTTAGAGGATTTTATTGAAACACATCCTGATTTTTCTTATCAGGGTTCAAAGGGTATTCTGGCATTTACAGGATATGATGGTATTTTAGGCTATCGCACAAGTGATTTTTGGTACAATGAAAATTGTGACTATTACGTTTCTACACCTGCAAACGATAAAGAAAAGCGCGAAGATCATACGTCACCAAATGAAAATATTGAGCAGGACAAGCAGACAGCACGAGAAGTTGCACAGGCAATTCGCGATCTGGGCTGGGAGCTTGCCAGCCACAGCTGGGGTCATCTGAATATGACAAGTACAAGCTATGAACATCTTGTATGGGACACAGATATGTGGGAGCGCGAAGTAGAATCTATAATCGGAGATACAGATATTATTTTATATCCGTTAGGAGCAGATGTAGGAGACTGGAGACCATCACAGTATACATTTGAAAATGAAAAATTCAAAAAGCTCTGGGATGTAGGCTTTAGATATTTCTGCAACGTAGACAGTACTCAGTACTGGCTGCAGTATGGCTCAAATTACATGCGTCAGGGCCGCCGCAACATGGATGGTCAGATGATGTTTAAGCAGATGGTTTATCCAGAGAAGGTACTCACAAGTGATCTGTTTGACGTATATGATGTCTTTGACAGACGCAGACCGCTTCCTGTAAATGGAATAACAGTGCCAGAAGATTTTGATCTGCAGGCACTTGCCGATTCGCTTGGAATGAGTGACCGCATAATAAATTGAGCGCCATCGGGGACAGGGACGACGCGGCAATTGCTTTTTTAATGCCACCGTCCCTGTCCCCAGTGGCAGAAGGAGGAAAAAACATGTATATCATAGCAGGTCTGGGCAACCCAACCGCACAGTATAGAGGAACAAGACATAACGTTGGCTTTGAGGTTATTGATTACCTTGCTGACAAATACAATATTGATGTAACAACAAAAAAATTTAAGGGCTTAATTGGAACAGGCGCGATTGAGGGACAAAAGGTTGTTCTAGTAAAGCCTCAGACCTTCATGAATTTAAGCGGAGAGTGTATTCAGGAGGTCATGAATTACTACAAAACAGATATCTCTGATTTAATTGTAGTATATGATGATATTAACCTAGAGCCAGGACAGCTTCGCGTGCGTGGTAAAGGAAGTGCAGGCGGTCATAATGGTATGAAAAATATCATTCTGCATTGCAATTCACAGGATTTTCCAAGAGTGCGTGTCGGAATCGGAGCAAAGCCGCCAAAGATGGATTTAGCAGACTTTGTACTCAGCCATTTCCAGGGCGAAGAAAAAAAGGCAATGGAAGACGGCTACAAAGAAGCAGCAGATGCAGTTTGCTCCTTAATGAACAACGGACTAGAGGCAACCATGAATCATTATAACCAGAAGAAAACAAAATAATGATAAGGAGGGTCAATTGTGGGTATTTTTGCAAATCCGCTGACGGACCTGCTGGAATATGAAGACTTTTCAAGAGATTTTTTGAAGGGAACAGATCCAGTGGGCATGACAGGCTGTATTGACTCCGAGAAGGTGCATTTTATGAGCACCTTTCTTGGAGAGAAAAAAGTGCAGCTTGTTGTGACGTACAATGAACAGCGGGCAAGGGAAATTGAAGAAGATTATAAATTATTTTGCAGTCAGGTCTATGTGATTCCACCGCGTGACCTGATCTTTTTTAGCGCAGATCTGCAGGGAAATGCCATCATTGCAGAGCGCATGAAGGCATTTGCAGCACTTTATCAAAACGAGGCGAAGGTTATCATCACGACAATGGATGCGCTCATGAGCGCGGCAGTGCCGTTTGAACAGCTGATGAGTCATGTGATAAAGCTAAAAGAAGGTGATGAGCTTGATCTTGAAAAGCTAAAGCATGACCTGACTGTGATGGGATATGAGCGTGTAGGACGTGTGGAGGAGCCAGGACAGTTTACTGTTCACGGAGGTATTGCTGATGTATATCCATTGACAATGGAGGTTCCGGTTAGAATCGAGCTTTGGGGAGATGAAATAGATACGATTCGCTGCTTTGAACCGCAGAGCCAGCGCTCAATGGATCAGATCGAGTGCGTATCTGTTTTTCCAGCGGCAGAGGTGATCGCAGATGATACGGCAAGACGGCGTGCTGTGGGAATGATTCAAAATGAGCTTGAGAGTCAGTTAGCTGTCTTTAAAAAAGCAAAGGAGCCAGACAAGGCGAAGCGTCTTCGTGAGGAGACAAACCGCATATTAGAGGCACTTGGCGAAGATGTTGTATTAGAGGCACCAGACAGCTATATAAGCTATTTTTATCCGCGCACTGTTCAACTTTCTGAATATTTTGATGAGAAGAACACGTTAGTTTTCCTTGATGAGCCGATGCGCCTTAAAGAGCGCGGTGATGGTGTGCAGGCTGAGTTTGAGGAAAGCATGAAAAATCGTTTGGAGCAGGGCTTTCTTTTGCCAGGTCAGACAGCGCTTTTAACACCGGCAAAACATGTTCTTGCTGCTTTTGAGCGCGGTCAGGTTGCAGCATTGTCTTCACTTGACAGCCGCCTGGCTGACTTTACGGTGGTAAACAGCTACGCAGTAAATGTTCAGAACATGAACACCTACCGTGAAGGTTTTGAACTTTTGATAAAGGATCTGACACACTGGAAGAAAGAAAAGTACCGAATTGTTCTTTTGTGTCCGTCAAGAACTCGCGCAAACCGCATTGTCAATCAGCTTATAGAGTATGATCTTTTGGCATATTACAGCGAGGACGAGGATAAAAAGATAAATCCAGGTGAGATCATGGTTACTTATGGAAATCTTCACCGTGGCTTTTTATATCCGATGCTAAAATTTGCTGTTATCACAGAGAGCGATATATTTGGTGTTAAGAAAAAGAAAAAAGAAAAAAAGAGCCACTATCAGGGTCAGCGAATAAGTGATTTTGCGCAGCTAAAGCCTGGTGATTATGTGGTGCATGAAAATTATGGACTGGGGATTTATCGCGGAACAGAGCGACAGATTGTGGATAAGGTAACAAAAGATTATATTAAGATAGAATATGGTGATGGAGGAAAACTGTATTTTCCCGTCACACAGCTTCATATGATCCAAAAGTATGCTGATTCAGAGTCTAAGCAGCCAAAGCTTAACAAATTGAACGGCCAGGAGTGGACAAAAACAAAAAGCCGTGTTCAAAAAGCAGTCAACAACATTGCAAAGGAGCTTGTGGAGCTTTATGCAGTGCGCCAGAGTGGTCACGGCTATCAGTATGGAACAGACACTGTATGGCAGAAAGAATTTGAAGAGCTTGTACCATTTGATGAGACAGCAGATCAGCTTGCAGCAATTGATGCGACAAAAGCTGATATGGAAAGCACGAAAATCATGGACCGCTTAGTGTGCGGTGATGTAGGCTACGGAAAAACAGAGATTGCCATCAGAGCTGCCTTTAAGGCTGTGCAGGACAGTAAGCAGGTCGTATTTCTTGTGCCGACAACTATTCTTGCTCAACAGCATTACAATACATTTGTTGAGCGAATGAAGGACTATCCAATTCGAATTGAACTTTTATCACGCTTTCGCACGTCAGCGCAGATCAAGGCATCACTTGAGCGCTTAAAAAAGGGTCTTGCCGATATTGTAATAGGAACGCATCGTGTGCTGTCAAAGGATGTTGTATTTAAAGATCTAGGCCTTTTGATTATTGATGAGGAACAGCGCTTTGGTGTCACACACAAGGAAAAGATTAAGCAGCTTAAAAAAGACGTTGACGTGCTGACACTAACGGCAACACCGATTCCGAGAACACTTCATATGAGTATGATAGGCGTGCGCGATATGAGTGTGTTGGAGGAAGCACCGTATGAGAGAAGACCGATTCAGACATATGTAATGGAAATGAATTGGGAGATGGTTCGCGAAGCAATAAACAGAGAGCTTGCCAGAGACGGACAAGTTTATTATGTGTATAATCGTGTCAAGGATATTGATCAGATTACGGCACAGATAGCAAAGCTTGTGCCAGATGCAAATGTTGCCTTTGCACATGGTCAAATGTCAGAGCGTCAGCTAGAACAAATCATGATGGACTTTGTTAACGGTGATATAGACGTGCTTGTTTCCACAACTATTATAGAGACAGGCTTAAACATTCCAAACGTAAATACTATTATCATCCACGATTCTGATCGCTACGGACTTGCGCAGCTGTATCAGCTAAGAGGACGTGTAGGCCGTTCAAACCGCACTGCCTATGCTTTTATCATGTATCAGCGAAACAAGATTTTAAAAGAAGAGGCTGAAAAGCGTCTTCAGGCAATTCGTGAGTATACTGATCTTGGTTCAGGTATTAAGATAGCCATGCGTGATCTGGAAATTCGAGGCGCTGGAAATCTGCTTGGCAGTGAGCAGCACGGTCATATGGAAGCAGTTGGCTATGATCTGTACTGCAAGATGTTAAATATGGCTGTCAAAAAAGAAAAGGGTGAGCTTGAGATGGAGGAAACCTTTGAAACAACGGTGGACATTCCAATCAGCGCTTACATTCCAGACAGCTATATACGAAACGAAGAAGACAGGATGGAAATTTACAAGCGTATTGCAGCAGTCGAGACAGAGGAAGAGTCAATGGATATGATCGACGAGCTTATCGACCGTTTTGGAAGTGTTCCAAAACCAGTCACCAACTTGCTTGAGGTGTCAATCCTTCGTGCGGATGCGCATTCTCTCTATATTAAAGAAATCAAGTCCTCGTCAACAGAGATTCGCCTGTTCATGCATCCAAGAGCAAAATTTGACACGATGCGTGTGCCGGATCTTATACAGTCTTACCGAGGTGCACTTCGTCTGCTTGACAAAGACAATCCTTATTTCTTATTGAGGGCAGGAGATGGCGCAGTCAAAGAAAAAACGCTGACATTGAAAACATTGAAAAAACTGTTAAGCGATATAAAAACGTTGATTGTTTCATAAAATCATGCTAAAATGAAAAGCAAAGTTCACGAGGCGCCCGATAAAGAAGATGCACTTCGGAGCGTTGATAGAGAATATAGAAATAGAGTGAGGTAAATTTATGAACCGAATTATGAAGTATGCAGCAGCAGCCCTCGCAGCAGCTACTGCCGTTAGTACATTAGGCGGATGCGAACAGTTAGAGAAAAAGGCACCAGAGGATACAGTTGCTGTTTCATTTGGCGATACAAATATCATGCTGGATGAGGTTACTTATATGATACGTTCCATGGAGTATACCTATGAATCATATTTTGGATCAAACATCTGTGGCAACGATATGGGCGATGGTTCAGGCATGACAGTCGGTGATTACATCAAGCAGATGTCTCTGTCACAGCTTCGCCAGACACTTGTATTAAATGAGTATGCAAAGAAAAATGGCATTGAGTTAAGTGATGATCAAAAAGCAAAGGTAGATGAGGCAATTGAAAAGCTTCAGACAGAATCAGAGGATTATCTGGAAGCAGTCGGCGCAACAGATGAGCTGATTGAAAAGACATATACAGAGAATGCAATTGCCAATCTTGTTTATATGGATCTTGTTGCTGATGTTGATACAACAGTTGGTGATGATGAGTTCCTTCGCAAAAAGATCGCATATGTAAAGCTGACGCCAAGTGAACTGACAGAGACGACAGCAGCCGATGAGGCAACTACAGAAGTGTCAAGTGATGAAGACAGCAGCGAAGAGGCATCTTCTATAGAGAATACAGAAGCAGAATCAGAAAGTGCATCCAAGGATGTAACGACTTCCACAGAAGAAGCAAGCAGTGAAAACGCATCCACTGATGCAGCATCAACTGAGGCAGTATCAACTGAGGAAGCATCAAGCGAGAATGTTTCGGAAATTTCCTCTGAGGCATCCACTGAAGATTCAACTGAGGTAGAAACACTTTCAGAAGAAGAGCAGGAACGTCAGGATGCGATGAACGATGCAGCAGACAAGATCCTTAAGGAATTTGAGGAAGGAAATGATGCAGCAGACTTTATCAGTGATTATCAAAATGACAGTCACTTTACTGCAACAAATTCTGAGATTTCCATTAGTGAGGATGGAACTGCTGTATATAATGCAGCTGCATGGGCACTGGCAACAGACGAATGCACTGTATATAGAAGCGATGACGGCAGCATCTACATCATCCGCTGTCTTGATGATAACGATGAGGAAGCACGTCAGAGTGCCATCGATTCAGAGATCGAAAGCAGAAAGACAGCATTGTTCTCAGAGAAATATGCCGAGATTCAGGACGATTCTTCCAAGTTTAAGGTAGATGAGGATGTGATTGACACAATCCGCTTTACAACTCCGGTTTACGTAGCACCAAGCGAGGAAGAAACATCAGAAAGTGAAACTAGTGGTGAGGAAACCTCAGAAAGTGAAACTGGCGAGGAAGAATCAACAAAAGAAGAAAAATCAAGTGAGTCTGATGAGTCAGAGGAAGCGGTAAGTGAAGCTTCTTCAGAGGAAGAGAGTAAATAATTAAGAGCCACCTAATATCGGGAAAGGCACAATAAAGTGTCATTTTCCCGATTGCAGGTGGCTTTTTTGGCGAAAAACGCGCTCTCTTTCTTAATCGTTATCCCGATTTCACTTGACATCTCGTAATAATTTTGTTATAATGCCCCTCGAAGTGTAATAATTTTGTAATATTTAGTAATAGTTCACTCGTGAATTGTTACTGTGAAACTAGCGAGGGAGTGCAAGCTTACTCGCTCGCAGATAAGAATGTAAAGAGGTTTTATAAAGAAAGGCTTGGTATATATGAAGATCAAAGGAAACAGATTTGTTACATCAATATTAGCAGCGTCTATGCTGTCTGGTACATTTTTTGTTCCGGCATCCGCAGGTGAGCTTGAGGGTGAGAGCGCAATCGCAGGCATGGCTGTTACATTGAATAACTACTACGCAGGAGAGGAAACTCCGGATGAGGCAATCTTAGATTATCTTGTTCCTAAGGCTCAGGCAACATCTGAGGCTGAGAGTGAGACAGAAACCGAAGAGCCAAAAACCGTTATGGCCGCTACTGTTGCTGTCACTTCAGATGCTTCTAATGTAGGACTGGTAAGCGCAGCAGGTTATTTAAACGTGCGTGAACAGCCATCCACAGGCAGTGTAACAGTCGGAAGACTTTTCAGTAACTGCCAGGTTAACATCAAAAGTTCCGTAAACAACAGCGAAGGCAGCTGGTATCGTATCACTTGCGGCGATGTAGAAGGTTATGTAAGCGCAGCCTACGTATTAGTTGGCACAGCAGCAAAGACTGCTGAGGACAATATCCAGAACCGCTATGCAGTTGTTACAGCAGATCAGTTAAATGTTCGCGACAGTGCATCTGACAGCGCAAATGTTGTTGGAACTGTATACAAGGATGAAGAGTACGCAATCATCGAGGATCAGGGTGATTTCGTAAAGATACATATTGCAAATGATGAGGTTGGATATGTTTCCAAGTCCGGCATCACTATTAAGACTCAGTTCGCTCAGGCTCAGAAGGTAGACAATGAATTTGTATCTCAGGAGCTGGAGAACTTTATGATCGATATCAACTACTCCAGAAACGTATATGAGCAGGCAATGGCAGAGGGAACAGGCGAAGGCTACTATCGTGCATATGCAGCTATCGTTTACGCAGCAGAGCTTCTTGGATACTACAGTGAGTTTGCAGCAGATTCTGGATTAGAAGATCTGGCAGCAACATCTAAGCAGGAGCAGGAAAGTGCACTTGCACTTGCAGATGCAGCATATAAGTTAGCATCAGATTCAGGCTACTTTACTCAGGTTGCAGAATCAGTAGCATCAAGCGAGGCAGCAGCAGAATCCTCAGCAGCAGAGTCTGTACAGGAAACTCAGACACAGCCATCCACAGATGCATCTTCAGAAGGAAATGTAACAAATGGTACAGGCGAGACTGCAGCACCAAGCAGCTCAGCATCTGATGAAACCATAAGTGTAGAAGTTCCGACTGTAGCATCTGTAACAGGTATTGAGGCTTGCTATCAGGGCGGTACAAAGTATGTGGGTGATGTTGTCTACACCGCAGAATTGTTTGTAAGAGTAAGTTACAGCGATGGAACTGTAAAGGATATTTACGACGGATGGTATTCACCACAGGTAGGTATGACCTTAAAGCAGGAGGGCTACAATGTTGTAACCATGTATTATGGTGACTTTAGCTCCAACCTTGAAGTATATGCAAACCCGGCACCGACTCAGGCAACACAGCCGGCAGCACCAGAGACCCAGCCAGCAGCACCAGCACCGGCACCAGAAACCCAGCCAGCAGCACCGGCACCAGCTCCAGAAACACAGCCAGCAGCACCGGAGACCCAGCCAGCAGCACCGGAGACCCAGCCAGCAGCACCAGAGACCCAGCCGGCAGCTCCAGCACCAGCACCAGCACCGGCACCAGCTCCAAGCGGTAATGGACAGTCTATCGTAGACTATGCAATGCAGTGGGTAGGACAGTGTAATTATGTATGGGGCGGTACAAACCTGACACCAGGAGGCGGTGTTGACTGTTCTGGATTTACTATGAACGTATACGCAGCATTCGGTATCAGCCTTCCGCACTACTCCGGCTCACAGATCAACTATGGACAGGCTGTATCATACGAGCAGCTGCAGCCAGGTGATCTTATCTGCTTCTCAGGCCATGTAGCAATCTATATCGGCGGCGGCATGATGGTTCATGCAGCAAGTGCAGAGAGAGGTATCGTAGTAGATAATGTATTCTATAACAAGCAGCCGATCGGATATCGTCGTCTTGTATAAATAGTTAAAATTCAAGGCCGTCTGTCAGAGTTGACAGGCGGTCTTATTTTCGTGTATTATAACCGTAAGAAACGAAGACATTAACAGTTAACGTTAACTGGGAAAGAAGGTAATATTGCATGAGACGTGATAAAGTCAATTACTATCTGGATCTGGCAGAGATCGTATCCCAACGAGGAACCTGCCTTAGACGCCGCTACGGTGCTGTTATCGTAAAAAATGATGAGGTGGTATCTACTGGCTATGTCGGTTCCCCGCGAGGACGCAAAAACTGTACTGATTTGGGGTTTTGTATCCGACAGAAACTTCAGATTCCAAGGGGTGAGCGCTATGAATTGTGCAGAAGCGTTCACGCTGAGGCAAATGCCATAATCAGTGCATCAAGAGATCAGATGATCGGAAGCTCTTTATATTTGACAGGAGTAGAAGCAGATACAGGTGAATATGTAAAAAATTCCAACAGCTGCTCCATGTGTAAGCGAATGATCATAAATGCAGGTATCGAGACCGTATATGTGCGTGATGATAAAGATAATTACCGAGTCGTAAAGGTAGCAGACTGGATTGAAAAGGATGAATCACTAGAGGGCACATTCGGGTACTAAGCAAAACATGAAATTTGGCTAATTTCATCTTGATTTTCGACAGGCGGTCATATATAATTAGGGGTGGTGTCCATGCGGCAGATTTGTTCGTGTGCGTTTGGCAGAAAAGACTGCAAGAAGCGTAAAGGCACCATGAAACCTAGGCTGGCGAAGCAAATGGTAAAAGGGCTTCGTCTGTGTGAGAATGTCACAACAACAGGAAGGAAAAGACAAATGATACATCAGCAATACGAAGTAGATGACCATCTTCATGAAGAATGCGGCGTGTTCGGCATTTACGACATGGATGGCAATGACGTAGCGTCGACTATTTATTATGGTCTTTTTGCTCTGCAGCACAGAGGTCAGGAGAGCTGCGGTATCGCGGTAAGCGACACTAGCGGTCCCAAAGGACTAGTACTGAGTCATAAAGGAATGGGTCTGTGCAACGAGGTGTTTACCCCGGAAGACTTAGAGTCAATGAAAGGAAACATCGGTGTAGGCCACACCAGATACTCGACGGCAGGTAGTTCTACGAGAGAGAATGCACAGCCGCTTGTATTAAACTACATCAAAGGAACACTAGGCCTGGCACATAATGGCAACCTGATCAATACGCCGCAGCTGCGTCAGGAGCTTGCAAGAACAGGTGCAATCTTTCAGACGACAATCGATTCTGAGATTATCGCGTACATGATTGCAAGAGCCAGAGTTGAACAGCCGACCGTACAGGCAGCTGTCGCAGAGGCGATGAAAAAAATCAAGGGAGCGTATTCACTTGTTGTCATGAGTCCGAGAAAGCTCATTGGAGCAAGAGATCCATATGGCTTTAGACCGCTGTGTATCGGAAAGCGTGGCAATGCCTATATACTGGCATCAGAAAGCTGTGCACTTGACACTATCGGTGCTGAATTTGTCCGTGACGTAGAGCCGGGCGAGATCGTCACCATCACACAAAAAGGAATTGAATCAAACCGAAGCATGTGTATCCCAAAGGAGCAGCATGCAAGATGTATTTTTGAATATATTTATTTTGCCAGACCAGATGCCTATATTGATGGCGTAAGTGTATATGAGAGCCGTCTGATTGCAGGACGTTCTCTTGCAAAGCATCACCCAGTTGATGCTGATCTTGTTGTCGGTGTTCCGGAGTCTGGTAATGTCGCAGCTATGGGTTATGCGATGGAGAGCGGCATTCCGTATGGCATGGCATTTGTAAAGAACAGCTATGTCGGCAGAACCTTTATCAAGCCAAAGCAAAGCAGCCGCGAGTCAAGTGTTCGCATTAAGCTGAACGTACTTACAGAGGCTGTAAAGGGAAAGCGTGTCATCATGATTGATGACTCAATCGTGCGTGGAACCACAAGTGACCGTATTGTAGGTATGCTTCGTGAGGCAGGTGCAAAGGAAGTTCATGTAAGAATCTCCTCACCGCCGTTCTTGCATCCGTGTTACTTTGGAACTGATATTCCATCTGAGGATCAGCTGATTGCTCACAACAGAAGTGTAGATGAAATCTGTAAGATTATCGGAGCTGATTCCCTCGCATACTTAGACGAGGAATGTCTGTATGAAATGTCAAAGGGACTTGGCATTTGTACTGGATGTTTCAATGGCAAATATCCGCTGGATCCGCCAACAGAGGACATCCGCGGCGACTATCAAAAGTAAAAAGATATAGAAGAAAGGTTGGTTTACTATGGCAACAGATCGTTATACAAGCCCACTTTCCGAGCGCTATGCCAGCAAGGAAATGCAATATATTTTTTCACAGGATAAGAAGTTTACCACATGGAGAAAGCTGTGGATCGCACTTGCAGAGAGCGAGAAGGAGCTGGGATTAAATATTACAGACGAGCAGATCGCTGAGCTTAAAGAGCATCAGAATGATATCAATTATGATGTTGCAAAGGCGAGAGAGAAGGAAGTTCGTCACGATGTTATGTCTCACGTTTATGCATATGGTGTACAATGTCCAAAGGCAAAGGGTATCATCCATCTGGGTGCAACCAGCTGCTATGTAGGTGACAACACTGATATGATCATCATGCGTGAGGGACTGCAGCTTGTAAAGAAGAAGTTAGTCAATGTCATTGCTGAGCTGGCAAAGTTTGCAGACCGCTACAAGGCGCTGCCGACACTGGCATTTACTCATTTCCAGCCGGCACAGCCAACCACAGTCGGAAAGCGTGCAACGCTTTGGATGATGGAGCTTGTGCAGGATTATGAGGATATCTGCTATGTAATCGATTCCTTAAAGCTTCTTGGCTCTAAGGGAACAACAGGTACACAGGCATCATTCATGGAGCTGTTTGACGGTGACCATGCAAAAATCAGAAAACTGGATCAGATGATCGCAGATAAGATGGGCTTTGCTGGTGTATATCCTGTTTCTGGACAGACCTACTCCCGTAAGGTAGACAGCCGTGTATTAAATGTACTGGCTGGTATTGCAATGAGTGCACATAAGTTTACAAACGATGTGCGTCTTCTGCAGCACTTAAAGGAGGTAGAGGAACCATTTGAGAAGCATCAGATCGGTTCTTCTGCAATGGCATATAAGAGAAATCCAATGAGAAGTGAGCGTATTGCTTCTTTGGCAGACTATGTGATCTCAGATGCTATGAATCCGATGCTTGTCGCTTCAACTCAGTGGTTTGAGCGTACACTTGACGATTCTGCAAACAAGAGAATCAGTATTCCAGAGGGCTTTTTGGCAGTTGACGGTATTCTGGATCTTTATCTGAATATCGTAGACGGAATGGTTGTTTATGAGAAGGTAATTCACAAGCATCTGATGGCAGAGCTTCCATTTATGGCAACAGAGAATATCATGATGGATGCAGTAAAGGAAGGCGGAGACCGTCAGGAGCTGCATGAGAAGATCCGCCAGCTGTCCATGGAGGCTGGACGTAATGTCAAGGTAAACGGTCTTGACAACAACCTGCTTGACTTGATTGCAGCAGATGATACATTCCACCTGACAAAAGAGCAGCTGCAGCAGTGCATGAATCCAGAGCGTTACACAGGACGTTCTAAGGAGCAGGTAGAGGATTTCCTCGCAGAAGTAATAAATCCAATCCTTGCTAAGAACAAGGAAGACCTTGGTATGACAGCAGAGATTAACGTATAAGAAAGGTAAGGTAACTGATATGGCAAGAGCAATTGTAGGCGCCAATTGGGGCGACGAGGGCAAAGGTAAAATTACTGATATGTTAGCACAGGAGTCTGACATTGTAATCCGTTTTCAGGGCGGAAGCAACGCTGGACATACAATTATCAACAATTATGGAAGATTTGCAATGCACCTTCTTCCATCCGGCGTGTTCTCACAGCACACTGTAAATATCATTGGAAATGGTGTTGCACTGAACATTCCGTATTTTATAAAGGAGTTAAACAGCTTAACTGAGCAGGGCGTTCCGAAGCCAAACATTATGGTTTCTGATCGTGCACAGATCCTGATGCCATATCATGTAGCATTGGATACCTACGAGGAAGAGCGTCTGGCAGGAAAGTCCTTTGGTTCCACACGTTCCGGTATCGCTCCATTCTACTCTGATAAGTATGCAAAGATTGGCTTCCAGGTAAGCGAGTTGTTCGGAGATATGGACGAGTTAAAGGAAAAGTGCGAGCGCATCTGCACCTTAAAGAATGTTATGCTTGTTCATCTGTACCACAAGGATCCATTAAATGCAGATGAGATTTTCAATACACTTATGGAATACAAGGAGATGATCGCTCCTTACGTAGCAGATACAGGACTTTACCTGCATCAGGCAATCAAGGAAGGAAAGAAGATTCTGTTAGAGGGACAGCTTGGTACCTTAAAGGATCCAGATCATGGTATCTACCCGATGGTAACTTCTTCCTCTCCATTAGCAGCATACGGTGCAATCGGCGCAGGTATCCCGCCATATGAGATCAATGAGATCACAACAGTTGCAAAGGCATATTCTAGTGCAGTAGGCGCAGGTGCATTTGTCAGCGAGATCTTCGGTGAGGAGGCTGATGAACTTCGTAAGCGCGGTGGTGATAAGGGTGAGTTTGGTGCTACCACAGGCCGTCCGAGACGTGTTGGCTGGTTTGATGCAGTTGCAACAAGATATGGCTGCCGTATGCAGGGAGCAACAAACGTTGCACTGACTGTGCTTGACCCGTTAGGCTATTTAAAGGAGATTCCGATGTGCGTAGGCTATGAGATCGACGGCGTTGTAACAAAGGATTTCCCAACCACTCAGAAGCTTGAGAAGGCAAAGCCGGTATACAAGGTACTGCCAGGCTGGAACTGCGATATCCGCGGAATCCGCAATTACGAGGATCTGCCAGAGGCTTGCCGCAACTATATCGACACCATCGAGCAGGAGATTCAGGTTCCGATCACACTCGTATCAAACGGACCGGGAAGAGAAGAGATCATCCACAGAGAGTCAAAGTTAAAGTAATATTTACAAATAAAAAGAGCAGGCAGGGCTGATATGTACCCCCAATACTGGACACCCAGTATTGGGGGTATTTTTATGAAATATAGTTATGAATACAAGAAAAAGT
>OOCB01001978.1_pt1 | contig 25262 bp, 20 predicted proteins | sample 1671351 | NCBI WGS metagenome assembly OOCB01 (sample SAMN06348148, study PRJEB24527) | human gut metagenome | biome: human gut; feature: ankylosing spondylitis patient; material: feces | host: Homo sapiens | place: China | collected 2015-10 | reverse complement strand
AACTTCACGGATGATGCCAAAACGGTCACCCGTGAGGAAGTGTTGGGTTCGAGTGCTGTGGACAATGCTCCACCAAAAAAGCACGAAGGTTTCGGCCTTCGTGCTTCTTTTTTGTATGCCGACTGCTGATTGGCAATCGGTGCAAAAACCATATTCAGGCAAGCATCCTGCCCTCCAGATAGGAGCAGCGGAGGTAGTCGGGATTGGTATAGTAAACGTTGGAATTGAAGTCAGAGATCTCATCCGTGATAAAAGAGGAAAAAATATCCAGAATGCCTTGTGCGGCATCGTCGTTTTTCATAGTAGACAGTACCAAGCCCTGATACAGCATTCCGATGGAAGTAGTCGAAGGAACCGTATAGCGGCATTCCGAAACCGTGTCGAATGTTCCCTCTGCAATCTGGAAGTCCTCGATCAGTTCATCCGAAACCTGCTCAAAGGAAAGGCAGTGGTTGACTTCGGCAAGCCGGAGCTGCCGCTCGATATCGGCTTTGGAAAAGCAAGCGATCACATCCTGCCGATGATTTTTCGTCTTACGGGCAATGTACTCGATCAGACTGCAAACATAGAAAACGTCATTTTCCTGCTTTTCAGTCATGGATATGTTCACTCCTTTCAAACGTCAGGCAACGCAGAGCATTGACGGTAGAGATGCCGCTTCCAAAAAAGGGACGTTCCACGGAACGTCCCTTTGATTGCCTGTGCTTACCGGAACACTGCCACGACATAGGCGGTGCCGTTGTAGTCGATGAAGGCCGCGCCCATTTCGTTGTGACCGACTGCGTCCTCCAGCAGCTCTGCCGCCGCGCTGTCGGCCTGCGGCGCATACAGCCAGGCCGTCATGGCCGCGCTGTCATCCAGCAGGAGCGCCACCGTTACATCCTTCGGGACACCATAGCACCCGGACCAGTATAGGAAGTCGTTCAGATCATCCGTATGGCTCATGTTGCTGTCCGCATCCAGCGCCACGGTGTACACCAGATCCAGGCCGCTGACCCGCAGGCTGTCCGGTTCCTGTACAAACCATTCTGCCACCGCTTTGGCCGTGTTATCCAGCTCCTGTGTATGGGCAACGCCCAGCTGCTGCGCCAGCTCTGCGGCTTTTTCAGCGTCCGTGCCGGTGTTCACGCTCCCCAGCCCGCTGCAGGCCGTAAGCACACCAAGCGCCAGCACCCCAGCCAGCAGGCAGACAAGCAGATTTTTCCAGTGTTTCATCTTGATCAGCTCCTTTCACGCTGCATCCGTCCCCGCCGCCCCAGACCGGCAGGGCCTTTTTGTTCATGATATCATGCTTCCGGGCAAAAAACAAGGCCGCTGCCTGCAAACGGCAGCGGCCTTGTCCGGTTTTTACTTTGCGTACTCGACAGCGCGGCTCTCGCGGATGACGTTGACCTTGATCTGGCCGGGGTAATCCAGCGTATCTTCGATCTTCTTGGCGATGGAGCGTGCCAGCAGGATGACCTGATCGTCGCTGATGACGTCGGGCTTGACCATGATGCGCACTTCGCGGCCTGCCTGCACGGCAAAGGCCTGCTCCACGCCCTCAAAGCTGGAAGAAATCTCCTCCAGATTTTCCAGACGCTTGACGTAGCTTTCCACATTCTCGCGGCGGGCACCCGGGCGGGCGGCGCTGATGGCGTCGGCAGCCTGAATGATGAAGGCCAGCGGGGTCTTGGGCTCCACGTCGCCGTGGTGGGCCTCAATGGCGTGGATGATCTGGGTGTTTTCCTTGTACTTGCGGCAAATGTCCACGCCGATCTGGACGTGGCTGCCCTCGATCTCGTGATCCAGTGCCTTGCCAATGTCATGCAGCAGACCGGCACGGCGTGCCATGGTCACGTTGACCCCCATCTCGCCTGCCAGCAGGCCGGCCACCCAGGCCACTTCCATGCTGTGGGTCAGGGCGTTCTGGCCAAAGCTGGTACGGTACTTCAACCGGCCGATCAGCTTGATCAGGTCCGGGTGCAGGCCGTGGATGCCCAGCTCCATCACCGCACGCTCGCCTTCGCGCTTCATCTGCAGCTCCAGCTCGTGGCGGCACTTTTCCACCGTTTCCTCAATGCGGGCGGGGTGGATGCGGCCGTCGCCGATCAGGCGTTCCAGGGTCATGCGGGCCACCTCGCGGCGGGTCTGGTCGAAGGAGGACAGGGTAATGGCCTCCGGGGTATCGTCGATGATCAGGTCCACACCGGTGGCGGTTTCCAGCGCACGGATGTTGCGGCCCTCGCGGCCGATGATGCGGCCCTTCATCTCGTCACTGGGCAGCGGCACCACGCTCACGGTGGTCTCGCTGCAGTGGTCGGCGGCGCAGCGGCTCACGGCCTGACCGATCAGGTTGCGGGCGATGTTGTCGCAGTTCTCCTTCAGGTCGGTCTCGTAGGCGGCAATGCGCACGGCCTTTTCGTGGGTGAGCTCCTCATCCACCTTGTGCAGCAGCACCTCGCGGGCGTCCTCCTGGCTCAGGCCGGCCAGCGTTTCCAGACGCTCCATCTCCTTGGCGCGCAGAGCGTCGATCTCTGCCAGACGCTCCTCGGCCTCGGCAGCGCGCTTTTTCAGCTCTTCTTCCTTCTTTTCCAGCGCCTCGGTCTTGCGGTCCAGCGCTGTCTCCTTCTGGTCGATGCGGTTCTCCTGACGGCTGATCTCCGCACGGCGCTGCTTGATCTCCTTGTCGGCCTCTGCCTTCTGGGCATCGACCTCGGCTTTCAGACGGAAAGCCTCGTCCTTTGCTTCCAGAACCGCTTCCTTGCGCTTCTGGTCAGCGGTCTTGATCGCCTCGTTCACCAGCCGGGTAGCCTCGGCCTCGGCGCTGCCGATCTGGGCTTCGGCAGTCTTTTTACGGTTGTTGTAACCAATAAAATAGCCCGCAGCCACACCGACAACAGCAACGATCAAGGCCACGATCACTCCGATCGCGGTCATTGCGTTCACTCTCCTTTGTTTCAATTCAATGCAAAATTAAAAGCAGGAGACGCTGCGCAGCAGGACACGGGCAATGATATAGAAAGAGCTTTCAATGCAAAAAGTGACACCAAAACCATACGCACCACCCAAAACCGGCGGCACGGGCAAAAGCATACGGCTTTTCTCTTTACGGTTCCATTTTATATCAAACAGGCACGCTTTGCCTGAAACGGGTACAGGGGTCACACAGAAACCTGCGTACAGCGTCTTTGATTCCATACTACTAAATATAGTACGAAACATTTGCCCGCTTGTCAAGAGGAAAACCCTGCCCGCAGAACATTTTGTGCAGAAAAACAAAAATAAGATGGCCGAGGGGGGTTCTCTCCTTCAAACCAAAAGGGCTGCCCCGGAGAATGGAGCAGCCCTTCTGGTTTATGATGAAAAGAAGAAAATGAAGGAGATGTCTTATTATTTGGCGGCTTTTTCGCCCTCCGGGAAGATGATCTTATTCACAAAGAAGAAGATGACCATGGAGATGCCGCCGTTGAGCACGGTGGTGCCGATGTTGTAGATGAAGTCCGGTACCAGCAGACCGGCCACCGCCACCCAGATGCAGTTGATGGAGTTGACGATGCAGGTGATGATGCAGAAGGCCAGCACATACCAGCCGATCTGTTTTGCCAGATTGCCCTTGCTGCGGAACACAAAGTTGCGCTGGATGGGGAAGTTGATGCACTCGCCGATGACCATGGCGATCATGTAGGCGCAGAAGTAGGGCAGACCGCCGTGGGCGGCATCGTAGCCGAGGATGTTCCACTTGAAGGTCTCGCCGAACAGGGTGATGTCAATGCCCGGCCAGCCGAAGTCCACCACCGGCAGGCTTGCAAAGGCCTTGGGCAGAAATTGCAGCAGCAGGTACTTGAACACCGTGATGAGGTTGGACACGATGACGAACAGGCCGCCCTCGCGCACCCACTTGGCAGCGGCGGGGTGCTTTGCCGCGAAGTTATTCCAGAAATTCATAGCCTGCTTCCTTTCAGCTGTTTTTCAAGCGCTCTTCCATGCGGCTGTTCAGCACGAGGTTCTTCACGGCCTCAAAAATCACCCGCACAAGGCCGATGATCCAGAAGCCCTGCAGCTCCATCACGATGCCGTCCACCATGCCCATGCTGATAGCGCCGTTGGTCATTTTGGCCAGCGCCCGCAGAGGCATATTGTACTGGAACAGGATGTTCAGGTCAGGCTTGCCCTTTTTGATGCTGCGGCGCAGCAGGGCGCCCAGTACCGCCGCCGCCAGCCAGCCGATGGGGCTGCGTCCGTGTCCCATCTCGCCCAGCGTCATGTTGCGGTCGATGTGCACCTTGTTCTCCGGGATGGCATGCCCCAGCAGCGCCTCAAACTCCGCGTCCGGCACGTTCTGCACCTGTGCGGTGCGGTAATGCTCCAGATTTTTGCCCGCGTAGGGGTCGGGTGCGCCGGTGCCCGCCACCGTGACGGCGGCAGTCAAGCGGATATCGACGCTGGAAGCGCCCACCAGCAGCTGATAGCTGCCGCCCTCCACCTCCCAGCGGTCGGTCTTGACGTTCCAGTAGCGGAACGCCTTATCGTCCAGCGGGATGGTGACGGTCTTGCTCTCTCCGGCTTCCAGCTGCACCTTGGCAAAGCCCTTCAGCTCCTTGGCAGGGCGGAAAACTTTTGCATCCGGCTTTGCCACATACAGCTGCACCACCTCGGCACCTGCACAGCTGCCGGTGTTGGTGACAGTCAGGGTCACGCCGGTTTCGTCTGCTTTCAGGTCACTGTACGCAAAGCTGGTGTAGCTCAGGCCGTAGCCGAAGGGGAAGGCGGTGGGCACACCGGCGGTGTCGTAGTAGCGGTAGCCCACATACAGACCCTCGCGGTACTCCACAGTGGGGCCGTCGCCGCCGAAATGCTCCTTTGCGGGGGTGTCGGCGTAGCTGCGCGCCCAAGTCTCAGCCAGCTTACCGCAGGGGTTCTGCGCGCCGGTGAGCACCTCGACCAGTGCGCCCGCACCGGCCTGACCGCCCAAGCAGCCGTAGACCAGCGCCTTGCAGTCCTTGACCCAATCGCTTTCCAGCGAGGAGCCTGCACTCAGCAGCACCACCACGTTGGGGTTCGCTGCCGCCACAGCGGTCAGCAGTTCCAGCTGGTTTTCGGCCAACTTCATGTCGGCGCGGTCGATGCCCTCGCTCTCCTTGATCTCGTCCAGACCCATGCACAGCAGCACCACATCGGCGTTCTTTGCCAGCAGCACCGCCTCGGCCTTCAGCGCCTCATCGGGCTTGCCCTGCCGGTCAAAGCCCTTGGCGTAGCCGACGCTGTTCAGGCCGCTCTCGGCAAGGCAATCCAAGAAGGAATCCACCTTGATGGAGTTGACGGCGCTGGAACCTGCACCCTGATAGCGGGGCGTCTGGGCAAAGTCGCCGATGACCGCCACCTTTTCCCCCTTTGCAAGGGGCAGCAGGCCGTTTTCGTTCTTCAGCAGCACGATGCTCTGGGCAGCAGCCCGGCGTGCCAGTGCGTGGTGGGCGTCGGCATCGAACTTGCCGGGTGCGGCGTCCACCGCCGCCTTGGTGGTGAACACCAGTTCCAGCAGCTCCTCCAGCCGGGCGTCCACGTCCGCTTCGGTGATCTTGCCGGTCTGCACCGCCTTCATCAGCTCCCGGATGGCGTCCCCGCCGGGGGCGGGCATTTCCATCGTAGATCCATTCTTTACGCCGAGGGCGTGGTCGTTGCTGCCGCCCCAGTCGGTGACCACCGCGCCGTCAAAGCCCCAGTCCTTGCGCAGGATATCCATAAGCAGGTGGGCGTTCTCGTTGGCGTAGGTGCCGTTGACAAGGTTATAGGCGGACATGATGGTCTTGGGCTGCGCCTCCTTGACCACCATCTCGAAGCTGGTCAGGTAGATCTCCCGCAGGGTGCGCTCGTCCACGATGGAATCCGAGGCCATACGGCGCAGCTCCTGACTGTTCACGGCAAAGTGCTTGGGGCAGGCGGCAATGCCGTTTTTCTGGATGCCGCGGACGTAGGCCGCCGCCATCTTACCGGCAAGGTAGGGGTCCTCCGAGAAATACTCGAAGTTGCGGCCGCACAGGGGGCTGCGCTTGATGTTCAGGCCGGGGCCCAGCAGCACCGACACGCCCTGTGCCGCTGCCTCTTCGCCCATGGCTGCGCCCACAGCCTCGCCCAGTGCCGGGTCCCAGCTGTTGGCAACAGTGGCCGAGGTGGGGAAGCAGGTGGCGGGCACACTGGGGTTCAGGCCCAGATGGTCGGCAGCGCCCGCCTGCTTGCGCACGCCGTTGGGGCCGTCCGACAGGGTAATGGCCGGGATGCCCTTGCCCGGCAGCGCCCGGGTGGTGAACACCGTGCCGCCGCTCAGCAGGGCGCATTTTTGTTCCAGACTCAGTTTTGCAATAATATCCTGATATTTCACGGGGAAATCTCCTTTCAGTAGAAACGGTATTGCCTTTGGAAACAGGACCACGCATAAGGAGAAGAAGCGTGATTCTGTTTCCAAAAGGGAACACGGCTGCGGGTCGTAACTGCCGTGCAGCCGTGTTCCGGGATTAGAAGGAAGACAGTTTTGATTACGGGTCAGTACTTATGCCTTACTCACATCCGCACCTGCATTGGTATTAGCCAGCGTTTTATTATACTTGCGGCGGCGAAGAATCACCACAACACCTGCCAGAACCAACACATAGACAATCACACTGCCTACCAGTGCAGGCGTGCGCCACATAGGCACAGGCGCATCTACATCTACACCGTAGCTATTCGCCAGCGTATACAGATACTGATGTGCAGCTTCGCGCATCTTCAGCTGACCGGTAGCAGTCTGGCTCAGGTTATCGAAGGTCTTAGTGCCCCAGCCAAACAGCAGATTGGTACCACCTGCCAAGACAGCTTTTTCAATATCCATAAAGCCATGCTCCTCGTTGTTATCCGTAATCACAGTGCCAATAAAGCCCCATTCATTACGCAGAACATTGGTCAGTAGTGCAGTACTTGCACCGGCCCAAGTAGTACCAATATTATTGTAGGAAGACATCACAGCCGTGCTGCCGCCTTCCTTCACAGCCTTTTCAAACGGCACGAAGTAAATTTCACGCATTGCCTGCTCATCGGCCCAGGTGCACAGGCCATAATGACGCCAGGTTTCACGCTCATTCAGCGCAAAATGCTTAATGTAGCAGTACATACCATTTTTCTCTGCCGCACCAACCGTAGCAGCGGACATGGAACCAGAAAGGAAGCCATCCTCAGAATAGTACTCAAAGTTACGGCCAGCAAATGCATTGCGGTGGGTATTAGCACCAGGTGCATACCAGCCGGAAATATTCCACGCCTTTCCTTCCTGCGAGATTGCATCGCCAAATTCAGAAGCCAGGTCTACATTCCAAGTAGCCGCCAGCAGAACTTCTGCCGGATAAGTAACCGTCTTATATGTGCAGGTCCCCATAAAGGCATCGAACACATAACTCAGAGCGGCAGGTCCGTCCATTTCATAAGTCTGTCCCTTACCGATATTATCAACTGCTGCACTTCCCCAGCCATCTGCGCCCAGCAGTTTGTACATATCATCAAGGGTCAGCTGATCCAGCAGCTTATCCCACTGTGCATCATCATAGGCAAGGCCTTCCATGTCTTTCAGCGTAAGGCCATTCTTTGCACCAAAGGTCGGCGCAGTGTCATCTGCATTCACATAGCTATCATCCACTAACAGCGCATTGTTGAAGGCTTCCAGCTGTTCAGCAGTTGCTTCCTTGCTGGTACCGGGAACGATCTGCCAAGTGTCACGGTTGAGGTAAGCCACATCACCAGCTGCATCATCAAACTGATTTGTTGCTACCACCTCGTCCGAAGAGCGCTTGCCGACATACTTGCAGTTTTCCACACCACTGCCAAACGCACTGTCCTGGAACACTTCATTCTCAGCAACCTTGCAGGTCATGGTCAGATTATCTTTCACCGTATGAGAATCCGTACGCAGAGAAATCTGATACTCGCCAGCTTCCAGCACGTAGGAACCGGTAGAAGTGTAGTACTTCTGTGCATCATAAGAAGCCATCTGCTCTACCGGCATAGAAATCGTAACCGTTTCCGTTTCGCCCGGCTGCAATTCCTTCGTTTTTGCAAAGCCGCCCAGTACTTCGCCAGCCTTCTGCAAGCCGCTGCCGCCTTCAGCTGCACTGTAATAGGGCGCACTGTAATACAGTTCCACAACATCTTTGCCAGCCACATTGCCAGTATTGGTAACTTTGACATTCCACTCCAGCGTATCCTGTGCGGTAACGGTAGTCGGAATCGTGTTTTCCAGTTCCCAGTCAAAGCTTGTGTAGCTCAAGCCATAGCCAAAGGGGAACTGCACTACATCATTGTAGGAAAGTCCCGTCAGATTCTCTCCTTCACGGGTAGTGTAATCGTAGCTTTCACGGGTTTCGTAATAACGATATCCCACATAAATGCCTTCCTGATACTCTACAAGGTAGGCAGGATGACTTTCGAAGTTTTTGAAGCAGTCATTAGAGTTGGTATACTCAAAGGTATCAAAGTTGTAGTAAGAAGGGGTCGTTTCTACTGCATAAGGGTAGATATCCGGCAGACGGCCAGAGGGGTTGACTGCGCCCGTCAGAATGTTGACAATTCCAATCGTGCCCACATCACCGGGATCACCGATCCAGAGGGCTGCATCAACGCCTTCATCATTCAGGAAGCCCAGTTCCATAGCATTGCCCGAATTGATCAGAACGATAACATTATCAAATGTCGCTTCTGCCTGTTCCAGCAAAGACTGTTCCGCACTGTTCAGTTCCAGATAATGCTTGCTCTGATCCGGTGCATACGAGGTATTTTCAGCCATCGAAGTGGGCAGGTCATTGCCTTCACCGCCCTTGCGGGAGAACACGACCACAGCAGTATCCGAAAAATCCTTCATTGCTTCAAATGAGCAGTCTCCAGTATACTGGTACTCCACACCCATGTTCTTAGCCAATTCCTCGGTTGCAGGCAGTTCCGGGATGGAAAAATCAACAGAGAATGTATTTCCGCCTTCGTTGTTTTTGGGTCTGTAGAGATTGACCAGATTTTGATTCACTTCAAAACCTGCATCCGTAAAGGCTTTTACAAAATCTGTCCGGTTTGCAGTGTAGCTGCTACCACCGGAACCCGTACCGCCATAAACCGGATTTGCGGAAGCATAGCCCAGAAGATTGATTTTTCGGTTTGTTCCTGCCAACGGCAGAGCGCCGTCATTTTTCAGAAGGACTGCGCCTTCCTCCTCGATTTTCTGAGCCACTGACAAACCATTTGCATAAGATGTTTTTTGCAATTCCGGGTCTCCATTCTGGCCAGGGAATGCCTTGTCCAGAGAACTGGGAAACACACCAAACATTGCTACATCTGCCACTATTCCAACTGCCAGTAAGAGTGCTGTAACAGCTGTCAGCAACTTTGTGGGCTTTTTGTTGTTCGGATCGCGCTTCATTGTGTTGTCTCCTCCATATTCTTTTATATTTTTTGGGCCGTACCCAACTGTGACCCATTATAACGGATATTTGCGCATCGTTATCATCTTTTGCACAATCTGTCGTTTTGGATACACAGTTTGCAAAAGTTACAATAAATTTTCAATTTTTATTGTGCTAATACACAAATATTGCAACATTGTATTTGTGCACCCTGCCAGACAACAAAAAACGGCAGGGGATACCTGCCGTAAAAATTATTTGTTTTTGGGTAGTGGAAACAGGATGCGCAGGGTGCACCAGTTGTTTTCCCAGTGCAGTGTCATGCTGCCGCCGTGCTGCCCGACGGTGGTGCGGACGCTTTTCAGGTCCGACCCCTGCTGCGGCAGACCGTCCGCATCCAGTGCGGGGGCGGCCTCTGTATAATGCTCGAACCGCAGCATGGCAAAACCGCCCTGACTGTACACCGCCACCTTGATGAGCCGCTTTTCGGGGTCCGGTTCGGCGCGCACGGCGGCAATGGCGTTGTCCAGCGCCACGCCCACGATGGTGCACAGCTCCCGGATGGTGAGAAAGCCCAGCATCCTGCCGTCCGCTACGCTGGTGATGGTGATATTCTCCTGCTGGCATTCCATGGTCTTGGCGGTGAGCAGGGTATCCAGCACCGGGTTGCCGGTCTTGTTCTCGGCCTCGTACTGGCGGATGTTCTGCTCCATGGCGGCAATGGCGGCGTTCTGCTTGGTCTGGTCCTGCTCCTCCCGGATGCGGGCAAGTTGGACTTTCAGTTCATGGTACCGCCGGTTGATGAGGTTGATGCCCTCCTTGCTGCGCTTGTACTGCTCGTACTGGCGGTGCAACACCTCGTCCATGGCGGCAAGCTCGCTGTGCAAAGCGTTCTCCTGCAGCTGCTCGTGCTGCACAGATAAGATCAGCACGCCGGAAAAATCCACCAGTGTGCGGATGGAAAAAATGCTCATGTTGATCTCGCTGCCGGGCAGAAAGCCCAGATTGCTCACCGCAAAGGCAGTCAGCGCCAACATGACCGCCGTCAGGGCGGCGCTGCCGCCGATCTGTAAGTGCCCGGCGGGCTGGGGACGGCGGTGCTGCAGATAGCACATAATGCCGAACAGCGTCCCATACACCAGCGCCAGCAGCAGCAAAGACAGCGGCTCCCATGGGCCGCGGGCGGGCCAGAGGGCGCAGTGCAGCTGCCACTCCACGCTGGCGGCAAGCTCTGCCAGAATAAACGCCCGGGCGCAGTGATACCCGGCTTCCAGCAGGGTGATGCTCCACACACCCCATAAATATAAGTAAGAAAGCCCGATGGCCGTCACCATGCAGGGGATCCAGAGCCCGCCGGGCACATTGCCCGTCAGCTCCAGAAAGGCCGACAGCACCGCCGCCCACAGCAGGGTGATGCCCCCGGTGACCGCCCTGGAAAAGCGGGGCGCAAGCGCCGGGGTGAACAGCAACACCGCCAGACACTCGGCAAGGGCGGTGTACAGCCGGGGGATATCCGGCAGCGCGGTCATGAGCCTTCACCTCCGATGTAGTCGGTCAGTGCGGCAAGAAAAGCCTTACGCTTGGGGCGGCTGACCTGCAGCTCGCAGGGGCCCACCTGCACGGTGCTCTGCCGCAGCTCCCGCACCTGTGCCAGATTGACAAGGTAGCCGCTGTTGCAGCGGGCAAAGGGGCAGTCTGCCAGCTTTTCCTCAAAGGCCTTGAGGGCGCCGGGGGCGGAAAAATCGCCCTCGTCGGTGTAAAAGTGCACCCGGTGACCCTCGCTTTCCAGATAATAGATGCTTGCGGTGTCCAGCCGGCGCAGCCCGCCCTCCACCGGCACGGTCAGGTAGTGCTTTGCCCGCTTTTCCAGCCGGGCAACCGCCTTGAGCAGCTGCTGCGAAAAGGCAAAGTAGGGCACCGGCTTCAGCACATAGTCCAGCGCTCCCACCGAGTAGCCCCGGATGGCGTACTGCGCCATATTGGTAATGAAGATCAGGATGACGTCTGCATCCATCTGCCGGATGCGCTCTGCCGTGGTCATGCCGTCCAGATGCTTCATCTCCACATCCAGAAAAATAATATCGTAGACCGCGCGGTAATCCTCCAGAATATCCACGCCGTCCGCAAAGACCGTCACTTCAAACTCTGTCCCGTACTGCCGGGTATACCGCCGGACATACTCCTGCAATACCCCCTGTACCTCCGCGTCGTCCTCTACGATCGCCACCCGGATCATGACCACACCTCCCTTACCACACCTTTGTGGAACTGTTACGGCTCTATTATAGCGCAATCCCGCCGGGTTTGCCAAGGGGGCACTCCGCAACAAAGGGCAGGGCGGCCCACAGGCCGCCCTGCCCTTTGTATTGAGTTCCCTTACGCTCACGCCCAGTTCTTCCGGCCGTAGCGGGTGGTCAGCTGGCAGATCTCTTTCTGGAGTTTCTTGGTCAGCTGGGTCTTTTTCAGCCGCCAGCGCCAGTTCTGGCCTACGGTGGAGGGCTTATTGATGCGGGCGGCGTTATCCAGCCCCAGCCAGTCCTGCATGGGGATGGTCAGCATGTGGTGCAGACCAAAGGGCAGCAGCAGACGCTCCAGCGTACCATAGATGAACGGAGCCAGAATGGGAGAAGTCTCGGAAGAGTTGGCGATCCAGATGCCGAAGTTATTGATGCCGGTCTGCACCACAGGCCAGAACAGCGACAGCACGATGGAAATGACCACCGAGTAGACAGCGTAAAAAACGCTGCATCCTCCGGGGGTATTTTGATGCCCCAAAAGGCACAAAAGAATGCCCGCCCACCTGTGGAAAACCACGGTGAGCGGGCATTTTGCGTTTTATTGTTTGTGCCGCTGTAAAAGCGTTCAGAGGGCGGCGGTCTGGGGTACCAGCCGGAAGAGCATTACGGGCAGCGCGCTGTTTGCAAAATCCAGCGTAAGGATGATCGTTCCGCGCTCTGTTTCAAAAGGCATCTCCGTCTGTGTGCCGTCCGGGGCAATGCGCACAAGCGTTTTGCCTTCCAGCAATCCGGCGGGCAGCGCGAGCCTTACCCGACCGGTGGGCTGCGTCAGGCTGCCTGCGGTTTCAAAGGCCACACTCAGGTATTCCCCATTCGTCCGTGCGGTCACATCCTCCGCAGAAAGACTGCCGCTGTTAGCCCACGCCGTTGCCGCTTCGATCTTTTCCAGCTGCGCGGCGTTTTCTGCCTGCCCGCACACGGGGCAGAAGGTCAGGGTTTCGCCTTCCGCAGTGCGGAAAGTGAACTTCCGGCAATCGGTACTGCCGGTGTGCACGCAGCCCTGCCGCAGACAACCGGCGCTCTGCGAGCCGGTTCCGTTCGGGAACCATGCACCGAACTGGTGTCCCAGCTTATCGGTCGGGTCTGCGGTGTAGCTGTCTTTGCAGCGGGAGCAGGTAAAAACAGTATAGCCGTCTGTTTCACAGGTAGGCTCTACGGTAACAGCCTGATAGTCATGGTTCAGCGCGGACAGCTCCGCATAGGTGGTATAATCGCAGCGGGAACAGGTTTCGTAAGCGTTCCAGCCCTTTTCCGTGCAGGTGGGGGCTTTTGCTTCGTGGTGCACTAAATCATGGTTCAGCGCAGGGATTTCTTGATAAGTGGTATAGTTGCAGCGGGAGCAGGTGTCGTAAGCATCCCAGCCCTTTTCCGTGCAGGTGGGGGCTTGCGCGTCATGATGCACCAAGTCATGGTTCAGCACGGGCAGCTCTGTGCGGGTGGTATAGTTGCAGCCGGAGCGGGAGCAGGTATCGTAAGCCCAGCCCTTTTCTGTGCAGGTGGGGGCTTGCGCTACGTGACGCACCAAATCATGGTTCAGTGCGGGCAGCTCTTTGCGGGTGGTATAGCCGCAGCGGACGCAGAGGTCGTAAGTGTCCCAGCCGATTTCCGTACAGGTGGGGGCTTTTGCATAGGGATGCACCAGAGCATGGTTATTGGGGTCTTTTTCGCCGTATTCCCCACCACACGCCTCACAGACCGCTTTGGCGCTGCAGGTTGCTGTGCCGCCGAAACAGCTTGCAGTATCAACTTCGGAGCAGTAGTTCATGCAGCTGCGGATGTGTGTGCCGTTGCCGGCGGATGACCACTTGCCCCATGCGTGACCGCCGTAGTAACTCCCTCCGCAAGTTTCGCACATTCCCAGACTGTCGCAGGCCGCGTAGCCGCCGCTGCAGCTTCCAGTCTCAACCGCGTCACAGTTGCTGCGCTTGCATCTGCGGGTGTGCGTGTTCGTGCCGTCGTAGTTAGGCGTCCACGCGCCCCAGTCGTGACCGAGAATGCCGTATTCCGCGCCGCATTTTTCACAGGTTTTGCCTTTGGTGCAGGTGGGGGTTTCGGTGCCGCCGGTATGTACCATTAAATACGTAACATTGCCATCGTTGTGGCAGTTCTGGCATTCAGCTACATAAAACCTATGACTGTTCGAATCATATTTTCTGTATCCGAGGATCTCACGTGTCTCCGTACTCCCACAGCGGGCGCAGTGCACCGTGACTGTTTCTGCCGCCGCTTTTAACACGATCCCCGGTATCAGGCACACCATTGCCAGCACCGTCAAACACCGGATCAGCCATTTTTTCATGTTACTCCCTCCTTGTCATCAAACCTTGTTATCCTTTCAGATCAAACTGCACGGACAGCGATGCAAGCACGGCATCTACCACCTTCCGCGCCTCGGCAAGCATATCGATCTCCGCCACAAAAGCAATGACCTGCTCGCGCTCCTGCGCGGGGACCTGCAGCGCACTCAGGCTCATGCTCAGGAACCGCCGTATTTTGCGCTCCAGCGTAAAGTAGGGGTCGCACCGCCGTGCCATGTAGCCGCGCATCATGCCAGCCGTGCCCAGCTCCATCTCGTAGAAATCGCACTCGGCGCACCCGGGCAGATACGCGCTGAACGCCGCCTGCAGCTCGGCCGTGGTGCTGCGGTGGATGATCTCCGCCGTGGCGGGGAAGGTGTACGCTTCCACATAGATATCCCGCAGATTCTCGCTCAGCTCGGTCATCGCCAGCTGCAAAGCCGTTTCCACCGCGTAGAGGTACACCGGCGAGGGGGCGTTTGCCGCCAGCGGCCTTACCGCGCCGAACTGCCTGCTGAACATCATGCCGATCAGCTCGGTCAGCACGCCGTCCTTTGTGCGGAAAATATTCTGGAACGACCCGGCGGAAACATCTGCTTCCTTTAAAATTTCTGCAACCTTGGTGTTCGTGTAGCCTTTTTCCAGAAAAAGCCGGACACAGGCGGTCAGGATCCGCCGTTTTGCTTCCTTGCTGTCGTATCTGCGCGCCATTGGAAATCATCCTTTTCTATGATTGGTTTCTGACCCAATTATATATTGATTTGAGAATTGCGTCAAGTAAACTTTTAAGGGCGTATTTTGGGCAGTTTGACGAGGGAGAGCTTTCTGCGGGTGCGCATCCGGGCAAAACAAAGCGCAATGGACATTGCTGTTATCCGCTGCCGCAGCCAGACAGTTCGCGGCAGCAAAAAAGAGGCCACCGATCGGGGTGACCTCTTTTCAGCGTATTTTCAGCGTAAATCCCGCAGCAGGCGAACCCACCATCTCCATGACGGCTCTTTTGGAGTTGCTCTTTGCGTAAGATAGCAAAATAAATCTTATTTCTGACAGAAAGAGCCGAACCCGTGCAACGAGTCCGGCCCTTTCTGTGCTTTGGTTGGATCTTAAGCAAAGTTATGGTAAATGAAGAAGTTGGCTTTGGGAGTTTACAGCAGGCTCAGTGCTTCCTCGTCTGCCACAAGGATGCAGTCCGGATGCAGCTGCAGAATGCTGCCGGGGCAGGCAGGGGTCACAGGGCCGGTCACGGCGTCCTTGACGGCCTGTGCCTTGGCTTTACCGTTGGCTACCACCAACACCTTGCGTGCCTGCATGATGGTCTTGATGCCCATGGTGTATGCCTGTTTGGGGACAAGGTTCTCGTTGCCGTCAAAGAAGCGCTTGTTGGCTTCGATGGTAGTGGGTGCAAGGTCGATGCAGTGTGTCTCCAGCTCAAAGGCTTCGCCCGGCTCATTGAAACCGATATGACCATTGGGGCCGATGCCCAGCAGCTGCAGGTCGATGCCGCCCAGCTTGTGGATGATACCGTTGTAACGGGCACACTCGGCGGCGGTGTCCAGATTGGTGCCGTCCGGCAGGTTGGTCTTGGCCGGGTCGATATTCACCTTGCTGAACAGGTTCTCGTTCATGAAATACCAGTAGCTCTGGGGGTGCTCCTTGGGCAGGCCGCGGTACTCATCCAGATTGACAGTAGTGACCTCGGAGAAATCCAAATCGCCTTTGTTGTACCAGTCCACCAGTTGGGCATAAGTGCCCACCGGGGTGCCGCCGGTGGCAAGACCCAGTACACAGTCCGGCTTCATGATGACCTGTGCGGAGATGATGTTGGCCGCTTTGCGGGACATATCCTGATAATCTTTTGCGCGGATGATCTTCATAATAATACTCCTTTTATAGTACCGTTACGCCTGCGTTCCGGCAGGCCTGTAAAAATTCTACGGGCAGCTTTCCGTCCGAGATCACAATATCAATATCGGACAGCTCGCAGATGTGGAATGTGCTTTTCAGTCCGATCTTGGAGGAATCCAGCAGCACGGCTTTCTGCTCACAGCGGCGGAGCACGGTCTGCTTGAGCCGTGCTTCATCCTCCACGCCGCAGGTAAAACCGGTTTCCGGGCTGTAACTGGTCACGCCCAGCAGCAGCAAATCAAAGTTGATGCCCTCCATCGTCTGGATGCTCTGTGCACCGCAGACGCTCATGCTGAACCGGTTCAGGCTGCCGCCCGGCAGGGATACATGGGGCTTTTCCAGCTTTGCCAGCTCCATGGCGCAGCTCAGGCCGCTGGTGTAGATGAGCATGGGCTGATCCGGGATGCACCGGGCCACTGCTGTGGCGGTGCTGCCGGAATCCAGAAACAGGGTGGTGTTGGGGCGCAGCAGCGCAGTGGCTTTTTCGGCAATGATCTGCTTTGCTTCGGCATTGCGGGCGGAACGGCGGCTCAGCAGGTCGTCTGTACCTACCACCTGCTCCACCGACTTGACACCGCCATGCACCCGCACCACACGGCGGGCTTCATCCAGTGCTTTCAGGTCGGTGCGCAGGGTCATTTCCGAAACGGAAGGGAAAGCTTCCTTGAGCTGGGCAAAGCTAATGCTGCCTTTGCGGTTCACCAGCTCCACGATCTGATTGCGGCGTTGTTCCATGGGGGATTCCTCCTGTCTGCGTTTGTCCTGTCCCATGGCACGTTCTGCTTAGTCCTCCGGGTTGAAGTTTGCCAGCAGATATTCCTCTGCTTCCGGGCACCACAGGCCGTTGTGGGCATCCACGATGTCAGCCAGTGCGGTATAGCGGGGGTCGTTGTCCTGTTCGCCCTTGGCACGCAGATCGGTCAGGGCGATGAGGGGCATGGTCAGGTGGGTGTAGATCAGCTTTTTGCCGCCGGGGATCTTGGGCAGGTTGAGGGTGGTCTCGGCAGCGGCGTTCAGACCGCCGATGTGGGTGACCATCACAGCCGGATCGATGCGCTTAGCGGCGGTCAGTTCCAGCGACTCGATCATGTCGGCGGTATTACCGCCGGTGGTGCCCATGACATGGGTAGAATTGTAGTGCACATCGTAGAAGTTCATCTTGGCGCTGAACTGCTTGTCGGTGGGGCCTGCAAAGAAGTTCAGGCAGCCGTCACGACCCAGCACAGCACTGGACAGCTCCACCACCGGCGCGATGGGGGCGTAGCAGAACACATCATCAAAGCCGGTACCGCCGGTCAGCTCCCGCAGCTCGGCAGCGGGGTCTGCCATGTTGGCGGTGTTGACGAAGTACAGGTCGATGCCGTCCTTCTCCTTGACCTCCTTCGGGGGGAAGAGGGACTCCGCACGGGCCAGACGATCCTCGTTGATATCGGTGACCACCACCATGCCGGGGCGCACATCACGGTGCAGTGCGTAGGTCAGAGCACCCAGACCCATGGGGCCTGCACCGGCCAGAATCGCCAGCTTGCCACCCTTCTTGATGCCCATATCGTGATGGTACACCCCCATCTTGGTGTGGTAGGCGGCGTTGAAAGCACCGATGGAGCAGCTCATAGGCTCGGCCAGAGAAGCCTCGTAGTAAGCACGGCCCTTGTACTCCAGCAGGCAGCCCAGTTCCATGACCTCGGCAGGGATGATGCAGTAGGTGGCGTCGCCGCCGAAGAACTCGTAGGAGTAGCCGGGGCTCCACATGGTGCCCTTGTAGTTCAGGGCGGGCTGCAGGGTGAACTTCATGCCGGGCTTGAACTTGTCCTGATGCGCCTTGCCCACCTTGACGATATCACCGGCGAACTCGTGACCCATGATGGCGGGGTGCTCGGCTACATCCGGATGCACACGCTTGTGACCAGTGCCGAGGATGGCGCACTTGTAAGTAGACATGCAGATGCTATCGGAAACGACCTTGACCAAGATCTCATCGTCCTTGATCTCCGGCAGTTCAAAAGTATCCAGACGCAGGTCGTTGGCGGCGTGCAGACGAACAGCTTTGACTTTCATAATGAAACTCTCCTTTTATTATAACAGTTACCGTTGTGTTTTCAAGAAGTTTTACAGATGCTGGAAGGTGACCAGCGGCAGCAGTTCTTCGATCTGGCTGCGCTCTGCGGCCTGTGTGCCGCTGCACATCACATTGGCGGCTCCTGTGGCGATGGACAAGCGAACGGTGTTTTCTTCGCTAAGCCCTTCCGCTTCGGCGTAGGCGAGAGCGGCGACCACGCTGTCGCCGGCACCCACCGTGCTGCCCACTTTGACCTTCAGTGCCGGAGCGTAGATCACGCTGTCCTTGCGGAGATACAGCGCACCCCGACCGCCCATGGACACCACCACATGTTCGATGCCCCTGCGGATGAGCGCCTGACCGGCATCGGCCAGTTCATCCAGCGTTTTCAGCTCCCGGCCCATCATGCGGGAAAGCTCGTCGTTGTTGGGTTTGACCAGATAGGGAGCAGCCTTCAGCCCCTCTGCCAGCAGCTCGCCGTCTGCATCCAGAAAGACCTTTGCCCCTGCCTTTTTGCAGGATTCCACCCATGTGTAGTAGGTGTCCTTGGGGGCACCCTTCGGCAGGCTGCCTGCCAGCACCACGATATCCCCCTGTTTCAGTTCCTTCAGCAGGTCGTACAGCAGAGCGGTCAGCTCCGGGGCGTCTACCTCGATGCCCGGCTCGTTGATGTCAGTGTTGGTGTGGTTTTCCGGGTCGATGACCTTCAGGTTCGTGCGGGTCTCGCCGGGCACGAAACGGAAGTTGTGGGCAAGCCCTTCACTGTCCAGTGCGTCCTGAATGGCTTTGCCGCTGTTACCGGCCAGAATGCCGATAGCCTTGCTGGTCCCACCCAGCTTTGCGATCACCTTGCTGACGTTGATGCCCTTGCCACCGGGATCGGTACGCATCTTGGTGATCCGGTTTACGGTGTCCAGCGCAAGGTTCGGGATCTCAACGGTCTTGTCCAGCGCCGGATTCAATGTTACGGTGTAGATCATGGGAACAACAGCCTCCTTCACGATTGTTGTTATGAAACTCGAAACTGTTGAAACGAAAGCTCTGGCATTATAATACCAACAGTTCTCGCCCCTGTCAAGCTGTTGTTTCAACAAATCGCACTGCGTGTTTTTGGTGCTTTTCGCCAACTTTCTGGGATACATGATTTTTGATTCAAAAGTTCTCTAATAGGTATCTTGTTACAACAACAAAAAACTCCCGGCTCTGCCCAAAAAGGCAAAAGCCGGGAGTGCGTTTTCAGTTCATTTTGTATGCGGCGGTTTGCAGTCTGCAAAAAAGGTGCGATCAAAGCCCTGTTCCAGCAGGTCTGCAGCTTCCTGCTGCTGGCCGGTGCGCAGTGCCTCCATCAGCCGGGGCGTTTCGATCAGCTGCCCGCTGACATTCTGCATGACCTCCACCGGGACGCCGTTCCCGTCGTCCGGAGCCAGCAGCACCAGTGCCCCCAGCACGATGCGCCCCGGCTCATAGACCGGCGGCTGTGCCTGCAGATAGCCCAAGCGGCAGTCCTTTACCGCACTTGTCCTGCAATGGAGCAGCAGGGCATACAGGGGTTTGATGTAGGTATCGCCCAGCGTTTCACGGCGGCGAAGCTGCTGCTCCACCAGCCGGGCGTCCGCTTCCTGCGGGCAGAACAGCTGCGCCGCTGCATGGATGAGGGCAGCGCGGCTGCCGGGAGCCTTGACGGGCTGGATGGTCAGATGTTCCAGCAGCCCGGTCATGGACCGGGTCAGGCGTGCATAATACTGCAGCTTGGAGCCTGCGTGCGGTGCATCCTGCACAGGCTGCACCGCCGGTTCCGGTTCTGCGCGGTTCTGGCTGTACCGCGTGATAGCGTCCTTCAGCACGGCACGGTCCGGTTCCAGCAGGGAAGGGCTGATGCACACCGCCGGGTAATCCAGTTCCAGCGGCACGGTGGAGATAATGAAGTCGATTTTTCTCCGGCGCAGGTCGGCAGTGTTCAGCTCCCGCACCGAGCAGCACCCCTCCACCTGCAAAGAGGGAAACTCGTTTCCCAGCCGGGAAGCCAGAAAGCGGCTGGAGCCCATGCCCAGCGGACAGGCCACTACCACCCGCAGCCGCAGCCGGAACATGGCATTCTGTTCCAGCGCTGCGCCAAAGTGCATAGCAAGGTACGCCGCTTCGTCGTCCGAGATGGCGGGCAGGACGAATTGCTGCTGCACCGCATCACAGGCGGTGCGGGTGGCTTTCCACAGGCCGGGGTAGGCGGTGCGGATGGTGTCCAGCTGGGGGTTTTCGGTACGAATGTTCTGCTCCACCCGCAGCAGCATGGGGCGCAGGTGGCAGTACAGGTCATCCCGCAGGGAGGTGTAACCGGAAAGGTCTGTGTGCAGCGCCTTTTCCATTTCCCGGATAAGGGCGGCTTCCAGATTCCGCAACTCCATCTCCTGCGCACTGCCCCAAGGATCCTCCGCACCCAGATAAGCAGCGAGATACAGTTCCAGATACTGCGCTTCCTCAGGCGGCAGGGTCAGCCCGAAGGTGCGGTTCAGCGCCGCCACCAGCCGGGCAGCATGATTGCCCGCCGGGCGCAGCCCTCTGGGGGCGCTGCCCTTGTCGCCGCCCTGCCGCAGCTGCTGAATGGTCAGGGTGCAATGGATAGCCAGCGCCAGAAAACCTGCATCCGGCAGATGGAGCTGCTCTTCCTGTTCAAACTGCTGCAAAACCGCCCAGACTTTTTCGGCCGTTTTTGTATCCAGCAGGGTCGAGAAGATCTCGTTTTCCGGCATCCGTCCGCAGAGCACCTCTGCCAGTTCCTTTTCCGGCATACTGCTGCGCAGCAGGGCAGACACCACCCTCCGGTAGGAAGAAGCATCCCCCTGCAGCCAGACCCCCACGCCGGGGCGGCGGAACATCTCCACCCGGTAGGGGTGTAGCTTGGTCTCAAGTTCATCCAAGTCCGCAGACAGCGTGCTTTCCGAAACGCCAAGCGCCCGTGCCAGTACCGCTGTTTTGCAGGGCTCCTGCTCGCTGAGCAGCCTTGTCAAAAGCTGCTGCCGCCGCTCTGCGCGGGAAAGTTCTTTCCTGTCGCCGCTGTTCAGCTGGGTGCGCAGTGCATCTCGCCGCTCCGGCGCTTCATCCAGCAGCAGACCCTTGCCGGGATTCCGCACAAAATGCGCCCCGGCAGCCTGCATCCACTGCTCCACAGTGGGCAGCTCCCGCAGCACGGTGCGGCGGCTGACCCCGATGCTTTCAGCCAGCGCCGCCGCCGTCACCCAGCCCTGCGGAAGGCTGAGCAGCTGCCCGATCAGCTTCCGTGCATTTGCCGACAGTTCCTCACGATACACCGCACCCATGTTGCTTCTCTCCTTTTCCCAAAAGTTACCCATTGCTTCTATTGTAGCATAGTGCCACCCCGTCTGCCAGCCCCCAACGCAGAAAAGAAGTTGTGTGTTTTTTGTCACCATTGCCCGGTGACAAAAGCTTCCTTGTTCCCGTCTTGTATCCCGGCGCATCAGCAAATATGCACAAATCACCCGCGCATCCATTGGAAATGTTGCCGTATCAGCCCACTGGTGTCACCATCCTCCGGTGACAACCCCACCGCTTGTCACCATTGAAATCCGGCGCAGTATCGGCTAGAATAGTGCCAGAACGAAACGAAAGCTCCTCCGAATAACCGTCCGCAGGCCGCAGCTCCCATGCCACAGGAGCTGCGCCGCCTGCCTTTCAAGTGAAAAAGGAGAGCTACAAATGAAAAACGCTGTTTCCCGCTTTGGCAAGTTCCTCAGCGGCATGGTCATGCCGAATATCGGCGCATTCATCGCGTGGGGCTTCCTCACTGCTCTGTTTATTGAAGCGGGCTGGTTCCCCAACGAAAAGCTGGCCAGCATGGTCTCCCCGATGCTGACCTACCTGCTGCCCATCCTCATTGCAGGGCAGGGCGGCAAAATGATTGCAGGCGACCGTGGCCGTGTCATCGCCGCCATCGCCGTGGTGGGCTGCATCTGCGGCTCGGACTACACCATGCTGATGGGCGCCATGGTCATGGGCCCTCTGGCCGGCTGGGTCATCAAGCAGTTCGACAAGAAGGTGGAAGGCCATATCCCCGCCGGTTTCGAGATGCTGATCAACAACTTCTCCATCGGCATTCTGGGTATGCTGCTGGCCATCCTTGGCTACTACGTCATCGGCCCGTTCATGACTGCCATCCTCACCGTACTGACCGCCGGTGTGGACTTCCTTGTGGCGCACAGCCTGCTGCCGTTGGTGTCCATCTTCATTGAGCCTGCAAAGGTATTGTTCCTAAACAACGCCATCAACCACGGCATCTTCAGCCCCATCGGTGCAAGTCAGGCTGCTGAGACCGGTCGTTCCATCATGTATATGCTGGAAGCCAACCCCGGTCCCGGTCTTGGTGTCCTGCTGGCCTACTGCTTCTTCTGCAAGGACGACACCACCCGCCAGTCCGCTCCCGGTGCTGTGATCATCCACCTGCTGGGCGGCATCCACGAGATCTACTTCCCCTACATCCTGATGAACCCCGTGATCATCATCGCCCCCATCGTGGGCAACTTCTGTGCCATCCTGTTCTACTCTATGACCGGTGCAGGTCTGTCCGGTCCTGCTTCTCCCGGTTCCATCATCGCCTACATGGCAATGGCTCCCCGGGATTCCATTCTCACCGTTCTGCTGGGCGTTGTCATCGCCGGTGCTGTTTCCTTTGTTCTGTCCTCGGTCATTCTGAAAGCGACCTCCGGTCACACCAAGAGCCTGACCGACGCCCAGAACGAAATGAAGGAGATGAAGGCACAGGCCAAGGGCGAGATCCCCGAGCCTACTGCCGTGAATGTCGGCCAGATCCGCAAGATCGTCTTTGCCTGCGATGCCGGTATGGGTTCCAGCGCCATGGGTGCTACCAAGTTCCACAACCGCATTAAGGCGGAGCGCCCCGACCTGACCGTGACCAACACCAGCGTGGACACCATCCCCGCTGACGCGGACGTAGTGGTCTGCCAGCGCGTTCTGGCTGACCGTGCCGCCAAGTGCGCCCCGCAGGCACAGCTTGTTACATTGGATAACTTCCTTGCAGATCCGCATCTGGACGCATTGTACAATGCACTGACCTCCACTACCCCGGCACTGGATGCCAAGGCCGAAGCTGCCGCCAATGAGGAGATCGTATCCGACCTGCGCAATGCAGCCGTAGCCCCTCTGGCGGCTGCCGTGACCGAGGCTTCCAAAGCCAACGGTTCCGTGATGAAGATCCAGGCGGAGGACATCCAGCTGGGTCTGCCCTCTGTCACCAAGGAGGAGGCCATCCGTGCCGCCGGTGCGCTGCTGGCAAAGCGCGGCTATGTGGACGAGACCTACGCCGACGCCATGGTGGAGCGCGAAAAGCTGGTAAGCACCTATATGGGCATGGGCGTAGCCATTCCCCACGGCACCAGCCAGAAGAAGGGCACCGTTAAAAAGTCCGGCGTTGTCCTGCTGCAATATCCGCAGGGCGTGGACTTCGGCGATGAAAAAGCCTACCTCGTGTTCGGCATTGCCGGTGTCGGCAACGACCATCTCGACCTGCTGGGCAATGTCTGCGAGATCCTTGAAGACGAGGATGCGCTGGAACAGCTCAAGACCACTTCCGATATGAACTATGTGCTGGAGCACTTACAATAACGATTCCAAAAAGGAGAGATTTTTATGAAGAGCATCGATATCACCATTCAGGACAAAGAAGGTCTGCACGCCCGTCCCGCCGGTATCCTGAGCAAAGCTGCCAAAGGCTTTGAGAGCAAAGTCACCATGACTAAGAACGGCAAAGTCGCCGACATGAAGAAGATCTTTGCCGTAATGGGTCTGGCCGTGAAGTGCGGCGAGACCGTGACCATCGCCGCCGATGGCCCGGACGAGGATGCCGCCATCGAAGAATTGACCAAGCTGTGCAAGGACGCATGACTTCTCCCTTCGTCTATGACCATTCTGCATAAATACTGCTGACGCAAAACCGCTCCGGGCAGAACGCTCGGAGCGGTTTTACTGTCAGTATGCGTTTTTCATCACCATGTTTTCCAGAAAGCTGAAAAACACATCGTATTCATTTGGGGTCAGCATTTTGGGAGAACTCATGATCACAAGATCATGCCCGTGGTTTCCCACATGATAGGGTGGATGAGTGTGAGAATAGGGGTTTTCCAAAACCCTCTTGACGAATTTCACATACAGTAGTATTTTTTCTGTAAATCCCACCGTCTTTGTGGATTGGTTTGAAGCCATCCACAAAATGTGGTCGTGTTCATTTTGAACACAGGCACAGAAAGTGGTTGGTTATCACCGTGAGACCCACCACTTCCGTGAGGAAAAGTCCACGAAAGAACTTACCGTCCCGCAACACACCCGATTCATTTTGCCGCTTACTTCACCCGACAAAATCATCGCTACGCTGCGTGGGCGGTATTTTTCTTTTATGGTCACTTGTCGGGGCGGAGGCCCCTCCATCTTGCTAACGCAAGACCGTTCGGTCGCTCAAAAGCCCCACTGGGGCTTTTGTTGCTACGCAAACGCGAGCTTGCCTTGGCAGGCAGAGCAGGCTCATCATGCCCCCAGCAATGAGAAACAGAGCGTTTCCGACGGGGAACGCCCTGTTGTACATATCGTTATCGTATGTGGATTTTGGCAGGGTGCGTCCGGCAGGGCACACCCTGTTTTTGTTTTGCCCTCAATCTTCTAACCCGTGACTTCCTGCCACGTTTCGCAGGTATTCTTCCGGTTCGTCGTTCAGGATCAGTTCTGCATACGCCAGAGGGTCATTATAGATGAGGTAGTCCAGCTCTGACCGCTGCGCCATGGTTACATCCAGCACATCCTCGACCCCGGTGCAGTCAATGGAGATCATTCTCCCATCCCGGAGCAGCAGTTCCACGCAGCCGGTGTCCATGTTGAAATGGCAAGCTCTTGCATCGTACTTCATGTTTGTGTCCTTTCTGCCTTACGGCACTCTTACAGTGGTCTGTCGTGCTTTCTTATGATAAGGTCTGGGACGTTTTTCGATGGAAGCAAGAGATTCGTTCTGTTTTCCGAAGAATACAAAAAATCCGAACCCCTCTCCTATCGGAAAAAAGTTCGGATTTTATTGTTGTGGTGCACCTCCAGGGACTCGAACCCTGGGCCCACTGATTAAGAGAAACCAACATGCAACAATCGTCAATTTTCAGAATTACGCAGATTCGTTATTTTTATCGCTTTATCGTAAATTTGTGTTTTACATCTGCTGCATCCTTTGCACCTGTTGTTCCCTCTTGCATCCGTTATCCAGCCGTTCCGGTGTGCAAAAAGTGTGCAAAAATGTGCAGAG
>OOCB01001977.1_pt1 | contig 25271 bp, 27 predicted proteins | sample 1671351 | NCBI WGS metagenome assembly OOCB01 (sample SAMN06348148, study PRJEB24527) | human gut metagenome | biome: human gut; feature: ankylosing spondylitis patient; material: feces | host: Homo sapiens | place: China | collected 2015-10 | reverse complement strand
GGGACAGCGCATAATGAAGCTGTGTCCGCTGCTTCCAATTGCGTCGATCAGTTCAGCTGCAGGATAGCCGCGATCCATGATAAACACCGGGTTTGACACGTTCTGCAGTCGAAACGAGCCGATCATGTCCTTTGCTGCAGCTCGTTCACTGGATCTGCAATGCGCAAAGCGTGTATCTACGATCATACCGTTGAGCAGATCGTACATACACGAAACAAGCGCCTGAACCTGCGGCGCGCCCTGACTTGTCTGGATCCCATACAGTTCCGCCAGCTCATTTGTGCAGGGAAGATTTAACCGGGTACCATCGATCCCAAACAATTGGTAGCCTTTCCAGTCAGCCAATTCGGCTTTTTCGTAGAAACTGTCAACAACACTTTGAAAAAGCTCCTGAAATGCTTCCGGCTTGATCCGTTTCCTGCCCTTGGAGAAAGCTTGCTTGGAATACTCGATCTGACCATCCTTCTGTGCGTCAAAAAACGCATTCAGCCCTGCCTGCAAACTGCTTTTCAGGTTCTGAACCGTTACGTAAATATAGTCGGTAAAGCTCATTTTACGCCTCCTTGAAAAATCCCTCTGCCGCTTTATTGATCTGCGGAGAAAGTGCTCATCGCAGATAGTATTGTGGATATGACGAACAATTTCAGGATATAAAGGCAAGCTTTTCACGAAAATCACTCCAAAATCAAAATATCATCTTGATTTTGAAATAAATCCGCATTTGTCAATTGGCATTTTCACTAATATTTACGCCCGCTTTTTGACACTTTGAAATGATGGGCTTAAGTTGATGACATTACCCGTCAGGGGAGTATAGAAGTGCGCCCTTGTTCCAAAGGGATTTTTCATCACTCACACAGTTCTGCCGCATATAGTTTCGCAAATTCTTCTGGGCAGCGGACATCGCAGCGCGTTTGCAGCGCCTCAAAGGTGCAGGCAGTCAGAGCGAACAGCTTCTGAAGTTCCTCATCCAACGGCTGTTTTCTCAAAGGTTCAAAGCCAACCAATGCTGGAATGTTCCACGCCTTTCGCTGCATCAGATAGCCAAATGGGATATTTGCCAGCTTGTCGATTGCGACATACGGGCGGTCAAAGGTTTTCCCGCAGCGAAGGTACTCGGCATTCAGAAAGCCAGTTGCAAAATCCTCGTTGGTAAACAGGAACGGCGTATCCTTGCAAGGAAGGCTGTCCAGTTCTTCCAATGCTTCTTCCATCGAAACGCCGCCCGCCAGCATATCGTCTGTGATACCGGTAATTTCAGAAATTTGTGCTGGCAGCGGTTTATCTTGACGAATATAAATCGTCGGTCGCTCCCAGTTGATTTCGTAATTTGCCATACGTGCTACTCGGATGGCGATGATGCGGTCTTTCCATCTGTCCAGCCCTGTCGTTTCAATGTCGATCAAATACCACGCATCGTGAAACATATTACTGCGCATGGCTTCCCAGTTCTGCCAGCAGGGAAGCGCCGATTCCCGCAGCAGCTTTACCGCCAGATTTCGATTCCGGTCGAAACGCTCGTGCAGATCAACCGAAAGAATCGGATACTCCGGCATGAAAACCTCGTAGCGTTGTTCCTTGGTCATGGTGTCTGAGAACAAAATAATCGGCACAGGCGCATCGTTCCACCGCTGGTAGTCCTGCCCGCGCAGAAAATCATCCAGCAAATCTACGGAGAGCCGCTTCGGATTCAGGATGATGCAGCGTGCCTGATCGATTACACGCACGACGGCGGCATGATCCAGTGCTTCCGATGAAACAGGGATGATCCGGAATGTAATTGGTAGAAGAACGCCCAGTGTTTGCAGCTCCGTCCGTGTCAAGCCGACGCAAAAAATATCATTCGTCATAGCAATAGCTCCTCCCTGTCTTTCAGTAGAATCACCTTACGATTCTGGCAGAGTGTCTGCATTTTCTGCGGCGCGTCGGTGTGCATGGGGATGACGATTTCCGGGTCTGCCTTTTCAATCACATGGCGCAGATCATCCGGCGAGGCGTGACCACTAGTGTGAAGCTCTGCCCATGTTCCGGTCAGCGACAGAAACTCCGGGATATTGCTGTCCGGTTTTGTTCGGTAGCCGTCCCACATGGAGTAGAGCAGAATGCTTTGCTGCGGGTCAAATTGTCGGATAATGCGTTCAAACTGCCGATTGACACGGACAAACATCAACCCGCCGCGCTCTTGAAAGCCCGGAAGCAGGTTATCGCCGTATGTGTTCAGCTTCGGCATTTGGTAGAACGCCGAAAGAGTGCCCCAACGGTTGGAAACTGCCTGAACCAGCGTCCTTTGATGCTCGTCACAAATGCAGTATTTTCCACGCGGCACGGCCCGCGCCAGCGTGAAAATACGGTCAAGATTCGTCGCTGCACACAGCACAAAGACGTATTTGTACTGCCGTAAAAACGTTTTTAAACGTTTTTGCAGATCCCACTCTGTCACGACCTCATGTTCAGAGCGAGAAACGGTCGTTCCCTCCGTGACAACCACATCGACCTTTCCAATGCGTCTGTCCAGAATCTTGTCCATGACATTGCCGCGCACGCCGTGCAGCCGGAAATCGCCGGTATACAACAGCCGCTTGCCGTCCGCTTCGATCAGGAATAGATAGCTGTCGCACGCGGAATGGTCGATACAGAATGGCGTGATCTGAATGTCACCGATCAAAAACGGCTTGCCGGGAGAAAAGGCTTGAATGGTTTCGATGCGCCTGCAAAGCGCTTCGTTCTTTTGCCCGCCACGCTCTGCGGACAGGCGCATGATATCCTTTGCCAGCGCCCCGGCATAAATGGGAATCTCCGGGCGGATCCGCAGCATTTGCCCGGTGTGGTCGCCGTGATAGTGGGTAAACAGTACGGCATCGCACTGTCCGTTCCCATTCGTCACACCCGGAATGTTCAGCGGTGCGGAGACGAAATTTGGATCAAGAGATAGCTCGTCACCCATGTCAATGAGGATGCGCGTGCTTGCCGTGGAGATTTCGGCAGCAATGCCGCCGATCTGGTGCGTGCCTCGATGAATACAGAGTTTCATTCCCCTTCATCCTCCTACACATCTCCGTATAGGATGGAGATACCGTGAAACAGCTTCCAGCCCCGGAGCGCCCGGTCATACTCGATCCATTCCCCCGTTGCTTGCAGAGCAGCGATATAACGCTGTACGCTGCGCAGCGGCAGCTCGGTCAGCTCCGATAGCTTCTGCGTGGAAATGCCGGGATGCTTGCGGATGAGCGCAAGGATTTTCAACCCGTTGACCAGTTTTTCGCTGTACTCGTGCGCTTTTTGCTCTTGCTGTGTGCAGTGAGCAGCAGATACTTGAGCTTGTCCTTGATGGCGTCAAAGGAATCGTAGCATTTGAAGAACTTCCGCAGCTCCTTCGGCGGCTTCGGCTCGCCAAGCCAGATGACCGTTTCATTGGTGCAGCCATCAATTTGCGAATACAGGTCAAAAATCATATCCGCAGAATCTTGGTCTAATGCGATGGCATTCACGATCATCGCATCACAGCCGATGGCGATCACGTCCGTCGGGGTATCAGCTATGTATAGCTCATACGCTCTGGTTGGGAGACTTTCTTCCACAAGCGTGTTTTCTTCGTCTGTTAGACCAAAAGTGTTCACACGATAATCCTTGCTCATTTACCGCTGCCCCCTTTTCATCAGTTCACTTCTTGCCACATCAAATTCTGTTCCGCAGGTGATGCACTGCATCCGGACATATTGCCTTGCCAGTTTATTCTGTTTCAGGCGAATCACCAGAGCAATGCTCCAAAAAATGATGCCGACAATTGTGATGAATATCGAGATCATATAGCCGCCGAATGCAACGATCAGCCACAGTACAAACCAGATACCAAACTCCACCTTTGGATAGGGAATACAGCGCACATTATGGCTGCCGCAGTTCGGGCAGGTCACATCATCGCCAGAGCGCACAGCGTTTTCCTGTCGTGTTTCTTCTGCCATAAAATCGTCCTCCTGTTTTTGAGGACAGTATAGCAAACCGCCGCGACAACAGGGTGGTATTTTGATTTCGTGAAATCAAAATACTTCGTAGCCACCAGAAACTTCGCGGATGAAGAACGGCTGGCTGTCCAGCAGTCCCATCAACTGTTTCAGCTTCGGGCGTTCGGCAAAATATTCTTGATATGGCAGACTGTTTTCAAATACAAAGGGGCTTGCCTTTACGGGCGTACCTGCCGGAATATCAAAATCTGCAATCAGCTTCCTTGTATCTGCCGTGCGCAAATAGGTATAGCCTTCCAAAACGCATCGGAGCATCGTTTCCTGTGTGTCTGGCTTTTTCAATTCCAGTACGCGCAAAACATTTCCGTCATAGGCAAGCAGGTCAATTTTCCCCGCTTGATCACTTCGCTTGTTTTTCAGAGGCACCTGATAATCAAGAATTTTCCCCACTTTTGCATATTGCGCTCCACTCTTACAAGCATTGAACATCTTCATCGCAGTTAATTCTTCGGTGCGATTGGAGCCGGGGTCAAACTCGCCCATGTGCGTCGGTGTGCAATAGGAAGCTGTGCGGTGAATCTGGGTGATCCCGTCTGTAAATTCCGGAAGATGGTCAATCAGAAACTCAGCAATGATTTCTGTATAAGGAACCTGTGCATCCGAGCAAATTCCCTGATAGTTGACCAGATTCTGCGCATAGAACAAAGCTGGATTTTTCATTGCGTCTGCGCACATTTCAAGAACGGCTTTTTTATCGTATTGTATCGGCATTGCTGAAACCTCCTGTCTTTTTTTCCTATTTATTATACACTTTTATCATATTGGGCACAAGCCCAAAAGTTTTATTTTCTCTTCTGCCACACAATGTCATACCCCAGCGCGTCCGCCAGCTCTACCGCCTCGCCATAGTGGAGCGAGCCGCGTTTGAGTCTGCCGGAGAGATTGGGGACGCTGCGGCTCCAACCGTATTCGTTGGAGAGGTAGTCCACCACCTCGGTCATGGTCATGCCGGTGCGGACGATGTAGGACTTGATCTCGTTGCGATAGGTTTCAGATTTTCTCATATTCAAACTTTCCTCCTGTTTTTTTGGCGCGTTCTATGGTAAAATGGATTTGTCAAATCGTGACACCCGTTCGCCATAGGGCGCTGGTTTTTGATGCACGGCTTTCGGCTGGAAATACTGCCAATGATACGTTGGTCACGGGCAACACCCGCAGCTTTTGCCGTTTGGTGTGTCTTTGTGTGAAACGGCAAAATGTCAAATCAGACAGCAAACGTCGTTCGCTGCCGGATAGCGCTCTGTTCCATGCAGATAACCGCACTGCGCAGAAAACTATTTCGCCGTTTTCACTTGCTTTGATTCTTACGTTTGATTTTGCCGCTCTTTCCGAACGTCGTTCCTGCCCGGAGGTTCGCTCCCGGCGTTTCGTTCTCCTTGGTGCGCTGGATGCGGCACTTCGCCAGAGGACATATCCCATTCGGACGGTCATGCAATTTTCAAGGTTCAGGTGCGATTGCAAGACCATTTTAGCGAAAAATATAGCCCTCTCCCGTATATCCAAGAGGTCGGAAAACGCGCCGAAAAATGCAAATTTCCACGCTTATGGACAAGACCGGAAAAGGGCAGAAATCTGAAGGGAGGACACCGCCATGCAGCCCAAACTCACAATTCAGGAACGGCTCAAAGACCTGCGCGTGGAGCGCGGCCTGACGCTGGAACAGCTATCTGCGGAAACAGGCATCTCAAAATCCGCGCTGGGAAAATACGAAGCCGACGATTTCAAGGACATCAGCCCGTTCAGAATGGTGGCGCTGGCAAAGTTCTACGGCGTGTCCACCGATTACCTGCTGGGGCTGACAGAACAAAAAAATCACCCAAACACAGAACTGGACGTTCTGCATTTGGGTGATGATGCAATCGAAGTATTGAGAACGGGTATCTTGCAACCATCGAACTTGATTACGATGCGCTCACGAAGGAAGAGTTTGTCTCAATCATCAGCGGACTTAAAAAGTACAAGTACCTGAAAAGTCCCATCAACCAGCGCGGAAAAGCACGACCGCAGCTACCACACGGAAAGGGCAAAAAGAAACGCAAATAAGGAAAAAATCGGCACCTGCTTTTTAAGGCAGGTGCCGATTTCTGTTACCCTATAATGTGCTTGAATTTTTGGCGTAAGTGGCGTAAGTTTGGCGTAAATCCGCTTTTGCGCATCCAAAAAATCAAGCAATTTCAAGGTTTTGCGGCGTCTCTTAGTACATCCCGCCCATGCCGCCGCCCTGGGCTGCGGCTGCCATGGCGGCGTCGGCCTTGGGGTCGGGCTTGTCGGCGACCAGGGATTCGGTCGTCAGGACGCAGGAGGCGATGGACGCGGCGTTCTCCAGCGCGGTGCGCGTGACCTTGGTCGGGTCGACGATGCCGGACGGGATCATGTCGCAGTACGTCTCGGTGTAGGCGTTGTAGCCATAGCCGACCTTGCGGCTGGAGCGGATCTTGTCGTAGACGATGGAGCCGTCAACGCCGGCATTCTCGGCGATCTGGCGGATCGGGGCCTGCAGCGCTCTTGCGATGATCTGCGCGCCGGTCTTCTCGTCGCCGGACAGCTTTGCGACCAGCTTCTCAACAGCCGGGATCGCGTTGACGTAGGCAGTGCCGCCGCCGGCCACGATGCCTTCTTCGACGGCTGCGCGGGTCGCGTTCAGCGCGTCCTCAACGCGGAGTTTCTGCTCCTTCATGGCAACCTCGGTCTGTGCGCCGACCTTGATGACGGCTACGCCGCCGGACAGCTTAGCAAGACGCTCCTGCAGCTTTTCCTTGTCGTAATCGGACGTGGTAACGCCGATGGTGTTCTTGATCTCCGCAATACGGGCCTTGATCTCGTTGGCGTCGCCTGCGCCGTCGACGATGACGGTGTTGTCCTTGGTGACCTTGATCTGGCGGGCCGTGCCGAGATCGGGGATCTGCGTGTCGGGCAGGTTCATGTTGAGCTCGGAGGAGATATACGTGCCGCCCGTCAGGATGGCGATATCCTTGAGCATTTCCTTGCGGCGGTCGCCGAAGCCGGGAGCCTTGACGCACACGCAGGTGAAGTTGCCGCGCAGACGGTTGACGAGCAGGGTGGCCAGCGCGTCGCCCTCGACATCCTCTGCGATGATGACGAGCTTCTTGCCGGTCTTGACGATCTGCTCGAGCAGGGGCAGGATCTCCTGGATGGAGGAGATCTTCTTGTCGGTGATGAGGATATACGGATCATCGATGACGGCTTCCATCTTGTCGGTATCGGTGACCATGTAGGGGGAGATATAGCCGCGGTCGAACTGCATACCTTCGACGACCTCAAGGCCCGTCTCGGCAGTCTTGGATTCCTCGATGGTGATCACGCCGGACGCGCCGACCTTATCCATGGCCTCGGCGATCAGCTTGCCGACGGACTCGTCGCCGGAGGAGACGGCGCCGACTCTTGCGATGTCGTCGGAGCCCTTGATCGTCTCGGAGTTTGCCTTGATGGTGTCGATGGCGGTCTCAACGGCCTTTTCCATGCCCTTGCGCATGACCATCGGGTTCGCGCCTGCGGAGACGTTCTTCAGACCCTCGTGGACGATGGCCTGCGCCAGCAGAGTGGCGGTGGTGGTGCCGTCGCCTGCGATATCGTTGGTCTTGGTCGCGACCTCGCGGACGAGCTGCGCGCCCATGTTCTCGAATGCGTCCTCAAGTTCTACATCCTTTGCAATCGTCACGCCGTCATTGGTGATCAGCGGAGCGCCGAACTTCTTGCCGAGCACGACGTTGCGGCCCTTCGGGCCGAGGGTAACTTTTACAGTATTGGCGAGCTGGTCAATGCCGGACAGCAGGGCCTTGCGGGCCTCTTCGCCATAAACAATCTGCTTTGCCATAAGAATTGCTTCCTTTCAATCAAACACGAATTATTCTACAACTGCCAGAATGTCGGCCATCTTGACGATGACGTAATCTTCGCCGTCGAGCTTCAGCTCCTGGCCCGCGTACTTGCCAGTCACAACCTTGTCGCCGGGCTTGACCGTAACCTTGACGTCGTCGGTGCCGGGGCCGGCCGAGATGACTTCCGCGATCACGGATTTTTCTTTATTGGCGGTGGAGAGGATGATGCCGGACGCGGTCTTTTCCTCAGCTTCCATGTGCTTGAGCAGAACATTGTCTGCCAACGGGGTCAGCTTCATAACAATTACCTCCAGTATCCAGTCGCTGTTTCATACAGCGCGTTTTACAAGATTTTTTAGCACTCAGTCTCTCTGACTGCTAACATCTATATCATAATCAGATGCGCCAAAAAGTCAAGGGGTAATTTCGGCAAATTTATGACCAGACTGTGAATTTTTCGTGTGATAGGTCAGCCCCTTCGGGTAGAAAAAGCGGATGGCCTGCGGAATGAGTTCGATTTTTGCGTCCGTTGTGTAGGCAGCCTCGCCATCGATATTGACAACAGATTCTTTTACACATTCAATGCGCAGAGAGCGGCAGCGGGCGTGATAGATCAGCGACGGATAATCGGCGTAGCGGCCCTTCTGGTAGTGACCGACGACGGTTGCAACCTGCAGCAGATTGACCTTTTCAACCACAAGCACATCCAGCAGCCCATCGTCCGGCTCGGCCTCCGGCACGGGGTTGAAACCGCCGCCGTACCACCGGCCATTGCAGACGCAGATCATGGTCTTCCGGCCCGAGAACACCTTGCCGGAATCGAGCGTAACGGTGTAATCCGCCGTCAGGCCGTGCAGCATATTGGAGAAAATGGACAGGATGTACGCGCCCTTCCCGCTCACGAGCGGCAGGCGCTTGAAGCGGGCGATATCCGTGCCGACCCGCGCGTCAAAGCCGATGGACAGCACGTTCAGCGCGTAGGACCCATTGCAGCGGATGAGATCGAACCGCGCCTCCTCCGCGTCCAGCAGACGCTCAATGGAGGTGAAGGCGGCGGGGTCGTCAAAAATTTTGATTGTGTCGTTGCCGGAGCCGCCGGGAAAATGCGTCACGGCGGCGTTGCCATAGCCCACGACACCGTTTACAACTTCGTTGAGCGTCCCATCGCCGCCGCAGGCGTACAGCCGCACCTCCTCGCCGGACTGCGCCGCCTGCCGCGCCAGCGTCCGGCATTCGCCGGGCGCACCAGAAACGAGCAATTCATAGCTTAACCCGCGCGGCGCAAAGGCGGCCTCGATCATTTTTCGGTATTCTGCCGTCCGGTCAGACTTCCCAGCCGCGGGATTGACGATAAAAATATGCTTCATAGCGGAACTTTCTCCTGTTCTGTTCGTCTTATGGGTACAGGCGGCGCTCAATAGTACATATACACATTGCACTGCAGCCGTCCGTTGTAGAGCTTGCGCTTTTTAACGGCCTGTTTGCCGTAGTAATGCTCGAACTCCGGTTCGGAGGAGATGATGTATTTTTTCCAGCCGTCCGCGTATTTGAGGTGCCGCCCGAAGGCGCTGTAGAGCCGCTGGGCGCTGCGCTGCTCAAGCATGCGCTCGCCGTAGGGCGGGTTGCAGACGATGAGGCCCCTGTCCGCGGGCAGGCTCAGCTTCGTCGCGTCCGCCTCGCGGAACTCGATCAGCCTGCCGACGCCCGCCTTGCGCGCGTTCTGCTGCGCGATCTCCAGCGAAGCCGGGTCAATGTCGGAGCCGAGAATGCGGTACTCGCCCCTGTACTCACGGTCGAGCGCCTCGGTCCTGGCCTGCTGCCAGACCGTCTCCGGGACGCAGGCCCACTTCTGCGCCATGAATGACCGGTTCAGACCCGGCGCGCGGTTCAGCGCGATCATCGCCGCTTCGATGCAGATCGTGCCCGAGCCGCAGAACGGGTCCCAGAAGAAGTCCCGTCCGCGGTAGCGCGCGAGATTGACCATGGCGGCCGCCATCGTCTCGTGCAGCGGCGCAAGATTGGCCTCGCGGCGGTAGCCGCGCTTGTGCAGGCTCACGCCGGACGTGTCCAGAAACAGCTCCACATGATCCTTCATGATGGAAAAGCGCAGCTGGTACGTTTCGCCCGTCTCCGGCAGCCAGCCGAGGCCGTATTTCTCGCCCAGCCGCGTGACGGCGGCCTTCTTGACGATGGCCTGACAGTCGGGAACGGAGTGCAGCTGGCTGTTCAGACTGTAGCCCTTGACGGGGAACGCGCCGTCCTTCGGGATAAAGCGCTCGAGCGGCACGGCCTTCACGCCCTGGAACAGGTCCTCAAAGCTGTGCGCATCGAATTCGGCCAGCAAAATCATCACGCGCTCGCCCATGCGGCAGCAGAGGTTGGCCTTCGCCATGGCGGCGAAATCGCCTTCAAAAAAAACGCGCCGGTCCTCGACCCGGACGTTTTGCAGATCCAGCCGCCGCAGTTCGTCGCCGACCAGACCCTCCAGCCCAAACAGGCACGGCACGCAGAAAGTCATCGTATCCATAGTTTTCTCTCCAAGCATTCTATAGTCTCTCTAAGTATACGGAATCCCGGCGCAAATAGCAAACCCTATCTGTTACGATTTTGTAAAATGTGAGGAAAAACTTTATATTTATTTAAAGTGACAAGCGTTCGGAAATACGGTATACTGGAAGCAGCACAGAAATTCAAAAAAGAGGAGGAGGTTCCCATGTCTCAGGCAGTGATCGGATGGCTGATCGCCATCGTCGTCTTCATCGTGGCAGAGGCCGCGACGGTCGCGCTGGTGTCCGTCTGGTTCATCGGCGGCGCGGTGTGCGCATTGGTTGCGGCAATTCTCGGCGCGGGACTCGGCGTACAGCTGGCGGTATTTCTCGTCGTTTCGGCGGCGCTGCTGGCGTTCGCGTGCCCGGCGGCCCGAAAAAAGTGGGCAAAAAAGCCGGAGCGTATGAATGCCGACCGCCTCGTCGGCGAAACGGCCATGGTCACGGAGCCCATCGACGCATGTGCTGATACCGGAGCCGTGAAGATCAACGGCGTTCTCTGGACGGCAAAATGCACGACGGGCGAACGCGTCGAGGCGGGCGGCCACGTGACCATCGAGCGCGTCGAGGGTGCGAAGCTCTATGTCAGACCCGCAAAGTGTCCCTGTACGAAAGCATAACCATCATAAAAAAAGAACTGAAAAACCGAAGGAGGAACAAGGTTTATGGAATGGATCCCCATTGTTGTGATCGCCGTTCTGGCGCTCATCATCGTCATCAGCAACATTCACATCGTCCAGCAGTCCCGTGCCTACGTCATTGAGCGCCTCGGCGCGTTCAGCAAGGTCTGGCAGGTCGGCATGCACGTCAAGGTCCCGTTCATTGAGCGCGTGGCCAAGAAGGTCAGCCTGAAGGAGCAGGTGCTCGACTATCCGCCGCAGCCCGTGATCACCAAGGATAACGTCACCATGCAGATCGACACCGTCGTCTATTATCAGATCACAGACCCGAGACTCTACACCTACGGCGTCGAACGGCCCATGATGGCCATGGAGACGCTCACGGCCACGACGCTCCGCAATATCATCGGCGACCTTGAGCTTGACCAGACGCTCACGTCCCGCGACGTGATCAACACCAAAATGCGCGCCATTCTCGACGAGGCCACCGATCCCTGGGGCATCAAGGTCAACCGCGTGGAGCTGAAGAACATTCTGCCGCCGCAGGACATCCAGAACTCCATGGAAAAACAGATGAAGGCCGAACGTGACCGCCGACAGGCTATCTTGCAGGCTGAGGGCACGAAGCGCAGCCAGATCCTTGTCGCCGAGGGCGAAAAGGAAGCCGCGATTTTGAAGGCAGACGCGGAAAAGCAGGCCGCCATCCTCAAGGCAGAAGCCGAAAAGCAGGCGGCAATTCTCAAGGCTGACGGCGAAGCGCAGGCCATCATGGCCGTGCAGAAGGCCATGGCCGATTCTCTGGCGCTGCTGAACGAAAAGGCCCCGAACGACCAGGTGCTCAAGCTCAAGGCGCTTGAGGCCATGCAGAAAGTCGCGGACGGCAAGGCCACGAAGATCATCATCCCGTCCGAGCTGCAGGGCTTTGCAGGTCTGGCTTCCGGCATTGCCGAGACGGTAAAGGAGACGAAGTAATATGGCGAAGCAGGACGAGCGCTTTATCAAGGTGCTGAACGAGGGCAGTACCTGGACCACGAACCGTGAGATTTGGGTCGACAAAACGACCGGCGTCAACTATCTCTGGATCGCCTCCGGCAACGGCGGCGGCCTGACTCCGCTGCTCGGCGCCGACGGCAAGCCCCTCGTGACGAGGATCCCAACCGAAGAGGAATAATTTCAAGGCGTATGCAGTCGGTACGGCTTTGCCCACAGCTGAACTGCATATAAAGTTCCCCGCCGCAGTCTGAATGAACTGCGGCGGGGTGTCTTTTACCCGATGAACCCGATGGTGCTGCGGCAGACGAAATAGAACAGGCGGTCTTCGCTGTTGGCGAGGATCAGAACGTCCCCGACCTCGCCGAGCACGCTGACGTTGCCGAGCACGAGCGGTCCTGCCGTCAGGGAAACCGTGCCGCGTCCGGCGATATCGCCTGTCGAGCGGTCGCACGGCGTCGGCTTTACCGGCGTCGACGGCATGGGGCCGCAGCCGGCGTGGGTGGCCTGATAGAAGAGCTTCGCAAGCTCGTTATAGGCCGCCTCTGCGCTGGGGAAGTCGGTCGTCTCCGTCACGCCGAAGGCGACGGCGCTCAAGCCGCACAGCCGCACGGAGTCCGCGTCAAAATACGGCCCCTCGGCACAGCAGGCTGTCTCCGTGCCCCCGGTGCAGATGGGGTTGGGATAGTAGATCTGGCCGGAAACCTTTAAATTCTCACACGAATCCGGCGTGATCTTCACAAATTCCCCGTCCAGAGGCCCGGTCAGGTTGTCGTATGGAGTTGTGGCCGCTGCGGGACAGTTCAGCGACGAGCCGAGCACGAAATCGCGCGTGATGAACGCGAACTGCTGATAGTCCGTCAGCGCCGCGAAGCGCGGACGGCACAGCAGCTGCAGTGCCGCGACAAGCCCCGGCGCGCAGGAGCATCCACAGCCGCAGCTGATATCGGCCTCCGTGACCGGCGCGACGGGCCGCTCACCCGGCCAGACCGGCGGGAACGGGGGCGGATACGGTGGGAACGGCCCCGGCCCGGGACACGGCGGCGGACACGGCGGCGGGCAGGGCGGCGGACACGTCTGCTGGCTGCCGCCGGAGCAGGCCGCGCAGCCCTGAACCGCCTGCGGTTCGGGACAGCCCCCGGTCGTCGTATAATTGCAGGGTTGATTCATAAAACCCCTCCTTCAAAGACAAGAATGTTTTCTGTCTTCCCTACCATATGCCGGGCCTGCCCGTTTGGTGCATGGTTGCAAATCCGGCCGCGTTGCGGTATGATGCAGATACTTGAAAACGCAGAAGGAGAAGCGGATATGAGAATGAAAAAAGCCCGGGCGGCAGCGGCGGCGCTGCTCTGCGCGGCGTGTCTTGCGCAGACGGCGGTTCCCGTGCTGGCAGCAGAGGCATATACGGCCCCCGATGTGACGGGGAAGACGCTGGAGCAGCTGATGGACGACTTCCGCGCTGAGCACGCGCTGACCGGGGATAATTTCGAGATCAGCTTTTACGTGCCGGAAACCGGCGAACAGTATGACTTCAACGAGACGAAAATGCTTTACGGCGCAAGCACCTACAAGCTGCCGCTGAACCTGTATTATTATGATATGCAGCTTGCGGGTGAGATCACCGGGGACACGATGATCACGCAGGGCGCTTCGCTGGACGAGGCGCACTATCAGTCGCTGGTCTATTCCAACAACGAGCTTTCGTATTCCCTCTGGCGGCGCATCGGCGACTGGCCGGAATACAAGATGGCCATGCGCAAATATTTCACCATGACCGACGACGAGATCCCGCAGAATTACTATTATGACCACCTGTTCTGCACGCGCATGATGCTGGACACGCTGAAGGTCGTCTGGGACGGGCAGGAGCAGTATCCCGAGCTGATCGACTACCTGAAAATTGCCTGCCCGGACGCGTATTTCAAGACGTATCTCGACGTGGATGAAACGCCCATCGCGCACAAATACGGCAGCTACGAGGGCGCGGAGAACGACGTCGGCATCATCTGGGCCGAGCGGCCGTTTCTGCTGGCCGTGTATACGAGCGGCCTGTCCTATGGGCCGGGCGGCAACGTGGACATGGCGTATGCCGATGGGCAGAGCGCAGGCTCTGTGATCTGCGGCCAGCTGGCCGTGCTGCTGAAGACCTATCTTGACGAGCAGGTGCGGCTGGAACGGGAGCAGGCCGAAAAGGAAGCCGAAGAAGCCCGCCTCGCCGAAGAGCAGGCGAAGGCCGAGCAGGCAGAAAAAGAGCGGCTTGCCGCCGAAGCGAAAGCCGCAGAGGAAAAGAAGGCCGAGGAAGAACGGCAGGCCGAGCCCCAGCGGCACGCCGAGGAGCAGGCCGCGCAGGGGGCAGCGCAAAAGGCCGCCGCAGAAGCCGCCCGCGAGGCCGCCCGTCAGGCCGCGCACCGCAGGCTGGTCATCCGGCTTACCTGCGTGGGCGCGTTCAGCGCGCTTGTCATTGCGCTGGCCGTTGTGCTCATTCGGAAGCTCCATAAGGCAGGCAGGTGCTGATTTGCCTCACGGGATGATCCGGCTGGGCTTTTGATAGCGCTCCTGCTCGGAGAAGACGCAGCCGCAGTATTTCTGCATATAAAAGCCCAGCTCCCGCGCACGGGCCTGGCCGTCGCGGAACATGGGGCGGAAATCCTGATAATAAAATTCCACGCCGTATTCCTCCGCCGCGCGGTAGGCCACGTCGCGCATCAGCTCGTGCTTCTGATAGGGGCTGATGAACAGAGACGACGTAAACGCGTCGAACCCGCCCTCCTTCGCGGCCCGTGCCGCCTCAAAAAGGCGCATTTCGTAGCATTTGACGCACCGGCCCGCGATATCGCCGGCTACCTCGCGCACGAATGGCCGCAGGCCGTAATCGTCGCGCATGAGAAGGGGCAGCTCGATGGTCTTCGCGTATTCCTGCAGGCAGTTCCGCCGGGCGCGGTATTCGGTAAAGGGATGGATGTTGGGATTGTACCAGTAGCCGGTCAGGTCGATCCCATCCGCGCGCAGCGCGTCGATCGGCATATTCGCGCAGGGCGCGCAGCAGATGTGCATCAGTAATTTCATGACGTTCGCCTCCTGTTTGTGCACTAGGGTGTATCTGAAAACTCATGATGTGACCGGCAGCGAGGGATTTTTGCGTTGCGCAAGACATTTTTTCGCAGGAATACTGACGTATTTCAAGAAAAAATGACGCGGCGCACCGCAAAAAGGCCCGCTGTCCGGGTGCGTTGGGAGTTTTCAGATACACCCTAAGCATATCACACATCGCCATTTCTGTACAGATTGCAAAAAAGAATCTGCGACATTCCGTAGAAAATGAACATGGACAAGCGGCAGGAGCAGTGCTATAATTCCATCTAATATCAGATACAAGCAAAACTGAACGCAGAAAGGAAGATGTTCCATGGCTTTTCCCATTGAGAGCTACGCAGCGAAGATCCAGCGGAAGCTGTTAAAGAAGCAGCGTGTGATCGAGGCCGCCTCCGGCCGGCAGAAGGCCGATCTGGTGCTGAAAAACGCGACGTATGTCAACGTATTCTCCAATGAGCTGCTGACGTGCGATATCGCCGTGGCGAACGGCCTGATCGTGGGTCTTGGCAGCTACGAGGGCGAGGTCGAATACGATATGACCGGCAAGATCGTCTGCCCCGGCTTCGTCGACGCGCACATCCATCTGGAATCCAGTCTCGTCACGCCGAAGGAATTCGTCCGCGCGACGCTGCCGCACGGCACGACCACCGTCATCACCGACCCCCATGAGATCACCAACGTCATGGGCACCGACGGCATTGACTATATGTTCCAGGCTACCGAGGGGCTGCCCATCGACGTGCGGTTCATGCTGCCGTCCTGCGTCCCGGCCACGCCGATGGACGAATCCGGCGCGAATCTGGACTACCGCGCCATCGACTCGTTCTACGACTACCCCAGAGTACAGGGCCTTGCCGAGATGATGAACTCCTACGGCGTGATCCACAATGACGCCGAGGTCGTCTCGAAGATCGTCGCCTCGCAGGCGCACCACAAGAAGATCGACGGCCACGCGCCGGGCCTGCAGGGCAAGGATCTCGACACCTACGTCGCCGCAGGCGTCTATTCCGACCACGAATGCGCCACGATGGAGGACGCGCTGGCAAAGCTGCAGCGCGGCCAGTTCATCATGATCCGCGAGGGCACCGCCGCGCGCAATCTGGAAGCGCTTGCTCCCCTGCTCACGCCGCAGTACGCCGAGCGCTGTATGTTCTGCACCGACGACAAGCATCCGAGCGATCTGCTGGAAAAGGGTCACATTGATTATATCGCCCGTGAGGCCATCAACAAATACGGCGTCGACCCCATCATTGCCGTCAAGGCCGCCTGCCACCACGCCTCGCGCTATTTCCTGCTCAATAACCGCGGCGCGATCGCGCCCGGCTATCTGGCCGACTTCGCCGTGATCGACAATTTCAAGGACTTCAACGTCGAAATGGTCTTCAAGAAGGGCGTTCTGTACTGGAACAACGGCGAGCTGCGCGACTTTGAAGCGCCGAAGATCGAGGAATATCTCGACAAGCGCGCCCACGACACCTTCCACGTCTCGACGCTCACGCCCGACGATTTCCGCGACACGCGCCAGAGAGGCGTTCTGGGCATGGTCCCGGGCGAGATCATTACAACCGACAATGGCTACGCTGACCACGTCGATCTGGAAAAGGACATTCTGAAGATCGCCGTCGTCGAGCGCCACAAGGGCACGCATCACATCGGCCTCGGCTACATTCAGGGCTACGGCCTGAAATCCGGCGCGGTCGCGACCAGCATTTCGCATGACTCGCACAACATCATCGTCGTCGGCACGAACTCCGCCGATATGGCGTTCGCCGCGAATTACATCGTCGAGCACCACGGCGGCATCGTCGTGGTCGAAAACGGAACGGTAAAGGGTTCGGTCGTGCTGGAGATCGCGGGCATCATGTCCGACCGTCCGCTGACCGAGGTCAACGACCAGCTTGAGGCGGCCAAGGACGCAGCCTTCACGCTCGGCGTCAGCCGGGGCATCGACCCGTTCATGACGCTCAGCTTTATGGCCCTGCCCGTCATCCCCAAGCTCCGCATCACCACCAGAGGCGTCGTCGACGTCGACACCCAGCAGTACGTATAAAATACACAGAAATAAGTCAACCGGCCCGCAGGCGTGTCCTGCGGGCCGGTTCTGATTTTTATGACCGCCTCCGGCGGTATTCTGTCGGCAGCTCGCCGTATGTCTCCTTGAACGCGGCCGTGAACCGGCTCTGGCTCTCGTAGCCGACGGCCTGCGCGATAGCGGCAATGTCGTTCTGCGTTTTTAACAGCAGGGACGCGGCCTGCTCCATGCGGTGCTTTTTCATGTGCGCGGCGATCGTCTCGCCGTAGACCTGCTTGAAGCAGCGCTTGAGCGTCGTCGTGTTCATCAGATACTTCCGCGACAGCTCCTCAATGGTGACGCGCTCGGCGAGATTGGCCGTCAGCTCGTCGTGGACATGGCGGATGATCTGCTCCTGCGAGTCCTGATAGTCGACGGCCTTTTCCGGGCAGGCGATCTGCATGACCTGCTCGACGATCTCGTGCAGGAGCTTGATCTGCATGGTGTCGCCCGCCTTGTAATAGACCTCCTTGCCGCACCGGCGGCTTTCGATCAGCCCGCTCTGCGCAAGTGAACGCAGATGGTGCGAGACGGCGGGGCTGGACATATCGAGCAGCGCCGCGATGTTGATGACGCACTCCTCCCGGTGGCTGAGCAGCCAGAAAATGCGCACGCGGGTCGGGTCGCTCAGCTGTTTGAAGATATCGCACACCGCGCCGAAGTGCTCCACGTTTTTCAGCTCCCGGTACAGCTCCTCCGTGTGTCCGTGCGCGCCGTGGTCGTGCGGAAGAGAGAATTCCGGCATTTGTCCCATCTCCTTTGTCCGTTTTGGACATTCCGTTCGCCCGTTTGGAAGCAAGCGCCCCGGGGGGCTTGATTTCCGGCGTTTTTCTCAGTATACTGCGGATGTAATGATTAAGCAAGCGTTTAATTCAAAATTTCAAACGGAGGTCCTGACCATGAAAAAGACATACCAGATCGAAGTCGACTGCGCGAACTGCGCGAACCTGATGGAGGAAGCCGCGAAGAAAACCGAGGGCGTTGCGAACGCGACCGTCAACTTCATGACGCAGAAGATGATCGTGGAATTCGCCGAGGGCGCAGACGAGAAGAAGACCATGAAGGCCGTGCTCAAGGCCTGCAAAAAGGTCGAGCCTGACTGCGAGATCGAGCTTTAAGCTGCAATTGCTGCTCCGGCAGCGCGGAACGGAGTGTTTGCTATGACAAAGAAACAGAAAAAAATGCTCGTGCGCATCCTCATCACCGCCGTGATGCTCATTGCGCTGAAATTTATCCCCATCACCGGCATCCCGCAGCTGCTTGCCTATGTGGCCGCGTATCTGGTCATCGGCTATGACATTCTGCGCAAGGCCGGAAAGGGCATTCTCAACGGACGCGCGTTTGACGAAAACTTCCTCATGACGCTGGCCACGCTCGGCGCGTTCTTCCTCGCCATCTGGACGAAGAGCGGCGACTATGTCGAGGGCATCGCCGTTATGCTGTTCTACCAGATCGGCGAGCTGTTCCAGAGCTACGCCGTCGGCAGGAGCCGGAAGAATATCTCCGCACTGATGGATATCCGCCCGGACTACGCGAACATTGAGCAGGACGGTCAGCTGACGCAGGTCGACCCGGACGTGGTCGCGGTCGGCAGCATCATCGTCGTCCAGCCGGGCGAAAAGGTGCCGCTCGACGGCGTGGTCGTCGAGGGCACATCCAGTCTCAACACCAGCGCGCTGACCGGCGAAAGCCTGCCGCGCGACGTCAAGGCGGGCGACGAGATCATCAGCGGCTGCATCGATCTGTCCGGTGTGCTGAAGATCCGCACAACAAAGGCATTCGGCGAGTCCACCGTTTCGAAGATCCTCGATCTGGTCGAGAACGCAAGCTCCCGCAAGTCGCGCTCCGAAACGTTTATTTCCCGCTTTGCCAAGGTCTACACGCCTGCCGTGTGCGCCGCAGCGCTGGCGCTGGCCGTGCTGGTCCCGCTGGGCCGGATGCTTGCGGGGGCTGACGCGAACTGGACCGACTGGGTTTACCGCGCGCTGTCCTTCCTCGTCGTCAGCTGCCCGTGCGCGCTGGTCATCAGCATTCCCCTGAGCTTCTTCGCGGGCATCGGCGGTGCAAGCCGGGAGGGCGTGCTGATCAAGGGTTCAAACTATCTGGAGGCCCTGTCCGCAGCGAAGGTCGTCGTGTTCGACAAGACCGGGACGCTGACGCGCGGCGTGTTTGAGGTCACGGCCGTCCACCACAGCCCGCTGGCGGAGGAGCAGCTGCTGGAATACGCGGCGCTGGCCGAATGCGCCTCCTCGCACCCCATCAGCAAGAGTCTGCAGAAGGCCTATGGCAAGGAAATTGACCGCAGCCGCGTGACGGACATCGAAGAGCTCAGCGGCCACGGCATCACCGCCACGGTCGACGGGCACGCGGTCGCCGCAGGCAACAGCAAGCTGATGAAAAAGCTGGGCGTTCAGTACTGCGACTGCCACAGCACCGGCACGATCATCCACATGGCCGTTGATGGGCAATACGCGGGGCACATCGTCATTTCCGACGTTGTCAAGCCGCATTCGAAGGAAGCCATCGAGCAACTCAAGCGCGCGGGCGTCCAGAAGACCGTCATGCTGACGGGCGATGCGAAGCGCGTAGCGGACAGCGTGGCCGCCGAGCTCGGCGTCGATGAGGTGCGCAGCGAACTTCTGCCGGGCGATAAGGTCGCGGAGGTCGAGAAGCTGCTGGCTGCGAAGAGTAAAAAAGATATGCTGGCCTTCGTCGGCGACGGCATCAACGACGCCCCGGTCCTCACGCGGGCGGACATCGGCATTGCAATGGGCGCGATGGGTTCCGATGCCGCCATTGAGGCCGCCGACATCGTCCTCATGGACGACGATCCGCTGCAGATCGCAAAGGCCATCAAAATTTCCCGCAAGTGCATCGGCATCGTCCGGCAGAACATTGTGTTCTCTCTGGTCGTGAAGTTCGGCTGTCTCGCGCTCGTCGCCTTCGGCGTCGCGAATATGTGGGCCGCCATCTTCGCCGACGTCGGCGTGATGGTCCTCGCCGTCCTGAACGCGATCCGGGCGCTGAAATACAAGGGCTGACGGATAAAAATGCAAAAAAGAACGGGGCTCCGCAGGCAGCGGAGTCCCGTTTTTTCCATATTGCGCAGTGCCGGTCAGCCCTCCGCCACGGACGGGCAGGTGCGGACGTATTCGTAGAACTGCGCGTTTGCCGCTTCCATGTACGGCGTGACCCAGAGCGTACCGACGCCGAGGCACAAAGAGCCGACGATGATCCAGCCGAGGAAGCTCAGGTCAAGCACAAACTTTTCCCACTTGTGGCCGTCCATCAGCTGACGGCTTGCGGTGATGCAGGCGTTCCAGCCGTAATCGGGGTGGTCGAGCTTGATATAGTACGCCATGGAATAGGAATAGGCCTTGACAATGCCGGGGATGACGAACAGCAGCGACCACAGGAACGTGAACAGCGACGTCATAAGGCCGATGAGGAACGTTCCGCCGAAATCGTCCTGAAAGCCGCGGAACATATCGCCCAGCTGCACGGGCTGATGGTCACGCGCCTGCTTGAGGAAGATATACGCCATGCCGTATTCCAGCGGGCCGACCACGAGCAGCGCGCCGATACCGGGGATGATCCCGGCGGCAGCCGACTCCAGCAGGCCGATCAGCAGGCACACGGCCAGACCCATCATCCAGAGATTCTGAAAAATACCGCCGCCGAGCTGCGCTCTTGCGCGGGCCTTTAATTCTGCACGATCCATAAATTACACAGTCCTTTCTGAATCCTCTTATTTCTTTCTTTTTCCCGGACACTCCCATTATACTGTATGCAGCCCGGCAATGCAAGATTCACAATTCCGGCACACCCGCAAGGCACAGCGGCAGCTCCAGTCCGTTCGCCTCCAGAAGCGCCTTGTCGCGCAGGAGCTCCCGCGCCGGGCCGTCGGCAGCCAGAGTGCCGTCCGCGATCAGAAGCACGCGGCGGCACGTTTCCAGCACCAGATCCAGATCGTGCGAGGCGATGAGCTTCGTCTCCGGCCTTGCGCGCAGGACATTGATCAATGTGCGGCGGTTGCGCGGGTCGAGCGCGGTGGACGGCTCGTCCATGAGAAGCATATCCGGCTTCATGGCAAGAATGGCCGCGACAGCGGCCATGCGCTTTTCGCCGCCGGACATTTTGTGGTTGTGGCGCAGCTTCAGATGCTCCATGCGCAGGCTGGCAAGCGTTTCGTCCGCCTGCCGCTCGGCCTCTTTGCGGCTCAGGCCGTAGTTCATCGGGCCGAAGAGCATATCGTCCAGCACCGTCGGCATGAACATCTGGTTATCCGCGTCCTGCAGGACATAGCCCAGCTTCCGGCGCACGGCGGGCAGATTCTCCCGCGTGACGGGAAGACCGTCCACGGTGATGCTGCCCGTATACGGCACGAGGCCGAGCGCGGCCTTCATGAGCGTGGACTTTCCCGCGCCGTTCGCGCCGATCAGCCCGACCTGCTCGCCGTTCTGAGTGGAAAATGAAAGCTCGCGCAGCACCTGCGTTCCGCCGTAAAATACGCTGACGTGATCAAATACCAGCATAAGCGCCTCCTGTCTCAGACAAACAACCCGCCCAGCAGCGCGGACAAATCAAAATACCGTGCCAGCAGCATCAGCGCCGGGCACAAGAGCGCATACGGCCACGACGCCGCCGAGCCGCGCCCATGCGCGGCGCTTGGAAACTCGCCGCAGAAGCCGCGCAGCTCCATGCTCTCGTAGAGCGCCTGCGCCCGTTCCATGCTGCGCAGCAGCAGCTGCCCGAGGAACGAGCCCCACGCGGAAATATGAATCCCCTTCTGCCCCGGCGCGCGGAGGCTGTAGGCCTGCTGCATCACGGCGACCTCAGACAGAAGCAGCCCGACATAGCGGAACGTCAGCAGCAGAAGATTCGTCAGCAGCTTCGGCACGTGCAGCTGCCGCAGCGCGCGGCAAATTTCCTCAATTGTGGTCGTGGCCATCAGCAGAAAGGACACAAGCAGGCAGAAAACGCCCTTTAAGATCAGCGTCAGCATCGACAGAACGCCGCCGGAGACGGCAATCCCGCCGATCTGTGCCACGATCTGCCGGTCAAACAGCGGATTCAAAAGCCCGACCGCGCACACGAGCGGCAGCACCATGCGCAGCTTCTGAAAGCACAGGCGCATCGGAAGCCCCGCAAGCTGATAGCCCGCCACCGGGAACAGTGCCATCCAGACAAGCCGCGTCAGGCCGTATTTCGGGAAGGAAACCGTGACGGCGATATAAAAAACCGTCACGAACAGCTTGGAAAGCGGGCTGAGGCGATGCAGAACCGAATCCTGCGCCGCCAGCTCGTCCATTTCGCGCAGCTCAAGCCCCGCCTGCTCCGCTCTGTTCACGCTGCATCCCTCCCGGTTCAAAAATGCGAAGTGCGGCAAGCCGTCCGGCTTGCCGCGAAGCGGCTTATCCGGCCGCCGTCTGTTTTTTCTTTTTCCGTGCCAGACTGCCCGCCAGGCAGATCAGCCCGGCAAGTCCTGCGACGATCACGCAGCCGACGAGGCCGGATACAGATGTGCCTGCGGCGCTGTCGCTGTCCGCAAAGCCGTAATCCGGCAGGAAGGACGTTTTTTCCTGCACAGCGGCCGCCTTTTCCGCGGCAGCGCTCTGCGTGCCGTATTGTTCTTCGTCAAGGCCCATGTTGGCCGAATACCCGGCCTCCTCATTGCCGAACAGCGACCATTCCAGTCCGTCCGGGCTGGAGCTTGCCAGCAGCGACAGCCCGCCGCCGATGACGAGCGCGGCAGCCGCCAGAATCGCCAGTGCCGCCTTACGCGAGCAGCGGTTTTTCGCGCCGGAGCCTGCCGCGTCCTGCAGCAGTTCAGGCCGCGTCTGATAGACGAACAGCAGCACCGCCGCCGTGATCAGCCCCTCGACCAGACCGATCGCCAGATGGATCGGCTGCATGAGCACCGCGAACGCGCCGAGCGGCAGCGCCGTGATGCCGGAGAGCGTCGTTTCCAGCACGACGGAGAATGCGCCGAGCTGCAGCGTTGCGACGCAGCCGAGCACCGACGCAAGCGTCAGGCGCAGCCGGGCCTTGCCCGCGGAAAGATTTCCGCGCATCAGGGGCCGGTAGATAAGGAAATATCCCACGAAGCAGCCGTAGAACGCCATGTTCCAGACATTCGCGCCCAGCGCAAGCAGCCCTCCGTCAGCAAAGAACAGCGCCTGAATGGCAAGAATGACGATCATGGACAAAAAGCCTGCCCACGGCCCCAGCATGGCGGACAGCAGCATACCGCCGCACAGATGCCCGGACGAGCCTGTGCCGGGGATGGTATAGTTGATCATCTGCCCGGCAAAGACGAGCGCGGACATGACCGCCATTGTCGGAAGCTTCTTTTTTGCCGTCTCCGGTGCGGCAAGCTCCTCCCTGCGCAGCTGCACGAGCGAAACGCCCGCCGCAGCAGCAGAGGCTGCGTACATCGTAACGGCAACAGCAGGAGATAAAAGTGCGTCTGCCATATGCATGGTCTGTTCCTCCGAACTTTTTTGTTTATTATTAAGAAGTCTGACCGCCGCGCACAAGCTCCCCTGGGGGATATTTCGGATAAAAAAGTCCTTGTGCATCATGACAAATTGCGGCAAAGGAATTTGTGGAAGTTTACCGAAAGATCTAAAATCGCAAGATTGTCGGACAAAAAAAGCAAGTATAACATTGAACAAACAGCCTGTTCCGCTATGATGGAGCTATCCGGAGGCGGCTTTCGGTAAAAGCCGCCCGCCCCTCAAGCACATATTTGTATGAAACCAGACAATTGATACAGGAGGATGCAGACATGGCAACATTCAGATTTACCGCAGGCCCGTGGAACGTCCACGAGGGCAACGAAACCTTTGGCCCCGGCCACCGCAAGAGCATTCCGCTGGAAGAGAAAATGAAGAAGTACGCCGAGATCGGTCTGGCCGGCATGCAGTTCCATGACGACGACGCCGTTCCCGACATGAACAACATGACCGAGAAGCAGATCATCGACTACGCGAAGGACGTCAAGGCGATGCTCGACAAATACGGCCTGTTTGCAGAGTTTGTCGCGCCGCGTCTGTGGTTTGACAAGCGCACGAATGACGGCGGCTTCACCGCCTCCCGCAAGGAAGACCGTGAATTTGCCCAGTGGCGCGCCCGCCGCTCCTGCGACATTGCCAAGGCGCTCGGCACCAAGAAGATCCAGCTGTGGCTGGCCCGCGAGGGCACGCTCTGCGCCGAGGGCAAGAACCCCGTTGAAATGACCCTCCAGCTGCGCGACGCGTTCAACGACATCCTGACCTACCGCGACGACGCGCTCATCCTTGTCGAGCCGAAGCCCAATGAGCCCATCGACCGCTCCATCTGCGGCACTGCCGGTCACGCGCTGGCCGTCGGCGCATACACCGTCGATCCGAGCCGCGTCGGCCTGTGCATCGAATCCGCGCACTCCATCCTCGCCGGTCTTGATCCCGCGAACGACATGGGCTTCGCGCTGGCGCTCAACAAGCTGTGGGGCGTGCATCTGAACGACCAGAACGGCTGCCGCTACGACCAGGACAAGGCGTTCGGCGTCGACAACCTGCGCAACGCGTTCAACCAGGTCAAGGTCCTGTACGAGAACAACTTCGGCGACCGCGGCAACTTTGAATGCGTCGGCCTCGACGTCAAGGCCATGCGCACCCAACCCGATGAGGACTGCTACCGCCATCTGATCAACTCCAAGAAGATCTTCGAGAAGCTGCTGGCCAAGGTCAAGAGATTCGACTACGAATTCCAGGCTGCCTGCGTCAAGGAGCAGAACTTCGAAAAGCTCGAAATGTACGTCATGGACCTGCTGATGGGCGACTGAAAAAAACCGGGCCGCCGCGCACGGGAAGCGTCCCCCAAAGGTCAGGCAAAATTTCGAACAACAAAGAATCAAGCCGCCAAAAGGGCTTGCCGTCTGTGAATCGCAGGCGGCAGGCCCTTCAGTCGTTCCCGCAGCCAGCTTCCCGAACTCCGGTGTATTCTCCCTTGACATAGTGAACCCCCATTTCTTAGGGTGTATCTGAAAACTCATGATGTGACCGGCAGCGAGGGATTTTTGCGTTGCGCAAGACATTTTTTCGCAG
>OOCB01001960.1_pt1 | contig 25390 bp, 22 predicted proteins | sample 1671351 | NCBI WGS metagenome assembly OOCB01 (sample SAMN06348148, study PRJEB24527) | human gut metagenome | biome: human gut; feature: ankylosing spondylitis patient; material: feces | host: Homo sapiens | place: China | collected 2015-10 | reverse complement strand
TAAACGATATTTTTATTTATTAAAAAGCCGCCTAACTGCACGACTGAAGTCGCGAGAATGCGGCGGCTAATTTTCAAATTCCTTCAGCAGCTTTCCGACCGGCTCATATTGCCGTTCTTTCGCAAAAGAGTAGTACTTAAGGTTAAGAACGTCTTTTACCTTAACAAGGCGGCGAGGGTTGGCATTTCTTTTCAGAAGACTGCAGAAAATTTCAGCCCGGTCATAAGCATTCATATTTTCAACGTCAGCTTCAGCTGCCGCATTTTTGATATTTGCGACAAATTCCTCTTCATCAGGAGTCAAGGAAATTTCCCTGTAGATGGTATCATACAGGTTGTTTATTTTCTTTTTCTCTTCCTCTGCTTACGGCTGGAACATCTTCATCTGCCCCATTCTCAGACATGTCATCGATGGACGGGAGACCGCGGCCAGGCTTGCCGTCAGGGAAGGTTTGCTGTAAGCAATCCGACCCTGAACAATCCGGTTGTCCGTCGGTTTGGTGGTTACTGGACGTGTACGGGGAGCCATCGTAGGGCGAACACTCGCCCGTAGTCTGGTAACGAGCCGGTAACGGCGAGCTATCAGAAACACCGTCCACGCAGCATCGCAGACTCCGTCTGCTTCGCTCGTCCAAGACTGATGAAGGTGAACGTAAGTTCACCGAATCATCAACCTTGTTTTCCACATGGCTAATCATTTTCCCCATTTCAGGTCCAAAAAGCTCAGCCATAGTATTATCAAGCAGTTTTCCAAGTTTGGAGCCGGAAACCGCATCAATTGCTGCATCAACCGCTTCATCAACAGCACGGTCCAGTTCTGCTTCTTTTTTTGAAATACAGTTTTTATCCTCTCCCTGTTTCTTCTCCCAGATAAAGAACTCTGCTTTTTGAGCTGTCTTTTTCGCCATTTTTTTTGCCTGTTTTACCGGTACTCCTGCTTCTTTAAGGACATCGTAAATTTTTGACTCAAGATTTTTCATTTTTTTCTCCTTTCTTGTAAAAAAAATTTGTGTTACACATGCAATATGCCTGAATTCCGGCAAAAACAAAATCAGCCAAGCTGGCTGATTTCAGTTGTCCAGGTTGAATATATACTGCCTTACAAAGCTTCCCTGTTCCGGCAATTCGTATGTCTGTCTCTGTTCCTGTGTCGGGTATCCCATCCCAAGCTTTCCAATTGCAATATGCCTTACTTTTTCAAGGTCAACGCTGGATGTTATCTGCGATTCATATTCATTATTATCTTCCCGTATTGTTTCCAGTTCAGATTCAAGATTTGCAACTGCACGCATCTTATGCGTCAGCTCTGACTTTGCCTGCAGGTATCCGATGCAGCAAAAAACAAGGATTGCTGACATTACTGCCAGGAAACATACAAATCCTGCACCCATGCTTGTGGCTGCAATCCTGTTCTGCTGCGCTTCTTTACTGATTTTTCTTCTGTACTGTATTATTTCTGCCTTAACTGGCGGTGTTTCCTGCAATTTTCTTGCTGTATTACCATATGTGTATGGCTGCGGTGCCTGATACCTGCCCCTGCCGGATGCAAAGGTCTGCCGTGTTCTGTACTGCTGCATTTTTTTGAATAGTTCCTTTTCGTTTATTTTTTTATATTTACAATATGCTGAATCCGAAAATATTTTTTGCAGCCATCGGTTAATTTTTGTTTGCAAAAGTATTACAAAACTTTGCAAATTCTGCATATTGTATATACAAAAATATAAAGAGAGGTATATTACATGCAAGAGAAGAAAAAAATGTACAGGGCAATACACCGTACTGCAAATGCAGGGTTTGATATCTGGTTTGTATGTGCCAAGAACAAAATTGAGGCAAGAAAGATTATTATTGATAAGACAGGATGCGGAATCGTAGAGTTCCCAGACTACCAGGGAATCCCGGAAAGATATAAGCACATGGAATATGGCGAGGCTAAAAAGTACGAGTATGCTCGTGGCAAATTCATCTGACACAAATTAAGAGAGGGCACAATATTGTGCCCTCTCTTTTTCTAACCGAGATTCTGTTTTCGCCAGGTCTCTCTCAGCCTTTGTGTAAAACTTGATACGGAACCAGTATCTTCCAGCTTCTCCAGTTTTCTTTGTATTTTTTGTACAGATTCTTTTTTGGAATTATCTTTCTTTTTTTTTAAGAACATAGTTATTCCTCCTCTGTGCTGACAGCCTCTTCCTGTTCCGGCATTTCCGTTTCGTATGCATTTTCTTCCGTTATATCTTCTGCGGCAAGTGGCTTTAGTTCCTGCATGCTTTCCGTTACATTGTCATACAGACCAACAGCTGCATCTTCTGTAATCCATCCTGCATCAATCATTTCATTGATTTTCTCCATAACAATATCAGTAAATTCCTTGTCGTGCTCATCTTCCATCAGGAATTCGTAATACGCATCAAGAATCTTTTTGGATACTGCAGAAATATTTTCCCCGGATTCATCACGTTTGTAATCTTTTTCCTCGTCGTTACCGATTTTCAATTCGGCTGCCGCTTCCATATCATCTGTATTTGTTTCATCAAACACAAAACGTTCTTTCATATAGTTTTCAGCAGCAATAAATTTCTTTACTGTCTCTTCATCTGTCTTTGCAAGGACCGGCGCAATATCATATCCAAACGTTGTAAGTCCGTTTTCTGGCAGCTGTATATCTTCAGTATTTCCAGATTCTTCTGTTTCTGTTTCGTCAATCTCCGGGCCCGGTGTTTCAGTTGCCTCTGGCTCTGCTGGTGCATCTACAGTGTTCTCTTCTGTATCCTGTCCGTCAGTTGTATTCGTCTCCTCAGTTTCAACGTTAAACATCGGGTCATCATCAATACCGGCAACGGTCTCATCTGTATCTGAACCAGTGTTTTCAGCTGTGTCAACAGTTGTGCCAATGATAAGAGTCGGGTCGTCTGTTGATGATGCGATGATATCTTCGCCGAGCACGCTTTCATCCACATTGTCCATAATGCTTTCTGTCACTTCCGGGGTCTCCGGAGGGGTATCAACAGGTTCTTCAATCGGTGTCATATCCTCATCTTCATCAATATCGATATCAACATCTTCAGAAGCGGCGATTTCCTGCTTGATGTTATTATTGATTTCTGTAATATTTTCAATGTATGTATCGCCATAATCTTCATTTACGATATTCTGGGTCAGGTTTGTGATATTTTCAATCTGGTCCTGAGAAATGTTAATATTGTTATTGTTTACAATATTTGTTACCGTATTTTGAATCTCCTGCTTATCGGAAATGTTATTCTGGACAGCTTCTGCTTTTGCCTGGTTGATAACATATTCAGCCTGCACATTTCCAATATCTTTTGCCAGGTCCTTTGTTATGACGACTTCCTGTGTTGCGATATCCTTTTTGGCCTGGTCAATTGTTTCGCCGGTTGCTGTTTCATATGCCATGATGATTCCGGTCAATGCGCCGGTTCCGGACACCTGGAACGGGCAGGCAGACACAACTTCGCAATTCTTAATACCAAGGTCTGCAAGAGTAGAAGCAATCATATTCGCGGTCACATACTGCAGGTTTGCTGTCCTTACCCTGATTCCACCGGATTCGGTCGGTTTGATATAAGCACAGCTTACAGTCCTTGTTCCAATCTGTTCCAGCGGGATATAACTGGAAAGATGTGAAATCTCATCTTTATTTGTTACTGTAATCTGCTGCACGCTTTTATCATTTTCAATGCCGAAATATCTCATCATAGTCTTTTTCTGTGCATCTGTAAGGTCATTACCAATTGATACTACTTTTGTAGCATCGGCAAATACTGGCACTGGCGCTGCTGGAAGTACCGCTGCGGCTGTTGCAACAGAACATAGAATAGCAATACATTTTCTTTTTAAATTTAATTTTGATAACATTTTTTTGTCCTCCTAAATGTTGTATATTTTGTGTGTAGCTATTTCGCTGTCCGCCAGCTATCTCGCTTCACAAGAAGGAAAATATTTAACCTCTGTCCTGTCAGAGGGTTACAGTCCGTACGCCTGTATGTAAATCTACGGATTTTTTGACTTCGGCTACACGCGAATGAATCCATTAATATAAGTTGTATTCTATACGCTTATATCAATCCTAACATTCTCCGAAGGCGAGCGCTCCTTACTCGCATAGCGGGATATACCTATCCCGGGCAGTAGACAAGCAAATCTTTATTGTCATACATATAATATGCTGAATTTTACTGGAAAAAGAAATTTTTTCGAACAACAATGCAAAACAAAAATAGGCGGCAAAAGATGCCGCCTTTGTGACTGATTACTCGTCCTTTAACTTCTTTAATAGCATAACGCTCATTTTCTTTAACGCCTGCCCGCGATGGCTAATATCATTCTTCTCTTCTATCGTCATGTCAGCCATTGTCTTTCCAAATTCCGGGATGTACATGATTGGGTCATACGCAAAGCCGGTTGTTCCTTCGGAAACCTCGCATGCAATGATACCTGGAAGCGTACCCATCGTCGTCTTTGTCGTTCCGTCTGGAAACGCTGCTGCGATACAGCACATATATCGTGCTTTTATTTTTTCGTTTGGAAGTCCTTTTAGCTTATCCAAAATATAAGCATTTTTAACAACCTGCGGCGTATCTTTGCCAAGAAATCTTACGGAATATATCCCAGGCTGTCAATCCAGTGCATCGATTTCTGTCCCTGAATCATCTGCCAATGCAATCATTCCAGTTCTTTCGCATACATATTTTGCTTTAATCAGTGCATTTTCTTCGTATGCGTTGCCGTCTTCCACAATATCCTCTGTCATACCGGCTTCAGCCATTGAAATCAGTCGGATGTTCTCCATGCCTGGAATATTTTTAAGAATTTCTTTAATTTAATTTCTTTCAGTTTGTCCTGATTGCGTGTTGCAAAAACTATTGTTTGCATGTGTTTTTTCCTTTCGTATTGTTTAGTTTAGTCTTCTGAAATTAATATCTTGTAGTCCATGCATGTCCATCCACCGTGTCCCTGTATCCTCACGATATGCGCGTTTAGTGTACCTGGAGATGAAAAATCTTTAGTTATTTCTCCATGATGATATTCACAAATATCGCAATCACTGCTACTGTAAAAGAAATTTGAATCTGGTATCGCAGATACAATAAAATAACCCCATTCGTCTTTGTATTTTTTTAATACCTCGTGGATAAATTCTTCCACTGTGCAGTGCTTATCGAAATATACATTATATAGCGCTGTACAATCGCCAAATGTTTCACTGATGCAAGTTCGGTCTATCATATTTACCATTCCTTTCTTAATACTTTACTTTTTTAATATGCTTTATTTTTACGCAAAAGAAAACGGAAATATTGCTGCCACCAAAAAATGTTAAACAGACTAAGCTTCTTTAATGCTATATTCTTTCATGACTATATTTCCTTTCACTCTTCTACGATGTCGGCATTAACTGCCTCAATGTATGCATCATCCATCAGGCGCGTCACCTGACAGCATGAGCATTCAGCATTTTCGCAATATTCGCAAAGTGTTTTACCTGCCATGTCCAGTTTTTCGTAGAGCTCTTTTGTCATTTTTTTTGCCATATTTTTGGCTCCTTTCTTAAAATTATTTGCCTGCAGAGAGTCTTTCTGCTACATATGCCTTTGCAATAAGTTTTGAGACATTACAGCATTCACACGCATGGTCAGCGCAGTGTTTACACAATGTTTTTCCTGATTTCTGAAGTTCATCGAACTCTTCTTTCGCCATCTTTGTCATATTTTTGGTTCCTTTCTTGGTGATTATTTTTTGGTTCATTTTTAATATGCCAAAATTAGCGAATGACGGAAATCACTGGCTAGGCCAGTTGCATCATTTGCAAAAGTAACTTTCCGCATCTTTTGCAGCCTTCGCCTGCTGCAATTGTTTTTCCCGGATTCTTTTTGTTGCTTCTTCTGCCAGTTTCTCATACTCCGGAGAAGTTAGCTTCTGGCATTTCTTGACACCAGGAATTCCTTTATACGCCGATTTCGGCAGCACTAGTTTGGCCATTATTTTTACCTCCATTTTTTCTTTTTTACAATATGCGTTATTTAACAAAAAAACAGCCTATTGCTGTCTTTAATGTTGTAAATCTATATTATTTTTAATATCTTCTGGTAAATTTGTTATTGTATTTTGGTTTCCGTATGTTATTGTATTATATTTTCTTTCAGAACTATTTCGGCTAAAAACATATGTAACATCGTATATATTACTACACCTGTTTTCTGAAATTTCTTCAATACGAAATGAATATGGAACAAGGTAATTACTTCTTAGCCTTCCATCATCATAACAATCTGGTCCAAGACAAAGAATTAACTCCATATCTGTAATTCCAATGGTATATGTAAATGTTACTGTTTGAAAATCTGTAGCTATTTTTACACTATTTACTGTAAGCTTATATAAGTCAGACAAGTGTTCTATTTTTCTAACTGCCAAATCGAAAGGATGTTCTGACGAAAAGAAAATTTCACCAGGTCGTAAGCCATTAGGCTTTACGGCATGATTGAAAAAATTTTCAGCGTTAAGTTGAGAACCTATTCCAGATAAGTGCTTAAAAGATGTTTTTTTGAACATTACCTCAATTTTTGTATCATTAAATACAAACATATATGTTTTTCCTATAAAGTACTGCTTATATTTTTTTGCAGCATCATGTATTTTTCGTATAATTTGAGCTCTTGTCACATTTACCTCCATCCAAAAAAAATAGGGAAGCATTTCGCTTCCCTAAGAATCGCCGCTGGCTGCTTGTTTTGCCGTTCGAATTGAACTTCCAAAACGATAGCGTATGATATAATCCCCATACTGGATGTGATATTGCAAATGTGCACCGTATCACGCGGGTTGTCATATAGATACAATTGTAATTGTATCGCAATGACGAGGCCACAGGTTCCTTTAAGCTGCTCTGTGCACAGCCCAGCGTTTTCTATTTATAATAATATGCGAAATTTTTACTTTTGTCAATATGTAATTTTTACAACAAAACCGCCAGCCAATCCGGCTGACGGTCCTGCCAAACAAAGAAAGGACGAATATGTAGTCAAGGCTTAACGCCATGGAATGAAAACCGAGGATTCGAACCCCTGCAACTCCTTTTGCTTTTTGCTTTTCGTGTTTTCGTTATATCTTTATTATATTCGAGAAAATCCAGAACGCAAATTTTTGCCGAATTTAAAAAAGCAGAAGGCTTTTGCCTCCTGCTTGAAACTACGCTGCTTCTTTTGGAACTTCTCCCTGTTTTTTACTGAAAATGATTTTTTCATTTTCTTTCTGGAGAATCTTTTTGAATTCTTTTCTATCTTCTGCGCTCATTTTTCTAAAGGACTCCACATTGTATTTTTTTAATAACATGTTAAATGTATTATTGCAGATGTCCATAAAAAATTTTGCATCCACATATTTCACGTGACGGATATTTCCTGCAAGGATACAGTCATCAATCCCTTTTCCGTATTCAATCTTCCATACAGCAAAATTGATTTTCAAATCAGGAATCCGTTCCGCAAGAGTTCTTGCCATATCTGAAATGGTATTGAATACCTGCCGGTTTCCCATGATATCAGAATCAAACATCAAATAGATGCTCTTAATATCGCGTTTTTCACGCAGCTTCCCAATAATCTCATCAACACCTTTCCATGCTGACACGCCCTGGATTGAAATGACAATATTGCGATTTGCTGCCAGGATTTCAGACTTAAAACGTCCCTCTGTAATACAGAGGCAGTTTCTTGGGTTATCAGGAATGATAATATCCTTTGCTGCTCCCGGTGTGCTTCCTCCATCATAATCATCATTATCAACAGCGAATATGGAAGTGAACCAGCAATATCTATTCCCCTTGTTCGCCGTATCACGCCTGATTTGGATGGCTACAGCATAACCGTCAGCATCATGAATCAGAATGCCAATGCCGGCGTTGTTACACCATCTTGTGCCGTGCGATACAGAAGGGATGTTATCTCCTGAATAATCCAGTTTCCCGGTCTTTTTGTCTATAAAGAACCCGGGGACATATTTTAAAACATCCTTTGTGTAACCGGTCAGTTTTGACAACTTCCTTACAAGCTTTTCGCGTTCTTCTGGGGCAGTCACCATACGTAGATAATCTTTTTTTATCCTTTCTTTTGACAATCCCCTTTTCTCTTCAAGATACATGACATCTGCATCTGTAAGCGGTGATAGAATCTGCATGGTTCTGTATACCTTATCACAGATTTCCGGTGCTGCCTTTTTGATTTCTGAAAACCTGGTTCTTTCCTTCTGTGCAGGCTTAATCTTTGGCTTTTCTTTTTGTTTATCTTTTCTGCTTTCTACAGTAAGCCCGAAAAGGTCACAGGCAATGCCAAATGTGTCTTTGAATGAATCTGTATTATAATCCCATTGGATGAGATTAAAGATATCAGCATCACACCCACATGAAAAACAATGACAGCGGTTTCGTCTCCGGTCATAATGCATGCTCGGAGAATGGTCCTGGTGTTCAGGGTTTAAGCATAAAAATTTTCGGCTCGGGTCAATCCCTTTCTGAGCCAGATAGTTTGGAAGGCTTGCTAAGATAATCTGTTTAGCTGAATCTCTATCCATAGTTATGGCTCCTCTCTTTCTTTGTTTTCTTTATTCTTTTTTAATATGCGAAATTCTTTTCATAAAGAAAAAACCAGAACATGTAAATGTTCTGGTTTGGTGTAAAAATTCTGGTATTACTCCTGGTCCGCATTCCAGAATACAGACATTGCCCATGCCGGGATATCCTCTCTGTTGTTGTAATCCTCGAGGAACGCGAATGCCGTTTTATACGGAGTCGGTTTAGTCGGATATGTTCCGTAACCGTCTGTAAAATAGATGAGACCGCAGAGGTTATCGAACTCCTTATTTTTGATAAGGGTGTCAACATACTCAAATACAGGCCGGAAATCAGTTCCTCCAAAGCCATACAGTTTCATATTCTGCATGAATTCTTCCATTTCTTTCATGTTAGTGATTTTTGTGTCATTCTGAATGGCAGCATCACACTGAACAATATGGATATTCACACGGGAAGCGAAGCTTTCGCTTTCTTTCAGGATACTGTATGTCTTGTTCAGGAATTTCTTAACAAGTTCACCTGCACAGGAGCCGGAAGTATCAATTGCGATAACAAAGTCTTTAATGACCTTGTCCTCTTTATATTCAAGGGGCTCAATCAGAAGAACCTTCTTATCTACAGCTTTCTTTCCTTCTGCGTTTGGTAGTCCGTTGAGTCCATATGTATAATACATATAGTCAAACTCATCCTGGTTTACCTTCATCACTTCTTCTGTTACAGAGAACGTACGAAGAAATTCTTCGTAATCCATCTTGTCCTGTGTCAGGAAATCAATTTCCTGCGCAATATCACCGGAACCTGTTCCCTGCTGGTGAAAGTTTTGCATATCTGCGGCAACCTGACGGGCTACATCCTCCCATTCCTGCTGCTTATCCTGCTGGCTCTGGGAACCGTTTGGTTTTGTGTCATCTTCTCCGAATTCACCAGACGGATTATTGTTTCCGCCTCCGCTATTTTCGTTTTCTTCGCCTTCGCCATTACCTTTCCCATTACCGTTTCCTTTTTCGTCACTATCACCTTCACCTTCGCCATTGCAACCATTTTCACTTCCGCCTTTTTCTCTTTCTGACTGTGGTGGTTTAATCCAAAGATGGTCATCCATATGGAATAAGGCGATTAACTCTTCAAAATCATAATGTGAAGAGTTTTCCATCAGTTCTTTATAGACGAGTGCCGGGATAAACATTTTGATACGGCCTTTAATATCATCAATGATACGTTTACGGTCGTTATCCCTGTCAATCCTTTTCGGGTCAAGACGTGCAACAGCTGCTTCTGCGCAGATATCAACGGCAACATTCCACACGCCGTTGTCAATATTTTTCTGTGTTGCAAACGGGTGCAGATAGATACAGTGGAACATCATATGCAGATACGTACGACCAAGCGCATCCGGAGACTGTTTATATCTCAGGATGACGTCCATCGGGTCGGCGTAAATCTTTCTTGCGTCTGTCCCGAAGAGCCCCTGGCCAGGTTCCACAAATTCTACCGGCATACGGTAGATTACCGGAGACAATGCCTTATACTGAAAGTACAGCTTGTTTTTAATTTGCTTAAGGCATTTGTTTGCGATTGCCTCAAAATCGGTCATCTGGTTTGGAGCCTGTGTTACTACTCCATGTTTTGGCATGATTACTTTTTCCATTATTTTTTTACTCCCTTTCTTTGTTGTTTTTTATAGGTTCTTAATCAATATGCTTGATTTTTATTGACACAAAAAAAGAACCCAGGGAAATCAATCCCCGGGGTTCTGTGTTGAAGCAAATCAGACAGCCTCGTCAAGCAGCTGGTCAATCTGGCCGTTCAGCTTGTCATCCTCATTGTAAATGAGCATGGAGCTGTTATGCTTATAGTAAGCATCACTTCCGTTTTTCGCGATGAAGTTTGCGATGTTGCGGTTTACGGTCAGCTCAGCGACAAACAGCGTCATTTCCTGGTCGTCACCAAATGCCTTCTCCATATACTTGAAGGCGTTTTCCATTGATGCGGATGTCTTTTTGGATGCGTTCTGCATCTTCTTGACATCTGCCTGGAAGTACATCTTTACAACATCGAAGGCTGACATCTTCGCCAGGCTCTTCTTTGTCTTTTCTTCCAGTTTCTTGCGTACATCCGGATTTGTGAAGAACTCGGTCATCTTATCTTTGTAAGACTCCATAAGTTTAACTTCACGCATCAGGATTGCTTTTTTAGCAGAAGACAGCGCATTTGCCTTTTTTGCCTTATCCATTTCATCATGGACGTCAGCAATATCCTCTGCCAGCATCTGATATACGCTGTCCATGTCAGAAGCCTTCTTCTTGATAACGCGCAGCTTCTTAACTACGCTCTCAAGTGCCTCTGTGTCCACCATAACATCCTTGGCAGAGATACCGAGAGCTTCCATCAGCATGGAGATGATGGACAGACGCTCGTCAAATTTTGCAGCCTGGGCCTTCTGGATTGCACCAGCAGAAATATTGCCTGCAATAATATCGGAGATTGCATAATCTACACGATACTTCTTGAACAGGTCATAATATACTGCAAACTTACGGGCACATTCCTTATTTGTGATGTACTCCATAATGAGTTCCTGGGTTACTGGGAACCCGTTTCTCTCGTACGCCTGGATTTCAGAAGACAGGTCTTCCCATCCTCTGGCAGTGATATACTGCTGTCCGTCAACAGTGGTCTTGATATCATAGAACCACTTTCCATTGTTTGCTTCCAGGAATGCAGTAATTGCCGGGTGAATACCTGCATTGTATGCATATTCTTTCCAACAGCCGAAATCGGCATCAATTGTCAGCATCTTCAGACGGTCCTGGGTAGCCACGTCAAATTCCTTAACGGATTTGTTGTACTGCGGTGGGTTACCTGCTGTAACAACAACCCATCCTTCCGGAACAGACTGGTTACCAAATCTCTTATACTGCAGGAAAAGCAGCATAGCAGGTGCCAGTGTCTCAGAAACGCAGTTGATTTCGTCCAGGAACAGGATTCCTTCCTTTTTACCGGTACTCTGGATAACATCATACACGCTGGCGATAATCTCACTCATTGTGTATTCAGATTTTGTATAAGTCTGCCCATTATACGTTACCTCTTTCAGGTAAGGCAGGCCAATAGCACTCTGTCTTGTGTGGTGTGTCATGGAATATGACACTAATGCAATGTCCAGGTCTTCAGCAACCTGCTCCATGATGGCAGTCTTACCGAGTCCAGGCGCTCCAACAAGAAACAGCGGGCGCTGTCTTACAAGCGGGACACGGTATTCCCCGTTCTCGTCCTTCTCCAGATAAACCTTTACTGCTTTTTCAACTTCCATTTTTGCTTCTTTGATATTCATAGTTTCAGTTCTCCTTTTCTTTGTCTTTTTTTTCTTTGTATTAGATACAAATTCAATATGCAGAAAAAAAAGCAGCATAAAAAAATGGAAGCAGATTTTTTGGGAAGTTATTTTTCAGATATCTTTTTTCTTTTTATTTTGTTGTATTCGGTATTTTTTTTATTTTAAGAGGTGAGCCGTTTCGTTTTTATTCCAGATTCATTCCGGCATATTAGATTTGTCAAAAATAATTTTTATTTATTAAGAGGAGGAAGAGAAAATGAAAAAAACAACAGCAGTTTCAACAAAAAGGAATGCAAAAAGCTATGCAGGAAGACGTCTCCTGTACAGTTTTATTCTTTTTTGCAAGTGTGTCTACGACGCGCTGGTCGAGCTGGACCGACGTACAGATATCACTGAGAAGCTTATCGCGTATGTTCAGCTCAACAATGTTGATGACGATTACGACGATGACGATGTAGAATATGCAGGCAAATCCCATTTTGGTGTTGTACGCCTGGCCATTATGTTTGCCGTTCTTCCTCTTGTGGGGAATTGCTTAGGCTTCATCATGGCGCTGCTGCAGTAATTATTTTCAGCTTTGGCCGCATTTTTGCGGCCTCTTTTTTTATTTTTTTCTTTTTCTGGAAAACAAAACCACGATTCCGGTAATTACTATTGCAACAATAACTTTCTTGAGATTTGGTTTTGTTTCTTCAACCTCTCCGGCATCTTTGTGTGTATTTTTCGGCTCCTTTTCCTGTTTTTTACCATCCACAAGAACTTGCTGGCTGAAGTCTTCGTAATCGTCAAAATCATCAGAATTATCGTGGATAGAATCATGCTTTCTGCAGTCTTCCTGGTGTTGGCATATACCGTTTTCTTCGTCATCGTAGTCATCAAAGCTGTCGTCAAATTCGTCAGGCATTTCCTTTTCAGAAACATCTACATTTGCTGCAGCATCCTCAAATTCACCTGCCGGCTTCACTTCTGGCTTTTCATCTTCCTGAAGTGTGACAACACCAAAAATCGCGCGTTTTAAGTCTTCCAGCTGTCTTGCTTCCTCGACTTTTCCGTTGTCTGCCAGTTCATCAATATCAGCATTCATCACTTTTGCCACATGCTTTTTCTCGAACACATCTTTTGCCAGGCCAAATGCGATGATATACATTTCCGTATCTCTGTATTCCATCGGAACATCTTCAATCCCGATACCGCCTTCTTTCAGTGTCAGTCTGAAGCCTTCTTTTTCTCTTCTTTTTTCTTCTGCCTTTCGCTCCAGCTCATCAAACATATCTAACGCGTTTCCGCCGTTATTTAAATAATCAATCCAATTTTGCATTTCTTTTTTGTCCATTCTTTAAGCCCTCCTTTGTTTTTCTATACTTATTATGCCTGAAAGCTCTGCAGACTGCATATTTTTGCGGATATTTTTGGGGTGTTATTCGTGGCGTTGTCCCAAATCCCGCCAGTCTTGCAGACTAGACCGCCTGCAAAACTTCGTTTTGTTTTCCGCTTCGCGGACAAAAAAAGAGTCTCATTTGAGACTCTAGTTTTCTTCGTTTATTACGATTCCTCCATGGATGATGACACGTTTTCCGTCTTCATCGTCAAAATACACTTCCTCTTCTGATTCGGAGACATCAAATTTTCCGGACCAGCTGCGGATTTCATTGCCGTTGTAATCATACACGGTTACCGTCCGGTCAAGTCCTCCGTCAAAGTCGCTTGACACTGACTTTAAAGCCCTTTGCACTGTAGATGTACCAAAAAGCGAAACAAGTCCCATGCATGCGGCAAAGATGATGATAACACTAGCGACAAGTGCAAATCCAAATCCCTTTTTTTCATGATATTTTTCTCCTTTCTTTGTTTTTTTGTATTACTAATATGCTTATTTATGTTTACGACAAAAAAATAAACCTTCGCAAAATGCGAAGGCTTATTCATGCCACAGTCAATGGCGGCACGCCATTGCGTGGTGCGGGGCAATGCCACGTGTATTCATTGTATTACTCGACTTCTACAATCAATGCCGCATCATCTTCATAGATTACTTTTCCAAGTTTTTTTACGTTGTATTTTGTAATCTTGCCGTATTTCTCTTCTTCCCGCATGCCGAAGAAAATATACTTGATATTGTACTTCTTAACCATCTCTTTCGCAGTGTCTTCATCCTCATCGTAAACAAGGTCAACATCTGACTGTCTGTTTGAAATTCCGTCGTAACTGTCACGCCATAACCATTCATGTACTGTCCATCCAGCCGGTGTGGAAAGCCCGGTTATTACGGAAACCCTTTCATATGCGGTATAACTATCGCCAGGGGCTTCTGCCACTGCTGCTGTTTCATCATCGTTTTCAACGTTATCTTTCAGCCATAACAGTGCATCTTTTTCAGCAGCAAAATCATCTGTATCAAGATAATTTAATGCATAAATTCCGGTCCTCTCAGAAGCAATCATCCAGTTTTTAAACCATGACGAAGATGCTTTAAAGAAGTAAAGAACTGTCATCAGGTTTAAAACAATAAGGGTATATCCAAGAACACGTCTCCAAGAAATATTCTGTAAAGAATGTCCGTTACTTGTCTTTTTTACTACCTGCGCAATTGTCTTAACTCTTTTTTCCGTCAGCAGATATAAGATATACCCACTGCAGACTGTAAACATGATAAAGGCCTGGTACGTCAGCTTGAACATTGTATTTGCACGGGCATTTGTTCCCTCATAGATATCTTTTACATAAACCAGCTCCGGCATGATTACAAGACCGATTGCGCAGCATGAAAGTATGAATACAAGCATATCTTCTGCCGAGATTGCAGATATGCCATTTTTCAACCCATCTTTTTTGCTCCTTTTTATCAGGGCTGCAAAGAACATTACCAGAAATGCGATTGATGCCATTACAGGAATTCCCCATAAAACAGCCAACTGGTATAATTTTGAATGATTCTGTGCAACCCCCACCCCTTTAAATACGCTTTCAAAATTCATTGTGAACGGCAAAGCCGCCAACATTCCAATGATAATCACAATCGCAAGATGTATTGTGGAATTCTTTAGTGCAGTTCTTATTTTACCGTCGGCCATTATATTCATAAACAATACTGTAATGGCAATTACTACAATATAAATGATGTAATCCCAATAATTTGTGAAATTACACAAACCCCACAAAAGCCCGAGTGCATAAATTTGAGGATAGCCAAAACATTTATACAGCTTACCCCTCTCTTCTGTCAGCTTCAGATTTTTTACAAAACTGTATAACAGGGCAATGATTGTAATAACAATCATAATGTTTATCATATGAGCATGTAAATCACCGAGAACGAATGAATAACACGGAAATTCGTGAATAGTCTTATCAGTCGGGACATCCGGGTTATATCCGATATACCTTGTCGCATCCGGGAACCAGTAAGATGATGAATCAACATTGATATCCTGATGCCATGTGTAAGACACACTTGCTACCGTATTATTAATGAACGGCTTTAACATACCATAAACGATATAATGACCATTTCCTGCAAACACTGCGAGAACTGCGGACAATACCGCAAAAAACTGAATGCGGGCCCGATTTTTTGTTTTATAAAAATCCACATTTTTCTTTTTTGCCCTATTTTTTATCATTTCATCGACAATTCCATAGACACCGGCAAACATAAGAGCCGGAATCAGCGCACGCATCATATTATATGAATACTCAGTCTTTGAAATTCCGCCAATCATTGTCTTTGCAACAAATGCCGCATAATACTGCCCGCCGTAATAATAATTGATGATTTTTCCTGCAAACCATACATCATCAGGCGGAAGCTTTGTTGTCGTTACCATTTTCTGCATGAACGCATAGTCCATAAATTTCTCTGTTCCATATGCCGCAGGATTGAAACCGATAAGATACACCCAGAACAGGAACACAAAGAAGAACGCAACTTCAAATTTAAAACATGATACCAGGCATGACCGCCAGTCTTCAAGTGTCATTTTTTGTTTATATGCGATTATTGAATTGGTAATTGCATACAAAACAATCACAAGCAACGCATTTGTCCTTGAAAACGGAACATCCAAAAGGATACCAATAACCCACATGATAAAACCAGGGATTATGATGCCGAGTATTTTGCCAAACGGCAGCAGGCTGTCACAGTTTTTAAACAGCATTCTTGACATCGGCATTGAAATCCCAAGCATCAGCATCATATAAATATGCCATTGCATAAATATGACCCCATCATTTTTTCCCAGCATTAAGAACGCCAGCCCATATGCCGCAGCTATCCCGGCAAACATATACAGACATTTTGCCTTCCAATGCACCTCTTTTTCCTGTATGACTGGCTTTTGTTTTATGATTTTGTTTGACATTATTTTTTCCTCTCTTTTTAATTATTTTTTTTCTTTTTTATTATGCAGGATTTATTATAAGGAAGAAAAATTTTGCGAACATGTTGTGCAAATGTTTCTGGTACTCTGCTACAGCTCTACCCACTCCGCTATACTCTCATCCTTTTCCCCGCTGTCTTTCCTTATCTTTTTCCCCTCTTCCGCAAGTGCCTGCATCTGTTTTAACAGTGTGATATGCGTGTCGATATCGCCTTCGTTCCACGCATCGTACATCTGATGGCACAGCTCTTCCATTTTTGTATCTATCTCGCTTAGTCTTATATTTTTTTGCATATTCTTTTCTCCTTTCTTTTCAGGATACTTACAATATGCAAAATATACTCTTCTTTTTTCGGTTTTCAGAATACTTACAGGCAATATCTTTTTTGCCTTATTATGCACAACATTCAGAAAATTTCTTTTTTTCTTATTATTTTGCATATTATATATGTACAAAAATTTTTGTCTGGAATCAGGATTCCAGATATGCTGCAGCTGGAAACCTCCTTCCGGACACAACAGAAAGGAGGATATCCCCAATGAAAGAAAGAAAATCTTTGGCCAGAATGCTTTTTGCATTACTTTTGGTCACCTTTTTAAGCATTTCTTCAGTTTTTATGATTGATGCAAATGCTACAACCGTAAAAAGAACCCCTGCAAAGGTTCCTTTTATCAGCGTAACGGTAAGCGGCAACAATAAGACACGCATCATCTGGTCAAAAGCCAGATATGCAACAAAATACCGCCTGTATTACAGGCAGAAAGGCCAGACAAAATGGACGACACTTGCAGATGTTGATGCATCAAAAACATCATACATGCATATTTCTTCCAAAACCAAGCCTCTTAATGCAGGCAAGTCTTATATGTATACAATCCGTGCTTACAATAAAGGCAGTAAAACATGGAGCGGCTACTGCACCGTCAGGACAGTGACAATGCCAAAAGCAAAGCCGACTCCAAAACCAACTGTCGCTCCCACACCTAAGCCAACCGCTACACCGACACCAATTCCGAAACCGGTTAAAGTAAACTCTATTTGTGTCATTCCTGGATATGTTCAGTTACAGGTAAAGCAGCAAACCTGCAGACTTGATACAAGTATTTACCCAAGAGCAGCAACAAATCAGAAAGTTATCTGGGCAAGCTCCAATCCTAAGATTGCAACTGTCAATCAGAAAGGTGTCGTAACAGCTAATTCTAACGGTATCGTTGTTATCACAGCTAAAGCAACGGATGGTTCAGGCATTGTTGGAAAATGTTATGTGTCAGTAAAAATTGCAAAAAAATGCTAAACGAAACGGTCCCGATAAAAGGACCGTTTTTTTTGCGAACAAAATTCAGCATATTATAATTGTAATATTCATTTGATTACAGCAAAAAGCTGTAGTACAATATAATAAAGATTAAGGAGGGTAAATAAAATGAATAAGACAAAGACACGCACCGGGCTGTCAGCCCTGTTTGCTGTGCTCCTGGCAATTATGATTGTCGTTCCGGCAATCCTCCAGAGCGGAGCAGACGCAGCCGTTAATAAAAAACGGCCGACAAAAGTCACTCTAACCAGTGCAAAAGCAACATCTTACAACAAGGTCAGCCTCAAATGGAAGAAATCCAAAAATATCACTTCTTATGCGGTATATTACAAGGCTTCCAATTCCAAGAAATGGGTCAAGATTGCAAATGTGAGCTCTAAGAAGACCGGATATACTCACAAATCTTCCAAGAAATACCCGTTAAAACAGGGCAAGACCTATCAGTACCGTATCCGTGGATACAACAAGAATGCAAAAGGCAGTAAGAAATGGGGTAAGTATTCTTCCGTTAAGAAAGTGAAGATTCCGAAGAAGGCGGCTGCAAAACCTACAGAGGCGCCGAAGCCGACAGTAAAACCGACGGAAGTGCCGAAACCAACAGCGGCTCCAAAACCAACGGTTACGCCAAAGCCAACAGCGGTTCCAAAGCCAACGGCAGCGCCGAAGCCAACGGCTACACCGATTCCAAAGCCTACGACAATCCCGAAACCGACGGCGATTCCAAAGCCAACGGCAATTCCACAGCCGACAAAACCGACTGCTACACCAAGACCTACAGCAACTCCGGCTCCGACAGCTACACCGAAGCCTGTTAAGGTTTCAGGTATTATATTAAACCAGACATCTTTAACCATGACTTCAAAAGGTCAGACCGCAAGTCTTACCGCAACAGTAAGTCCAGCAAATGCAGCAAATAAGAGTCTCACCTGGAGCAGTTCAAATTCAAGTGTTGCTACTGTAAATGCAAATGGAACGGTTACAGCAGTCGCAAATGGAACGGCTGATATTACTGCAAGGGCTAATGACGGGTCAGGAGTTAGTGGAAAGTGCAATATTAAAGTAGATATTGTAAATGAGGAAGTCTTAACATTAAATGGCGGCGCTTCAAGCAGTGTTAGTATTGGAAAGACATTCTTTCCAAACATAACTGACTTCAAGGCAATCACTTTCGAATACAATGATAACAACATAATCAGAAGTTACAAAACAACATATAACTCACGGTCAGCTGCTGTATCGTTTCGAGCATTAAGGGCTGGCAATATTTATATTATTGCAAAGCAAAACGGTACAATTTTAAAAAGATTCTTAATCGTTGTCACATCTGATTGGGACGAATATTTATCTTATGAATCCTGGAGACATTCAATCGAAAATCAAATTTGGACAAATTCTATGAATGCTACAGCCAAAATGGGTGCAGCACGAGAATATATTATGAATCATTTTAAATACCAAATGCCATCACCTAGTGCTGTATACGCTTACTCTGGCAGTACAGTCGATTGTTATGGTGCCAGCGAGATTATGGGAGATTTTGCGAAAGACGCTGGAGTTCCTGTAAGATACCATAATCAGCTTAGTGGAAATACTCACGATTATTTAGTAGATGCCACAAGTGAGGGTGGACATGTTTATACGGTTGTCTATCTTAATGGACAATGGCAAAAATGTGATGCTTCCCCTTTAACATAATAATATATAAAAAAAGAATGGATACATAAGTTTATGTATCCATTCTTTTTTTATTTTTTATGTCTTTTTCTTTTTAATTTTTTATTCTTGGTATCATACAAAACAATTCCTGTTATTAAAACAGTCGTTGTTCCGAAACCGAAGAATATATACTTCCAAACTCCATCAGCTCCAGTTGTTGGCATTACAAAGTTTGGTGTATTTGTTACATTATATGTTGCTTCATAGAAGAACCACTTATTTGAATAATCGTCATATTGGCCTTTATCTGTGGCTGCAGACATTGATTTTGCCTGTGCATCAGTCATAGTAATTGGAAGCGTAATGTTGATTGGGTCCTTCAATAGTGTCATACCGGATACCGTTTTTGTTTCCGTAATCCTGTATTCACCTTGGTCTAAGTTATCCCACACAATATTACCGCTTGCATCAGTTATAGCCTTCACCGTTTCACCCTGCTTTAATCTTGGTGAAAATGTTGGGTCGGCCATGTCTGTATATGGTTCACTTTCTTTGATAAACGTAAGTTCAAATTCTACACCTTGCAATGGTGTTTTTCCATCTTCTGCAAATTTATTTATTGTAATCTTACATGGAGTAGGCTTATTATAAACTCTTGCTGGTTTTATATTAACTTCAGTCGTTTTTTCTGTTTTCCAGATTTTTGTTGTTGGGTCTATCGTATATTTAGCAGGTGTTTTTACTTCCTGATATGTTACGGTACATCCAATTGGAATGACTATTTTATTGTTCCATACATAAAAATCATCACTTCTATATGTTGCATCGTAATCATCGGCAATATTTTCATCCTTAAATTCTATATTTCCACCTTCTCCATAAGATTTTAAATACCATGTCCTCTTCAGCTTACCACTTACTTCACATGCCTCAACAGAATCATATTCTCCGTCATATAAGTTTACTTTAAATACGACATTCTGGATTGTTTGACCTTTAGAATCAAGCTTTTGGGCAAGTGCTGCCAAGTTAGTTGTCTCCGGCTCATTCGTAAACGTCATCTGCTTTGTTGTTCCCGCATCAGCCGGCAGTGTAACTGTAATCGCCTGCGGCGTCTTGTTTTCCTTATGGCCGTTTGGCGCGATATCTTCTCTTACATAATAAGTATATGTACCATTTGCCTGACATGGTAACGTAATTGTATTTGTTACACCGTTCTGACCAGTTGTTGCTGTGCCAACTTTTTGAGTGCACCATTGGTCGCTGTAGATTCCAAACTCTGCACCGCTAACGGTATAAGCACTTAAATCCAGGATGTCCTGAGGTGCTGTTGACTGTTTTGTAATTTGTACCTTTGGTGTTTCCAGATTCTTTACATCATAATAATATACAGACTGATAAACTGTTGTTGATATTGTAACGCTTATGTCTGCTGCGGTTATAAATCCGGCAGGTGTATGTGTTTCTTTTATGGTGTATGTATGACCTGGCCATACATCAGCATCAAACTGATGTGCATTCTGGTTTTGAATTGTTATACTGCCAAGATTGGTTGCTCCTTCGTATAATGTAAACTGAGCTCCAATTAAATTGTTATTCCAATTATTATTTCCGTCCTTTTTGCTAACGGCAATTTTACTTGGATTCCAATCATTCTTTATATCGTATTGATATGTTTTTTTATAATTAGCGCCAGTTCCAATTGTTACTGTAATTGGTGCCGCTGTCTTTCTGCATGCAGGTGTTTTAGTTTCTTTTATTGTATATGTTTGGCCACCTTTACAGTCATACTCAAATTCTTTATAATTTGCATCTGTAATTGTTATTGAAGAACATGCGTTTCCGTTTGCGTCATATAAGGTAAACTCTGTATTAACCAAATCGGCGGACCAGTTTCCAGTTTCATCCACTTTTTTTATTTGAATTCTGCTGTTGTCTTCCTGTTCATTTGAGACAGATGTGCTAAGCCATCCATATCCGGAGGTATTATCATCGTTTGCTTCTCTTCTTCTGTAAATGTTTTGGGTTTTATTTTTGTCAAGCTTTATGACTGGGTCCGCAGGAAGTTTGTATCCATCAGGTGCTTGCACTTCTGTCACTCTAAATGACCCCATCGGCAATGTTGGAACAGGGTTTATTCCATCTGGTTGCATAAATTTTCCAGCCCTATATGTATAAAAAAGCTCATCGCTATATTGTGTAACTCCTGTATTAGGGTCTGTCCACGATGCACGATATCTTGTTTCATCAAGCTGTGCAACCCAGTTTGTACCATCAAATACCGCTTGCATAAACCATTGAGATTTTGGCTTATCGTTTCCATCTGTCGTATAATTATCCCAATATTCAATCTTAAATACAGCATTTAAGTTTAAATTCTCAGTTGACTGTCCGGCTGAATTTGTTTTTATAATAGATAGTCTTCCTTCTTTTGGTTGTTCGGATAATGCATATGCCAATGCCTCATTTGTATTTTGCGATAATGTTACGGTTGTATCGTCTTCTTCAACAGTAAACTGTGCATAGTTATTACACCTATAAAAACCGGTTGATGGAGTTTGTTCCTTTATATAATACGTTCCAGGTTCCAGTGCAATATACTTCGTATTTCCTTTTGCATTTGTAGTTAGTAAATCTCGTATTGAGTGCGAATTGGCATCAGTTGTTACTTCTTTAAGTTTAACAGATTTCGTTGCAACTGCTCCATCTTTCATATAATATACGGTCTCTTCTGTTCCATTGCTGTTGCGTTTATATAATCTATATTTTGCACCTTCAAGGCTATATACCTCTTTTGAATATGGAGCCGTCCATGATACACCAGAACGTTTTGCGAGTTTTACACGTGTTGTTGAAGTGTCTGTATAATTAAATGCAAACAGTCCAATACCATGCTGATTTGCAATATTTTGGGTGTAAATAGCGCATACTGCAGTTTTTTTTGTTGCATTTACATTTACAATACGCATCATGACAAGTCCATTTCTCCATGCACCAAGGGCAGTTCCAAGATTAGAATTCCACTGTCCACCACCGTTATTAATATGACAACATTGAAGGGCAAGTTCCACGTCTTTACCATTGCTCATTTTTAATTCTTCAAAATCGGCGAATCCAGCATCAAATGAATTTACATTCAAAACAAACGGTACAATATCGCTTGCTTTCATACTCCAAACTTTACCATTTAACAGTATACTGTTTATATTTCCTTGGTTAAAAAGAACCCAGTTGCAAAACTGCAAATCAAGCGAATCGTCGTTATAGTCTGTGAATCTATAGCACATAACTGCACTTTCATGACCTTTGTAGTAAGACCAATAACCATTATTTTCCGGATAACAGAATCGTGCACTTACTGCTTCTCCATGGCCTTTTTTTAAATACTTTTTATTTGTAGATATTGAACCACAACCGATTGAAGTATTTATTGTGACCATTTCAGAAAATGAATAACCAGACGCTACTTTTACACCAGGTTCTACATCTCCTGCTTGTTCTGTTTTTTTTGCATCTACGTGAATAGATTGAACTACAGACGGAGAAAATCCAAGAGTTAATATTCCTGTTTCTGGCTCGTATCCGTATAGCTTTCCTTCAACTGGAATGCCATTCATTGTAACAAGCATATTATTTACATCAAGATATTTACCAACTTGAATATTTGTATAATCTGCATAAATGTTTCCTGCTGTCCACGTACTATTTGTGACGCCATCATCTAATGTTACAGCTCCAACTGTACTATTATAATCATCAGCCCAATTAAAGCCAATCAGTTTTTGCATTACCTGCACCTGTATCTTATCAACATATAAGGTTCCATCTTCATAAAAGATTGATTTTGGCATGTATACAAGTCCAGTTAAATTATCAAAATGCCATCCATCAAATGTAATTCCTTTTGTGTCATTTTGGGCAATCATTACATCCTGAACAGCAGCATTATCGTCATCCTTCATCGTATCAACATACGCAACCCAGTAATCACTATCTTCGTCAAGCTGATATACCGGAAGAATACCTTGTGTCTGTCCTATTACAACATCTGAAATATCTGCTTGACTCATAATGCTGTCTATTGTATCATCATCCGATACTTTAGAGCCATCAACCATAGTATTTTTGACACGCATAATATTTACAATTTGCATTTCTTTTATTTGTGTATAAGATGTGTCAATATTTCTTTTAATATATTTTTCAATAACAGGGTCAAACAATGTCGTTTCATCAGATTTTGTATCTTCATCATCAACATTTCCTGGCTCGCCAACTTCTTTTAAAAATATTGAATTATCCAGTGAATCAGTTCCATATTTTGATATGTATCCAGAAAACATTGCTGCAGCATTTGATGTATATTTTGCTTTTGCATAATAGTCAACAGAATCTCCATAATTGGAAATTGCTTTTCTGTTACCATTATCGTCTGCTGCTCCAAGAACCCATGCATCCAATACAGAACCAGGAACATAATTAACAGCATCCGCTCCATCATTTCCGGCTGCTCCGACAACTGTTATTCCAGCATCAATGGCTTTCTGGATTTCTTTTTCAAGAACTGTTGTCGCAAGGGTTTTGTTTGCATAAAGTGAAAGGTTTATGATATCAACATGTTGATTAATAGCATATTCAATACCGGCAACAACTGCAGATATTGAGCCGTTACCATCATTTCCAATTGTTCTTATAGAATAAATCTTTGCATCCTCATTCTGAGAAACAATTGAATCAACCATATCATCCGCATGCTCTCCGCCCGTTAATATGTCATCAATTAAAGAAACCCGCCCAATGATATTTTTTCCGTTGTGTGCACCTGTATCAATTAATGCGATTACTCTATCTTTTGTTAAAGTTTCAATTGTATTATCGGTATTTTGTGTTTCTGACAGTGCAACAATAGGGTTACTCTCTTCTGTCATTACATCATCTGGCGATATTACGCTATCAGATGCATTATTATCATTAGCAGTTTCTTCTGCCGTAACAATTTCTTTATCCGGCTCCACCGCCTCGGCATTCACTTCATAATACGCATAAGCATTCATCGCCTGTTCCACAGATTTATACTGCATCAGATAAATATTATCGTAATTTCCGATAATATGCTCCGGGTCAATAATAGCATTCGAATCATCAGATAAGATAATCAGTCGTGCAGTTGAGAAGCTTGCAGAGTCAAGGTCTCCGATGTTTTCTGCGGCATCAATAAAATGTGTCTCTCCAGTCATGTCAACAGTATCAACATTTTCTGCTTCACCACTATTTACATTTTCAACACTCTCATCGGTGTTTTCATCACCTTCATAGCCGCTCTCATCAGCATTCACGTCTTCCCCGGCAACATTTTCAGTTACCTTATCGTCACCTTCAGCTGTATTTGCATTATCAGTATCTCCACTTATATCAGAGACCGTCTTATTGCTTTCAACATTGTCCGCATCATTGCCAGACGTTTCATGGTCTTTCGCCTTTTCGCCTGTTTTCTCTCCATCAACCGTCAGGTCAGCATTCATATCCTTTTTGGAATCGTCCGCAGCTACTTCACCGTCAACAGTCAAATCAGTGTCCTTTGTAGCGCCTGTATTATCCACCGCTTCTTCATCTTTTGCTGTATCATCCTTCGTATCGCCTTTACTTCCGCTCTTTTCCTGTTTTTCTTCCAGCTCAATTGTTAAAGCCATATTATCTTTCATAAATACTGGGTAAGAAAATTCAGTCCTGTCTGAAGCAGAGCTCTCATCTTCTCCTTCAGCAACTGTCAGGTCATCACCTTCCGTTTTATCAAATCCAACATCTGTTTTGACCCAGTCAACCAGTCTGTCCCGCAGGTCATATTTTGATACGACATATCCGTCATCAGCAACGACCTTTACAGTAACGACTTCATCTGTTTTTACTTCGCAGACATAGATATTCGCATTATCAGCGGCATCTTCGCTGTCAATCAGCACGTCGTCTTTGTCGTAAACATTAATCAGTGTTCTTGTTGTCTCATTTCCAAGCTCGTCAGTGCCAGTCTGCGTCACAAAGATCGGAAGAGCACACGTCTGAACTCCAGTCACATCACGATATCGTATGCCGTCTTCTGCTTGAAAAAAAAAAAA
>OOCB01001951.1_pt1 | contig 25449 bp, 25 predicted proteins | sample 1671351 | NCBI WGS metagenome assembly OOCB01 (sample SAMN06348148, study PRJEB24527) | human gut metagenome | biome: human gut; feature: ankylosing spondylitis patient; material: feces | host: Homo sapiens | place: China | collected 2015-10 | reverse complement strand
ATTTCCGGAGCTTTGGCAGCGGCCTCGGCTTTTTCCTTTTGCTTGGCTGCTTCTTTTGCAGCCTGGTCTGCAGGTTTCTGGATCAGTTGATAATCAAGCTGGTGAAAAACAAGAACCAGAAGGAGCATGACTACAATGGAACAGATCAGGCCAATGCGGGAATTGATCTGTTCTTTCAGGTTTAAGGGGATGTTTTTGTTTTTTTTCATAATAAATTCCTTTGTGTATTTTGTGAGACCTAAAAAAGTCTGTTTATGTTCAATTCACCATTATAGCAAATAGATTACTTTAAAGAAAGAATTAAGTTAAAAAAATAAGTGTAAAAATACTTTGTGCTTCAAATAAAGATACGCTATAATAAAAAATAACGAATACAGAGAGACTGCGCCCAGGGGTCAGGAAGCGGAGGAGAGACGCATGAATTCATATGAAACAGTGAATAATATTCTGGTGAGATTGTTTAAAGATATTCTTGATATTGAAGAACGAGCACTGATCACATCAGAATATAAAGATATATCAGTAAATGATATGCATATTATGGAAGCAATCGGTATACAGGAATCCAAGAATATGTCTACAGTGGCCAAAACAATGTCTGTTACGGTGGGAACACTGACGATTGCAATCAACCATCTTGTGAAAAAAGGCTATGTAGAACGAACCAGAAGTGAAGAGGACAGGAGAGTTGTCCTGGTTTCTCTTTCAGAAAAAGGAGAAAAAGCTTATCTTCATCATAAAATCTTTCATGAGAAGATGGTCATGGCAGTGCTTGACAGCCTGAATCCGCAGGAAACCAAGGATTTAACGAAAGCATTGCTGAAACTGCAGAGATTTTTTGATGATTACGGAAAAGAGTAGGAGGTGCAAATAGCTGCACCTCCTTTTTGTATCTGAATTTACAGCGGCAGAATGGCCGTTTTCTTTGACTGTCAGTTTTTGGAGATGTTTCTGCATGTATTTTTGTAGTACTGGAAACTGGACAGGACCGATTTCAAGAAGATATTGGTGAAAAGCTTTTGGATTAAAGTTGTTGCCGAGTACAGTTTGCCATTCTGTCTTCAGATCAAGAAAACAGAGGTATCCCCAGCAGTATTTCAGATAATTGGCGGGCGTTTCCACGATATACTGGTAGATCTCAGATATTGCATTTGTATTTGTGATTCCAAAAAGTTTCAGCAATCTGGCGGCTTCGTCCTGACTCCAGCCATAATAATGGATGCCGATGTCCAGAAGGGAATAGATGCACAGATTAATACTGCGGTTCAGCCAGGTAAGACAGACATAGTCAGAGCCATCATTATCATCCAGATAATTGGAAGCATACTGATATCCATAAGATTCTATATAAGTTGCCCAGCCTTCGATGTAGCCGCTGGAGGTGATCAGATAGCGGATATCAGAAGGTTCTGTGTTTCCAAAGAAGATAGTCTGATACAGATGTCCTGGAAATCCCTCATGAGACAAAGTTGTAAAAAGTTCCAGGTTACTGCGCTGGTCTGAAGGATTAATATAGATGATATTGGGGGTTCGGGTGTCAAGCGGAGGAGTCAGATAGAAAGCCGGACTCAGGTATTCCTGCATGGATCTATGTACATAGCGTACGGTGTAGTCTGTCTCTGGCAGAGCCGGAAAATCTTTACCAGTTTTTTGGCAGAGAGCAGTGAGAATGTCCTGTGGTTCCATTTCGGGAAGGTCGAAATGGCTGTTCAATTTGCGAAGCAGAGAAGGATTTTGCTTCAGAATTTTCTGTGCATTGTTCATATCAGCTGCAATCTGCCCGGCAAGTCGTTTCTGCATTTCTCTGACTGGTGTATAGGAGCCGGTCTGGCTCTGCAGCAAATATTCATAATATTTTTTTCCTCCATTTAAGTGTGCAAGTCCCTGACTTGGGCGGCCGGTGCCACGGAGGGACTGCAGACCAAGAATCAGATTCTGATAGGCAGGAATTACCTTGTTCAGAAGAATCTGTTTATGTTTTTGGATGAGAATATCCTGTTCTTTTTGAGGAAGTTTTCCGAAAGATTTCAATTTTTCGGCGAAAATATCCAGCATATAATTGGAATCGGGCTCCTTGATAAAGCTACGGCATTGATCCAGAACACGGTCCAGTGTTGTATCACTCATAAAATATCCCTGCTGTGATTTTTCCTGTTCAAAAGCAAGAATGCTTTCAAAATATGGTTCTACAGAGACAAGAAGGTTCAGATAGTCTGCGATATCCTGCTTCTGATAGAAGGCATATTCGGCGAGCAGGACGGGAAGTTGTGCCTGAATTCCAAGACTGGGACTTAAAGGTTCATAAAGGATGGAATAGTCCTGATAGTCAGCCTGTGTTTTGTAATACAGAAGAAGCATGTCGAGTGTGGGCCGGTTGGATTCAGAAAGACCGGAGGTTTTGAATGTCTGAAGCTTTTTGAGCGTTTGGGATGTAAAATCTTCTGCTTCAGAGGAGGTATTGGAAAGGAAGGCAGAAGATGTGTTTGTTAATTGTGAAGAAGGCAGAGAAATTGTACCAAGTGTAGCTTTGGGGCGTTGTATCCCTTTCTTTTCCGGATAAGCCAGTGAATAATGAAGGTTCAGCATATTGCCGGAAACTTCTTTTTGAAAAAGTTCTTCTGTAAATTGCTCAAAACGACTGTCTGCTGAGAGCAGGTGTGTGTTTGCCCAGCCAAGGACAGTTCCAAGCAGAAAAACGAGACACAACGTGCCTGCAATCAGAATACGGGATGTTGGTCTGTGGAAAGATAACTTCATAAAGACCTCGAAGGAGTGCTTTTTACTATCTTATTGGAAAAAAAACGATTGTATGCTAAACTGATAGGCAGCAGCTGTGAGTGAACAGCAACGTAGAAAGTGAGGCGGAAGCTGATGGAAAATAATATATATGATCTGGCAATTCTTGGTGCAGGGCCGGCAGGAATCTGTGCTGCAATCTATGCCACAAGAGCAAAGTTAAATACAATCTGGCTGGACAGAAAATTTGTGCAGGGCGGACAGATCGTGGACACATATGAAGTAGACAATTATCCGGGACTTCCTGGAATCACCGGACTGGATCTGGGTGAGGCGATGGCAGGCCATGCAGAAAAACTTGGACTGAAACCAAAGAGAGAGCCAGTTCTTTCTGTTACAGACGAGGGAGAGATCAAGGTGATCCGGACCAAAAAGAATGAATATCATGCAAGGGCGGTAATCATAGCCTGTGGAGCGACACACCGTCATCTTGGAATTCCCGGAGAGGAAGAACTGGGTGGTATGGGAGTTTCCTATTGTGCAACCTGTGATGCGGCCTTTTTCCAGGAAGGGACAGTTGCAGTAGTAGGAGGCGGAAATGTGGCTGTGGAAGATGCAATTCTTCTTTCCCGGACTTGCAAGAAAGTTTATCTGGTACACAGACGTGATGAACTTCGTGCGGAAAAAATTCTTCAGGACAGCTTATTTGCCTGCCATAATGTTGAACTGGTGTGGGACAGTGTACCGGTATCTGTGGAAGGATCCGATAAGGTGGAAGCGCTGAAGGTGCGAAATGTTAAAACGGATGAGGAAAAGGAAATTTCGGTGGATGGAGTGTTTATTGCAGTAGGAATCGTGCCGGGAAGTGGAAAGTTCAAAGATCTTGTGAAGATGGATGAAAGCGGCTATATCATTGCTGGAGAAGATGGCGTGACAAGTACACCGGGCATCTTTGCCGCCGGCGATATCCGAACCAAGAATCTGCGTCAGGTAGTAACTGCAGTGGCAGATGGAGCCAATGCAGTGGCATCTGTTCAGCGCTATTTGATGGAGTATTAAAGCGTAAATAAAGAAAAATTTGACAAATCTATTACAATTGTGTTAAGATACATAACTGTTGCGCGTAAATTATGTATTTAACAAACGCAAAGGAGTAATAGATGAAGAAAAAAATAACAGCAATGTTATTGGCAATATGTTGTATCAGCAGTACATGGACCGTTTATGCAGATGATTTTTCCAGTGGTTCATCGGAGGTTGAGATTGAGATCACAGAAGACGCAGATGCAGATGATGAAATGTTTTCTGACGGGACAGAAAGCAGTACTTCCGGTGGGGATATCAGTGCAATGGCTAATCAGATCGTAGCGCGGGCAGAGATACAGGCACAGGAATATCAGCAGCTGAAAAAAGAAGCAAAGAAATATGCAGATGCACAGGAAGTGGCAAGACGTGCGCAGGAGATCAAAGAAGAAACTGCCCGTATTCGTAAGCAGGCATTAAAGGAGGCTGCACGAAGAAAAGAAGAAAAGCGTGTGGCGAATCGCCAGGCAGTCGCGGATTTTGCAGTACAGTTTGTTGGCAATCCATATGTATGGGGCGGAACAAGCCTCACGAACGGTGCAGACTGCTCTGGATTCGTGATGTCTGTATTTGCAAACTTTGGCTATGAGCTACCGCGAGTGGCAGCAGCTCAGTACAGTGCATCCCAGAAGAGAGATCTGAGCCAGATGGAAGTCGGAGATCTTGTCTTTTATGGCAGTGGAATTTCTCATGTAGCCCTGTATATTGGAGATGGCAAAGTCGTACATGCGCTGAACTCCAATAAAGGGATTGTAATTACAGATTATAATTACGATACACCGGTTGGTGTTGGAAGTTATATGGAATAAAATCAAAGAGTTATAGTTCTATGCAATTTGTAGAACTGTAACTCTTTTCTTTTGGCATAATTTAAGAATTGCTTTTTTTATTAAGGTTTAATTCTTTGATAGAATTTTTGAAGAAACTTCTAATACTGTCTTTTACTATCTTTCGATCGTCCTGTAACATAGCAGTTAATATTTTACATCTATAATATACAGCGCTTACTCTTGAAGAGTTAAGAGAAAGGATGTTTAAAGAAGCTTCCATTCGTAAGGTGATAACAGTTTGCATTAGTTTACACAGAATATTGTTTCCACAGAAATTACCAATATTCAAATCAATATCAGCTAAAGTAGCTTCCATTTCTTGAGCACTAATCGTTTCAGTATTTACATTTAAGAGCATGTCTCGCGCTTGCGCAATATAATTACGCGCCGCGTCGGTCATATGATCAAAACATTCCAAATATACTTCTGTTTCAACTAACTTTCTGACGGCGTAAATATTTCCGTATTCATGAAGATTTTGGTGGTACATCCACAATACTGTATTAGCAGGAATTGCCTTTTGAGAATCGGCAACATAGCTACCACCACCGGGACGAATATCAAGCATTCCAATTAAAGAAAGTGATCGAATTGCTTCTCGAACGCAACTTCTAGTGACTTGATATTTTTCTGCAAGTTCTCTCTCGGTGAGAAGTTTATCGCCAGGTTTTAACTCTCCTGAAAGAATAGTCTCTGCAATTTCCTGAATTACTATTTCTGTCGAAGTGAGTTTTTTATCGTTATTTGATGCCATGGTAAATTGTCTCTTTTCTGAATTTCGAATTTCGTTAAATCTACCATACATTGTAACATCAAAGAGAAGTGACATCAAATAATTTTTGGTTCAGGATTTCATCAATTTTTTTCTTTGCTTCCAACGTTAATGGAAGGAGCGGACGACGGACTTCACCGGCTTGGATTCCGTAACGAGAGGCAAGAATGTATTTAATCGCTGCCGGTAATCCGACTTCGAGTAAAACGTTCAAAACAGAAGTGGTATCCTGAACCATTCTGTATACTTTTGAAGACTGAGAGCTGTGGTACACTTCGATAATTTTTCTGTATTGTGGGAGCATGAAATTGAATGTGCTGCCTATAAAACCATTACAGTGATACCCCATCATTGGAATTACGCGACTTTCAAACCCACCAAAGATTGTAATATTGGGATTCAGGGACTTGATTTTATTAACTCTGTATGATTGGAGATTTGTATGTTTGATAGCTGAAATTACACCAGATTTCAAAAGACTCTGAATATCTGGATCATCTGTGTTCAAGTCGATATGTGTGCTTGAAGGAATATCATAGTATAATACAGAATCATTGATTGCGGAGGCTAAATCATAATAGTAATGTGCCACTTCTTTTCGAGATAGACTGAAATAGAAAGGTGGGGTTGAAGCTATATGTTTAATGCCAGCAGATTTAGCTGCGCGTGCCATTTCGATTGCTTCATCAGTAGAGAGCGCGCCAACATGTGCTTAGATATCCAACGTTCGATTAGTATAAGCAGCAAAACGAGAATCTTCTTCGAACATATGATTGTGTTCGCTGTTTTTTAATAAAAAGCATTCGCCAACACTTCCACCTATGAAAATACCATCAGCCCCTTCTTCGACTAGTTTATTCCATAAATTAAGCATTTCACTGTCATTTACTTGATTATTGTTGTCAAAAATAGATAGGGATGCAGCAATTAATTTAGTCTTTTCCATTTGTGTGTTTTGATCTCCTTTCTTTCTATTGGTAGTACCAAGAGCTGGATTTGTAATAATAATTGGAATTGGTACTACCAAAATAAATCATTTTTTTGATTATAATATAAAGGTGAAATAATGTTCAATAGTGAAAATACACAATAAAACAGAAAAAAATAAGTGAAAATATACATATTGACAAAATACAGAGGGTTATGTATATTGAAATTGGTACTACCAAACGTGGAAAAATAATGGAAATAACAAAAAACAATCAAATTGGTACCACCAAACAAAAAATATTGGTATTATCACATATATTGTAATGGAAGGGAAATGTATATGAAGAAACTGAAAGGAATTACATGGGCACATAGTCGTGGATTTACATCTATTGTAGCAGTATCTCAGAGATATGCTGAATTACATCCGGACATAGATATTACATGGGAGAAAAGATCGTTGCAGGAATTTGCGGATGCACCGGTTGAGAAACTGGCTGAAGCGTATGATCTTTTGATTATAGATCATCCATGGGCTGGATTTGCTGCAAAACATAAAATTCTGTTGCCGCTGCAGGAATATTTAAGTGAAGAGTATTTGAATGATCAGGCAGAGAACTCTGTTGGAGCTTCACATAATAGTTATAATTTTGATGGATATCAAAGTGCATTGGCAATTGATGCAGCAACTCCGATTGCTGTGTACAGACCAGATTATTTCACAGACAAGAAAATACCAGAGACATTTGAAGAGGTTCTTGGTCTTACCAGACAGGGAATTGTCGCATATGCGGGGATTCCAATTAATCTTTTAATGGATTTTTATATGTTTGCGGACAATATGGCAGATAAATTTTTTACAGATGACTGCATGGTTGATGAAGAGAGCGGATGTGAAATTTTGGAGAAGATGAGAGAACTTGCATCATATTGTCCACAGGAAATGTTTAACTGGGATCCTATTTCTGTTCATGAAGTGATGGCATCAGAAAATAAAATATATTATTGTCCTTTTGCATATGGTTATACCAATTATTCTAGACGCGGTTATGCAAAATATCTTCTTAAAGCCAATGATGTTGTAAGTTTTAATGGAGTTCCACTCCATACAGTACTAGGAGGAACAGGGCTTGCTATATCTGCTAAAACAAAATATACGGAAGAAGCAGTGGATTTTGCAGCATATGCAGCATCCTCAGAAATTCAAAAAACAATATTTTTTGATAATGGAGGGCAACCAGGACATCGATCAGCTTGGCTGGATGGTGAAAATAATAGAAGATGTATGAACTTTTTCCAGGATACGCTTTATACACTGGATCATTCTTACCTTCGACCAAGATATAGTGGATATCTTGAGTTTCAGGATAATGCAGGTGATTTTGTGCGCGAATATGTAATGAATGGTGGAAATCCACAGAAAATAATCTGTAAATTAAATGAGCTTTATCTCATATCAAAGGAGGAAAAAGGTTGAAATTACTAGACGGAATACTTGTACTTGACTTTAGCCAGTATCTGGCGGGACCGTCATGTGCCATGCGGCTGGCTGATATGGGAGCAAGGGTAATCAAAGTAGAAAGACCAGGAAGTGGCGATAGTGGAAGAAAAATGACGCTTGAAAATCTTGTGGTTGGTAAAGATAGCATGAATTTTCTTGCAATCAATCGTGGTAAGGAAAGCTTTTGTGCAAATATGAAAGATCCTGAAGATCTGAAAATTCTGAAAGCACTTATTAAGAAGGCAGATGTCATGATTGAAAATTTCAGACCGGGGGTCATGAAAAAAAATGGTCTGGATTATGCGAGTGTAAGTCAATGGAATCCGGGAATTGTTTATGCTACAGTTACCGGATATGGACAAGAAGGTCCGTGGAAGACAAAACCAGGGCAGGATCTTCTGATTCAGTCGATGTCTGGACTCGCATGGTTAAATGGAAACGGTGGAGATCCACCGGCGCCTTTTGGCCTTTCGGTTGTGGATTCTTATGCAGGGACACATATGGCAGAGGGAATACTTGCAGCATTGATAAGAAGAACAAAGACAAAACGTGGAGGACTTGTTGAGGTAACTCTTATGGAATCTGCGTTGGATATGCAATTTGAGGGAATTAGTACATATCTCAGTAATGGTCATCACCTTCCGGTTCGTGCTACTTGTAATAATGCGCATCCGCTTTTGGGAGCACCATATGGAATTTATGAAACGAAGGATGGATATATTGCGCTAGCAATGGGGTCTTTGGAACAGCTGGGAAGACTTTTAAAAATTGAAAAACTTTTCTTGTATAACTCAGATAAAGATGCATTCATAAAAAGAGATGAAATTAAACAAATTATTGCTGACAAATTAAAAACAGAATCTACCACACATTGGCTTGAAATTCTTCAAAAAGAAGATTATTGGTGTTCAGATGTATATAGCTGGGAAAAAATGATTGAATCGGAAGGATTTAAAAACCTTGATTTTCTGCAGACATTTGTATTTCCAAATGGTGAGTCTATGACTACCACAAGGTGCCCAATTTCGGTGAATGGAGAAAAAATGGGGAGTTCTTTAAGAGGCCCACTTCTTGGAGAACATACAGAAAAAATTATAGAAGAAATGAAACTTAGAGAGGAGGCGGCAGATTGAAACCATTAGAGGGAATTACAGTTCTTGACTTTAGCCAGTTTTTATCTGGACCGTCTGCGACTCTTAGGTTGGCAGATCTTGGTGCGGAGGTAATTAAAATTGAACGTCCGGGCGGAGATATTGCAAGAACAATGTACGTTTCTGATTGCAAAATAGGAAATGACAGTACATTATTTCACGCAATTAATAGAAATAAATCGGGGATATCAATTGATCTTAAACAAAAAGAAAATTTGAAAAAAATAGAAAAGTTGGTTCAAAAAGCGGATGTTGCTGTTTTCAATTTTCGACCAGGAGTAGCAGAAAAACTCGGACTTTCTTATGAAAATTTAAAGGAATGGAATCCTCGGATTATATATGGGAAAATTTCCGGATATGGAGAAAAAGGTCCGTGGAAAAGTAAGCCGGGTCAAGATCTTTTAGCGCAAAGTCTTTCGGGAGTGACATGGCTTAATGGAAATGCCGAGAACGCACCTACGCCGCTTGGCTTGTCTCTGGCGGATATGTTTGCAGGGCAGCATCTTGTTCAGGGAATACTTGCAGCGTTGATAAAAAGAGAAAAAACAGGCGAAGGCGTTTGCATAAGCGTAAACCTTATGGAATCCATTCTTGATATCCAATTTGAGATGTTTACGGCATATTTGAATAATGGACATAAAACACCGCAGAGAAGTCGCGTAAATAATGCAAATGCGTATATTGGAGCACCGTATGGAATTTATGAGACGAAAGAAGGTTATCTGGCATTAGCGATGGCATCTATTGTAGTGCTTGGGCGTTTGCTGGAGTGCAAAGCACTTGAAAAGTATGAGAATCCTGTAGAATGGGCGACGAAGCGTGATGAAATAAAGGCAATACTGAAAGAACATTTGAAAACACAGACAGCTGATTATTGGTTAGAAATACTGGAAGCAAATGATATTTGGTGCGCAAAAGTTATGAATTGGGAAGAACTTTTTGCAACAGAGGGATTTAAAACGCTTGATATGATTCAGACTATAAGAAAAGATGATGAGCCAGTATTTGAGACAACTCGATGTCCAATTAGGATAGACGGAATAAAATACTTTTGTGACAGACCGGCACCGGAAGTCGGAGAAGATAATAAATTATTATTATAAAATAAAGAAGGGAGTGGCAGTAAAATGGAACAGGAAATTTATTATGAAGATTATGAAGTTGGTGCGGAAAGGGTGACGATAGGAAAAACAATCACAGAAGCCGATGTCGTCATTCACGCTGGTCAAGTAGGTGACTTTTTTCCACATCATATGGATGCAGAATGGTGTAAAACAACTGAATTTGGACAGAGAATTGCACATGGAACTCTTACATTTTCAGTTGGTGTAGGATTAACCGCAACAGTGATTAATCCGGTGGCTTTTTCATATGGATATGATCATCTCAGATTTATAAAGCCAGTATTTATTGGAGATACTATTCATACCAAAGTTACAATCAAAGAGAAAAAGGATCATAAAAAGAGAGCAAACATGGGATTTGTGACAGAAACTCTTGAAATTATTAATCAAAAAGGGGAAACGGTAATGGTAGCAGATCATTTATTACTGTGCCAGAAAAAGAACTCTTAATAGGTAAATGAAAAAGTGAAAATAAAGAGAAAGGAAAATATACGAAGCACGTATAAGAAGAAAAAATGAAAAAAAGAATGAGCGTTGTTTTAAGCATGGCGTTAGTAATGGGGATTATGGGACAGTGTGCGATTGCAGTAAATGCAGCGTCAAAAACAGATGATGATACTCTGAATATTACTCTTATTAACCAGGGATCTGGTCAGCCATATATTGCTGCTTACAAGAATTGCTTCGAAAAAGCAGAAAAAGATTTAAATATTAAAGTTAATTTAGTAGATGGTGGATGGGACGCGAATCAGCAGGCAAATGCGATCCAAAATGCGATTTCTTCTGGAGCTGATGGCATTGTCATTTCTCCGGTAGATCCAAGTGCAGTATGTACATATGTAGACGAAGCACTAGATGCAGGGATTGAGGTATGTGCTTTGACAACGCAAATTGGAACTGGCGATGCGGAAGACCCTGTTTATCCAGAAACTGTCGGTTTGGTAGGACATATTGAGACGGAAGTGGGAAGAACAGCAATGGATATTGCAGCAGAGGCACTTGACAGATCGGGAAAAATTGCAATTATTGAAGGAACACCTGGAATGTCAGATACAGAAGGAAGAAAAAAAGGTATTGATGAGGAAAATAAAGAATATCCAGATATCGAGGTGGTGTCAAGAGTTTGCGGTGAATGGGTTGTAGATAAGGCATATACTGCTATGCAAAATATTATTCAGTCAAATCCAGAAGTAGAACTGGTTATATGCCATTCGGATAATATGGCAGTTGGAGCAGCGAAAGCACTGGAAGATGCGGATATGACAGATAAAGTTAAAATTGTAGGTATTGGTGGATCAAAAGATGCACTTGATCTGATTAAGAAAGGTGAAATTTATGGAACGATTATGTATGTTCCAGAAACAGAAGCCTACACAGCACTGGAAGCAACTGCAAAAGTAGTTCGTGGAGAAGCTGAAAAAGAAACTTTTTATAATGTACAGGATTTACCATTGTTTGCAGAAACAGGAGATGTTTGTACTCAGGAAAATGTAGATAAATTTACTGCAGAGTGGTAAAGAATAAGTGAGGAGAGATCATAGTGCCGTTATTGTTAATGAAAGAGGTCAGTAAGATATATCCTGGCACAATCGCCCTTGATAAGGCATCCATTAAGTTGGAAAAGGGGCAGGTTTTGGGAATGCTTGGTTTGAATGGTGCGGGAAAATCAACATTGATGAAAATTTTATCAGGAGATATCACTGCAGATGAAGGCGAAATTTATATTGAGGACAGCCCCATTACTATAAAGAATCCAAAAGATGCTATTGAACAGGGGATTGCAACAGTGTATCAGGAAAGTCAGCTGGTTGAGCAGATGACGGTATATGAAAATGTACTCCTGGGAAGAGAATGTCTTTTACATGGTGGAGTGGATTTCTCCACCATGCAAAAGCTAGTTAAAGATGAAATAGAGAAATTTGGATTTCAAATACCTGTAAAAGCCAAGGTGTCTGAACTTAGTACAGCACAAAAGAGACTTGTAGAGATTGTAAAAGCACTGTCTACAAAGGCCAAGGTTCTGATTCTTGACGAACCAACAGCATCTCTTACTAAAGAAGAAGCTTTTCATCTTATGAGTGATATCAAAAAGATAAAAGAACAAGGTGTTGGAATTATATTTGTTTCCCATCGAATGGATGAGGTGAAATTTATCTGTGATTGTGCAACTGTGCTTAGAAATGGCAAAGTCGTAGCGAACCTCGAAAAAGATGAATTTACAGAAAAAAATATTATTATGCATCTGATTGGAGAGAAAGCAGATCAGAAAGAGAAAGAAAGGGAAAAAGAGCAGGATAATGCAGAAGCCAGAATCCATAGAGATACAGTTGCATTGCATTTTAAAGGAAGTTTGAAAAATAAATTGGATAATATAGACTTTGCTGTATATCAGGGAGAAATAGTTGGGATTGCAGGAACCCTTGGATCTGGAAGAAGTTCTCTTTTGAGAGCAATTGGAGGGGCGCTTGGATATGCTGAATATGAAGTCCTTGGAAAGAAAGTAGTAGTTCATTCTGTCAGAGATGCAATTAAAGAAAAAGTAATTTATTTGCCAGAAGATAGAAAAGCTGAGGGACTTTTTTTGAAATGGTCTATTAAACAGAATATTTCACTTCCATATCTTTATGAAAAGACAAAATGTTTTATTTCTTCAAAATGGGAAAAGGATTAAGGAAACAAATACATAGATAAATTTCTTATAAAAGCAAATAACTGTGAACAGACGGGCAATGAGTTATCCGGAGGAAATCAGCAGAAGGTCCTCTTGGGAAAATGGGTCCGTGATGATGCAAAAATATTAATGTTTGATGAACCCACACATGGTGTAGACATCCATGCCAAACAAGAAATTTATAGTATTATACGTAATGCGGCTAAAAACGGAGCGGGTGTTATTGTTGTATCGTCAGAACTGGATGAATTAATAGAGCTATCAGATCGAATCATAATGATAAATAATGGTCAGATTGTAGGGGAGAAAACCCAGAAGCCATTTAATGATCAGGAAATTTTATCGGCGATTTCGTAGTAATACTTGGAAAGGGTGAAAAACATTGAAAAAATATTTAAATGCAGAAAAATTAAGAAGCCTGGGAATTTACATTATTCTTATTCTGGTAATTATAGTTGTTGGAACATTAAATTCAGCATTTTTATCAAAAAATAATATTCTTAATATAGGAAGCCAGATCTCGATGAATGGTATTTTGTCAGTTGGTATGACAATAGTAATTATTTCTGGGGGATTTGACTTGTCAGTAGGTTCGAATACTGCAATGTGTGGTGCTGTGGCGCTGATCGCTTCGAATTCTACTGGTTCAGTATTGCTAGGACTGTTAGGGGCATTGGTTGTAGGCCTGCTTTTTGGTACATGTAATGGTTTAATTGTCAAAAAAATAGGTATTAATGCACTGATTACAACACTGGCTACGAACATTGCAATGAAAGGAATTGCACTTATTTATACACATTCAGATTCTATAATGTCTACGAATGATTTGTTTAAAGCAATTGGAAAAATGAAAATATTGGATATACCGTTTAACCTTTTGTTGTTTGTTATTTGTGTTATAGTTGGACAGATATTTATGAGCAAAACAAAGCCAGGCAGATATATTTATGCTTTAGGTGGAAATGAAAGAGCAGCAAGACTGTCTGGAATAAAAACTGACTTATATGGAATTATTGCATTTGCAATCTCAGGCTTTTGTTGTGCATTAGTTGGAATTATGATGACAACAAAACTTGGTTCTGTATCGGCAACATACGCTTCTGGATACGAAATGGATGCAATTGCGGCTACTGTAATTGGTGGAACAAGCATTAATGGCGGAGAAGGAAGTGTCGGACGCACTGTGGCTGGTATTTTGTTACTTGGTGTACTTTCAAATGCATTTGATCTTATGGGAATTGGTATTGAATACCAGTATGTATTTAAAGGTGTAGTAATTTTATTAGCTGTATCAGCAGATAAAATCTCGGATTTTACGAAAAGTAAAAAAGTATCGTTTCAAAAATAATAAGGAGGTAGCTGAAAGTGAGTGAACAGAAGATTTGTCTTCCAGAAGGAATAGAGGTTATTGATGCTCCGTTCGGAGGATTTCCCTTATTATTATATTTATTACGGGGAAAAAAGACAGTGTTAGTTGATACTGGAGTTTATTCTACACCAGAAGAACATATACTGCCTTGGCTTGAAAAGCATGGAATGACACCCGATGATATAAATCAGATAATTATAACACATGGTCATCATGATCATTTTGGTGGTAATTTTAAGATGTATACTTCCAATCCGGAAATTGAGTTTATGGCTCATGAAATGGACTATGAATGGATGGAAGACCATCAGAAACATTTTAATGAAATGTATTTATCATATACGGATCAATGGTACCCAGATGATGCATATGAAAAAGCGGTTATTGACTTTAGTGGGCACGATTCTCCTATAACAACGGTTATTAAAGGAAAAGAAACCGTTATTGATATAGGAAATGGAATGACAATTACAATATACCATACGGGGGCTCACTCTCCAGGAGAAATTCTTCTTTACATTAAAGAAAAGGATTGTATAATAACGGGAGATTGCATTCAGGTTCGAGGAACCATGAACGAGAGTGGAATAGGAACATTTCCTCTGTTTGTTAATGTGGAACATTATATTGATGCATTAAATAAAATAAAAGAATTAAATTGTACTTGTGTATGTACTGCACATACGGGAATATTGACTCGTGAGGAAGCGAATGAGTTGATAAAGGAATCGTTTGCTTTTATGCTCACACATCAGGAACACATTATTGATACATTAAAGAAAGCTGAAAAGCCTATGGCATTACATGAGATAGTAAAAGAACTGCACGGCAAGTATTACCAGGTATATGAGATGGCTTATCAGATACATGCAACAACACATGCACAATGTCAGTATTTAAAAGCAAAAGGAATTCTGAAAAGAGTTCCGCATAATGGAAAATTATTGTGGAGTATAAAATAAAACAGAAAGAGTTATAGTTCTACGCAATTTGTAGAACTGTGACTCTTTTCTTTTGGCAAAAATTGTCGAAGAAAGAGGGGTATTTAGCAAATTGCACAAAGGCTGTCGAATAAAGGGGGAAAATGTGGATAACGCGAAAAATGGTGTAAAAGTTATCCACATCTTGGAAAGGTTGAAAAATCGAGATATTTGAGTTATACACAAAGTTATCCACATTATCCACAAAAAATTAATGTGGAATAAGAGATTTACATAAATAAATAAAAAACAAATGTTTTGGTTAATAATGATGAAATTAAGAAATTCGACAAAAAAATAAAAAAATCTATTGACTTTTTCATAGTGAAAATATTAAAGAATTTTGCATTCAAAAGAAAAATTTTAAACTTTCAAAGAACAATTATCTGACAATAATGCGGGCCGTATATAGGTATGATTTGCTGCCCGGGACAAAAAAAGCAGGAGGGGATCACCCCTTCTGCTTCATTCGTTTAATAACTTTCAGGCGAGTAAATTCCTCACGCTCTTTTTCCTCAAGTGCATTCTGGATGTCCTTGGTAAGTGCTTCATAACGAGGAATCGTAATATTCTTGAGAGCATTCGCTCTTTTCTGTGTTTTTTTGATGTTTGCAGCCAGACGGATCGCGGCATTTTCGATACCGGCGAGCTGGATAGAGAGCTCTTTTACCTTTTCGAAGGCAGCTTTTGCCTGATCAAGAGAAACTCTGGTGCTGTAGTAAGCATAGGTAGGCGTGTTTGTCAGCTGTTTGTCATATTCAACCAGAGGAATTTCAGTTCCCATAACGCTGCGTGTCTTGATCCTCACAGAATCTTCCACAGGGACAGTATAAGAAACCTGCTGTACAAATGCGATTCCAAGCTCCATATTGGCTTTCTGGAGCGCTGCATAGGCGGTACGGAAGGTTTCATCAATCTGAGCCTGTATATCCTTGGCTTGGTCGATCAGTTCCATCATTTCACGGATCAGGATGTTTCGTTTCTTGTCCATCAGCTCAAATCCCTGACGGGAAAGAGCCAGAGAATTTTTGGCAAGTATCAGATTACCCTTGGTGGGGAAGGTATTCGGATCCATAAACAGTCACCTCCCCTTAGCGTACAGTCTCTTTATAGTACTTGTTCAGGATTTTTGTATCGATTCGGTCGAGTTCTTCTTTCGGAAGAAGCCCCAGAAGCTCCCAGCCTTTATCAAGGGTTTCTGTGATACTTCTGTTTTCTGTTTCACCCTGTCCGACAAATTCTGCTTCAAATGCTTTACCGAAGACAAGGTAACGTTTGTCAATCGGGGAAAGTTCATCTTCACCGATAACGGAAGCCAGAGCTCTTGCATCGCCTACTTTTGCATAGCAGGAGAAGAGCTGGTTTGCAACGTCCTGATGATCTTCTCTGGTGAAGCCTTCTCCAATACCATCCTTCATCAGACGGGACAGAGATGGAAGTACGTTGATCGGCGGATAGATTGCCTGGCCATGCAGCTGGCGGTCCAGAACGATCTGACCTTCGGTGATATATCCGGTAAGGTCAGGAATCGGATGCGTAATATCATCGTTCGGCATGGTCAGGATCGGAATCTGTGTGACAGAACCGGTGCCGCCCTGTACGATACCGGCACGCTCATAAAGAGTAGCCAGTTCACTGTACAGATATCCCGGGTAGCCTTTACGGGAAGGAATCTCACCTTTAGAGGAGGAAACTTCACGCATGGCTTCACAGAAAGATGTGATATCTGTCAGAATGACCAGGATATGCATGCCTTTTTCAAATGCCAGATACTCTGCAGCGGTAAGTGCGATCTTTGGTGTCAGCAGTCGTTCAACGACCGGGTCGTTTGCCAGGTTCAGGAACATGACAACGTGATCAGAAGCACCGCTTTCTTCGAAAGTACGGCGGAAAAATTCTGCAACATCGTATTTAACACCCATAGCTGCAAAAACGATTGCAAAGTTTTCATCGGAATCACCGCCCAGAGAAGCCTGCTGTACGATCTGTGCAGCCAGCTTGTCATGTGGAAGACCATTTCCGGAAAAGATTGGAAGTTTCTGACCACGGATCAGAGTAGTCAGACCATCAATTGCAGAAATACCGGTATTGATATAGTTTCGTGGATATTCTCGCGTGACCGGATTCAGCGGAAGACCGTTGATATTAAGGTTAACCTCCGGAGTTATCGCACCGAGTCCGTCGATCGGCTGACCAATACCGTTGAAGGTACGGCCGAGGATTTCCGGTGAAAGACCGATCTCCATCGGATGTCCGGTGAGTCGGGTATGTGTGTTGCCAAGGGACATATTGTCAGTTCCTTCAAATACCTGGATAACTGCTTTGTCCTCATAAATCTCAATGATACGGCCGATCTTCTGTGTTCCGTCATCCATATGGAATTCGACGATCTCCTCAAAAGAGGCATTCTTTACACCTTCCAGAACTACCAGAGGGCCGTTTATTTCACTTAAACCTAAATATTCAATTGCCATAAAAACGTTCCTCCTGTCAGCCGTTCTTCTCTAATACTTTGTCATAAAATGCGTCGATGTCTTTTCGGTACTGTTCAAATTTGTCTAGCTGATTGTTTGGAACATCATATTTAATAGAAATGATGCGTTCAAAGATGTTGTCCTCTTTCAGTACAGAAACCGGCATGCCTCGGTTGATGAGTGCTTTGGATTTTTCGTACAGATAAAGGATGATCTCCATCATCTCAAACTGTTTTTCCATTGGAACGCAGGTATCTTCCTGATGGAAGGCATTCTGCTGAAGGAAGCCAAGTCGGATGACTCTGGCAATCTCAAGAGTCAGCTTCTGATCATCCGGGAGTACATCACTGCCGATCAGTTTAACGATCTCCATCAGAGAGCTTTCCTGATTCAGGATTGCCATCAGCTGATTTCGGTCAGCCACGAATTTTGGAGATACATGATCGCGGTACCATGGGGTCAGGTCTTCGAGGTATTCACTGTAGCTTGTGAGCCAGTGGATCGCCGGGAAGTGTCTTGCATAAGCAAGAGCCTTATCAAGTCCCCAGAAGCATCGTACAAATCGTTTGGTATTCTGAGTGACTGGTTCAGAGAAGTCACCGCCCTGTGGGGAAACTGCACCGATGATGGAGACAGAACCTTCTGTACCATTGAGATTCTGCATCATTCCGGCACGCTCATAAAAAGCGGAAAGCTTGGAAGCCAGGTAAGCAGGGAAACCTTCCTCTGCCGGCATTTCCTCAAGTCGTCCGGAAAGCTCTCGAAGAGCCTCAGCCCAACGGGAGGTGGAGTCTGCCATGATCGCTACATCGTAACCCATGTCACGATAATATTCAGCCAGAGTAACACCTGTGTAGATAGATGCTTCACGGGCAGCAACCGGCATGTTGGATGTGTTGGCGATCAGAGTAGTACGGTCCATCATCAGGTTTCCGGATTTCGGGTCGATCAGCTTGCTGAAGTCCTCCAGAACCTGTGTCATCTCATTTCCACGCTCGCCGCAGCCGATATAGATGATGATATCTGCATCGGACCATTTGGCAATCTGGTGCTGTGTCATGGTCTTTCCGGTTCCAAAACCACCCGGAACGGCAGCCGTACCGCCTTTGGCAATCGGGAACAGAGTGTCAAGGATACGCTGTCCTGTGACAAGCGGAACGCTTGCAGGGTAGCGCAAATGCGTCGGACGAGGAATACGGATCGGCCATTTCTGAGCCAGTGCAAGCTCTTTAGTGGTTCCGTCATTCAGCTGTATTGTGACAATTGGTTCCAGAATGGTGTAATCACCGTCCGGAGCTGCCTTGATAACAGTCCCCTCTGTGATACTCGGAGGAACCATGGATTTATGGAGGATAGAAGCAGTTTCCTGTGTCTCGGCGATGATCGTGCCAGGACCTACTACGTCTCCTTCTTTAACTGTGATATGTGAGTGCCATTTTTTCTGGGTGTCCAGTGAATCTACGCTGACACCACGGGAAATATATTTTCCGGAGGATTTGGCAATCTCCTCCAGAGGACGCTGGATACCGTCAAAAATATTGTGGATGATACCAGGCCCTAAAAGTACAGAGATGGCATCGCCGGTACCGGTAACGGTTTCGCCCGGGCGAAGTCCTGTGGTCTCCTCAAATACCTGAACGGTTGTCATACCTTTTTTAAGGCCGATGACCTCGCCAACCAGGTTTTCCTTACCTACATAGACCATCTCGGAGATTTTGAATCCGGAATCGCCTTTTAAGTAAACGACAGGGCCATTGATGCCATAGATGATACCAGTTTTACTCATTCTTCAGCCCTCCGTCAAATTTGAATTCTCTGCACATTGAAGCAAGATTTGCAGAAAAAGAATTATCGATAAGTATGTTTTTATGTGGAATCTCTGCGCGGATACCGCCGATAAAATCTTCTTTTGAGACCTGGAGCGGGGTACCTGTTTTCTGCGCAAGATCATTTGCTTTGGATTTGTCGGAAGAAGAGAGATAGATCTGGATCTCATCGTCTCCGGCAAATTTTACAGCTTCGTTGATCCTGCGGCAGAGATATTCAGCGTATTCTGCAGTAGTGATAAACTGCTGAACCTTGGTCTTAACTTCTGCAAAAAGAGTTTCTTTCAGTTCTTCCTGTTTTCTGGACAAGTCTCTTCTGAGAGTGATCTGTTCGGCAGAAAGAGCCTTGTTGACTTCACGACGGACATGGCCGGTCTCTGCTTTTATCTCAGCTTCAGCATTCTGGCGGCTTGTCTGTTTGTGATCTTCCAGTGTACGGGCAAGATGTTCTTTGTGTTCCTGGATAGCCTGTGCGGCATCTTCGCGGGCTTCATCGAGAGAAACCTCGTAAAAATGCTGCAGTTTTTCGTCTATTGTCATGATATTGTTACCTCCTGCCTACAATTTCAGTCCGATCGCTTCATTGACATATGAAGTGATAAAATCCGGTTTACGGCCGGTGCCGTGTCTGTCAGGAATTTCAATGATCAGAGGTGTTTTGTGATGCAGACGGACATCGTCAATGATCTCAGGAAATTCTCTTCCGAATTTTTCGGTGAGAAGAATGATCCCTACTTCTTTATCTGCAATTGTATGTTCCAGAGCTTCTTTAAGCTCAGCGCGTTCATGGACGACAACACCTTCCACACCTGCCAGACGCATGCCTGTGTAGGTATCAATGTTATCACTGATCAAATACATTTTCATAGAGACGCTCCTTAAAGCTTACCAAGGATCATAAAGGAAATGATCAGTCCGTAAAGTGCGATACCTTCGGCCATAGCTACGAAGATGATGGATTTACCAAAGAGAGATCCGTCTTCGCTCAGAGCACCGAGAGCTGCACTTGCGGAGCTTGCAACGGCGATACCGGAACCAAGACCGGAAATACCTGTAACAAGAGCTGCACCAAGATATCCGAGACCAGTAGCAAGACCATCAGCTGAAGAGCCGGCAGCCTGTACACTTGCAGTTCCTGCAAAGCTGACTACAGTAGCTACAAGAAGTACACCGAAGAACATAAAGCAGTTGGCGATGAGAGATTTTTTATAACGTTTTTTATTTTTTTCTCCAAGGAAAAAGCATCCAAAAGGTACGATAATACTGAGAATCAGTGCAATAGCTGTTGTAATCTGAATGATCATGTTCATGATGATATCCTCCTGATATATGTAATTTTATTGGATGGGACAAATGTCCCTGCGGTATTTAATTTTTATGCGCTGCCTTCATAAATGGTTTGAATTCGCGTCCGTTACCTGCATAGAAACGGCTGAAGATCTCGTAGTATTCCAGACGAAGAACCTGGATACCTACGATCAGACCTTCCATGGCACATACGAAGATGTTTCCGAGAACGACTACGACCCAGTTCGGGCTGCCGCCATTGGTAGCGCCGGCAAGCATCAGTACAACTTCCATCATAGCTGCGTGGCTGACTGCAAATGCGCCGATACGCAGGAAAGAAAGTGTGTTGGAAAGGTAGCTGAGCAGAACCTCAAACAGTTCGAAGAAGCTCTGAACAAAGAACATGCCTTTCTGTTCTGGTAAAATCTTGGATTTCTTTTCAACCAGGTTGGTGAGTGGCTCCTTAAGGAACATCAGAAGCAGCGGTACGCCAAACATAATGACCAGAATAGCTGCTGCCGGAAGTTTTTTGCCGGAGATAAACAGTCCGATGGTCAGTACGATGGATCCGTAAAATACGAGACCGGCTACAGCGTTGCTGTCAAACCAGGTTTTTTCGGTATCGCCTCTTCGGATGGAATTTATGATGTTGAATACCATACAGATGAGGATGATAAACATACCAAATCCAATAGCGATCACAAATACTGCATTCAGTCTTCCGACCAGCGGGACATCCATCATCTGGTTCATAGGCTTCAGCCATATGGCCTTGAGTACATCTTCAAAACCAAAGAAACTGCCGTACATAAATCCGAAAAAGACGGAAAATACACCGGCACAGCTGATGATTCCTGCAAGATCCATCTTCTTGGTCTTATAAAGGAAAAGTCCGCCGAGGAAAAGCACAAGTCCCTGTCCTACGTCTCCGAACATTGCGCCGAAGATGAAGGAATATGTGATAGCCACAAACCAGGTTGGGTCCATTTCGTTGTATGCCGGCAGACCATACATCTTGACATACATTTCAAAAGGCTTGAAAAGCTTAGGGTTTCGCAGCTTTGTAGGCGGTTTCTGTGTGGCAGGTGCTTTCTGGTCTTCCATAAGACAGAAGATCTTTTCATCATTCTGTATATCTTTCCGGAAAGCAAGAGCGTCCTTTTCAGTCATCCAGCCACATAAAATATAGAAAGTATTCGTGTCACCAGGAGTGCATGCGGCCAGTTTGCGGATATCAAAGCTGGAAGAGCATGCATCCAGTGCAGCTTTGGCTGAAACAATCTTTGTGCTGTTGTCCTGAAGGAATTTGCGGGATGCTTCTTTGTTGGCATCCAGAGCTTTGTGAATCTCACGATGGCGGGTGTCAAGCTTTTCAAAAGCCTCTGCGGCGGTTCCATGGTATTCATTTGGAATAAAAATACGTTCAAAGTGCATGGAAGAGTATACGGCATGAACTTTGTGTGCCTGATGCTCCGGTACAAAATAAACACCGTAGACATACATTTCATCTTCTCCGCACTTGATAAACAGAGTGTCCAGGTTATCGTAGATATATTTTTCGAATTTCTGAAGATACTGTTTTTCAATACGTCCGAAACGATAGTGAATATACTTGAAATTCAAAATCTCTGAGACATCAAAGTTGAGATTTTTGAACGGACGGATGATCTTCAGCGGGTCCAGTATTTCTGCATGCTCGGACTGAAGTCTGGACTTTTCTTCTTCCAGGCGTCGGAATCCGTCCTGAACCGCCCGGACAGTTTTGATGGCCTTTTCGATATCCATCAGTTCCGGGCTTATCTGAGAAGGATCTTCCAGCTGTTCATAGAAGCTGTCGATTGTCGAAAGAGCCTCTTTGTAAGGGTTGATCTCCAGAAACGGTGACAGATTGGCAACTTCCGTAAGCTCGGAGAGAGCATTTTCCAAATGTATCTCATATTTGGAAAGATAAGTTTCGGTCATTCTGTCAATGTCTGCCTTGGGCCCGGTGATGCTTAAAAATTTCATTTTTTCAATCATTACCATACCTCCCGGGATAGTTAATTGTTACGAATATACTGCATTGCCTCGTCTGGGGCCACGCCATAACGGATACATTCAATAGCGATGGTCAGACGATTTACTTCGTGCTCTTTGTGGTACATGTAGGAATAAAGCATTGCCACGGAATAGGGATCCTTGCGGGATGCCTTTTCCAGAGTGGTACGGAGCATATAATTATAGAATTCTTCGAGATTGTGGGCAGAAAGATGATCATACTTTTTGCCGTAGTACGTCTTGCGAAAGATCTGCTGGGCTTCTTCGCGAGTGGAAGCCTCTACGAGTGCAGTGATTTCTTCTTTTTTCAGCTTGTAATTCATTGGAATCAGCAGCGCATAAATATCTGCAGGTGCCATACTGAAATAACGTTTTGATCGAGATATAAACTGCAGGTTCAGCATATCAAATTTTTCACCGTAGGCAGTGGTGATCTGTTCAAGATCCTTGCCGGAGAAAAGCTTCTTACGTACGTTCCAGATCATAGAAAAATAATAAAGATCCAGAGCCATTCCATAGTCAAAGAGAAGAGCAGTGTCATGATTCTGGATTCTGGACAAAGGTACGTAAAACTCATTTCCTTTCAGAGTATTGATAAACTCATCCATAGTCGTGCATGCTGTCAGTCTGTCCAGATCGAGCTTGGAATGTCTGCGGAAAAAATCACAGTAAGGTGAAACATCCACGGCATCTGTGCTTTTGTGATCGAACAGATTGGTCATGATCTCCTTCAGTACACGAATCTCATAGCGCCTGGAATAAAGATCCAAAAATTTGCGCTGTTCCGGATTTGCGAACTGATATATTTTGGAAAAATCTTTAAAGATCGAAGCCTTGAGCAGTTTTTCTATCTGACCGCGGTGAAGAGAATTTTCATCAAGATCCGCCCATGCTTTGGCATATTCCGGAGTACGTTTCAACCAGGCCGCTGCATGTGAGACGCTGGTGAACTGAAGCATTTCCTGAATTTCTGATTCGGATATCAGTTTACTCTGCATGGCACGGATCTTTGTTGATATTCCGCTGTAGGAAAGGAGTCTTCCCATATCGGATCACCCCTTTCAGTATCTGAGAAGCTGTTGGAATAAGTCTTCCGCCAGCTGCTGGTGATTCTGCCTGTAATACGTATCCAGATCTTCAAGCTGCTGTTCGGTCCTGTGACGGAGAGACGTTAGTTCCTGATCCTTCTGAGCTTCCAGATTATCCTTCAGCTCCTGTATTTTACGGTTGGTTTCCTGCTCCAGTTCTGCGTCAAAGTTCCTGCACTGCTGTTCCATTTCTGCCGAAAGGGCGGCTTTGGATCTGCCTGCATCTTCCATGATGCGCTGCGCTGTGATTTCAATCTCAGATAACTTATTAAGTATCTGTTCCATATTCACCCTCCTTTTCTATGATTTTTTTGGAACTTTATCATATAATACACCTTCCGTTAAATAATTGCTATACGAAATTGCACAATGAAAGGTTAAAATCTTTTGAAAAAAACAAATAATTTAACAAAAACAGTCATTTTAATTTTGAATCTGTTTTTTTCGGAAAATCATATACCAGAAAAGGAAAAATAACAGTGCCGAACCAGAGACGGCCAGACCAATATAAAAAGTATGTGGAACATATCGCAGTTCAATTTTACAGATCTCTGTATCTGCGGGAAGTTTTCAAATAAAAGAAAAAGACGATATTATTTACGGTACGGGCAAAGACAGAATACAGGCGTTCTGGCTTGATGTTGACGGATGAATCATGTATGATAGAAGGCAGAGTTGCTGAAAATGCAATACAGATAGAAAACAGGAGAATTATTTTATGAGATTAAGAAATATACCTGGCGCAAAAGCTGCCATTACAGGAAGTAGTTATGTTGTACAGAATCCTGAAGAGTGGAAAGGTAAATGGAAGCAGTGTTTTACAAAAGAACAACCGCTTCATATAGAGGTTGGAATGGGAAAAGGCCGTTTTTTGATGGACATGGCGAGCCTTCACCCGGAGATCAATTATGTAGGTGTTGAGATGTATGACAGTGTTCTGCTTCGTGCACTGCAGAAGAGAGAAAGAATGGAAGCAGACGGAGAAAAACTGGATAATCTGAAGTTTATGTGTATTGATGCAAGGATTCTTCCGGATATTTTTGAAAAAGGAGAGGTACAACGTATTTATCTGAATTTTTCTGATCCGTGGCCAAAGGCACGTCATGCAAAAAGAAGACTGACTTCCAGAGAATTTCTGGCTCGTTACAGTCAGATTCTGACAACTGGTGAAACGGTAGAATTTAAAACGGACAATAAAGATCTGTTTGAATTTTCCCTCGAGGAAGTGACAGAAGCGGAAGGATGGACTCTTCTGGCACATACCTTTGATCTGCATCACCAGGAGGATATGATGGTGGGAAATGTCATGACAGAATATGAAGAAAAGTTTTCTTCTATGGGAAATCCCATCTGCAAGCTGATCGCTATGAGAGAACCGAAAGAGACCACAGAAAATGTTACAGTTCATCCATGACATCTTCTTGTTTTTATAAATATGGAATTTTCCTTTTAACCCTCCTGATACCGGATTGCTGCGTGCTTTGCACTTCCTCAATTCTAAAAACATTCGTAATCCGCTCATTTTTCTTCAAAAAATGGCTTCTTACTCATGTTTTGGGCGGGGCAAAAGGTAAAAAATCCTCCTGCAAG
>OOCB01001950.1_pt1 | contig 25454 bp, 23 predicted proteins | sample 1671351 | NCBI WGS metagenome assembly OOCB01 (sample SAMN06348148, study PRJEB24527) | human gut metagenome | biome: human gut; feature: ankylosing spondylitis patient; material: feces | host: Homo sapiens | place: China | collected 2015-10 | reverse complement strand
AGAACACTTGCATGGCTGATCGAAAAATACGCAGGAATGTTCCCGACATGGCTGTGTCCGGAGCAGGTTCGTGTGATCCCGATTTCCGAGAAATTCAACGCTTATGCTGACAAAGTAGAAGCACAGATGAAAGAAGAAGGAATCCGCTGCTCCGTTGACAGACGTTCTGAGAAGATGGGATACAAGATCCGTGAAGCTCGTCTTGAGAGAGTTCCATACATGCTCGTTGTTGGTGCAAAAGAAGAGGAAGAGGGCAAAGTTTCCGTAAGAAGCCGTTACCTTGGCGATGAAGGAATAAAAGACCTCGGAGATTTCATGAGCGCGATCAAAGAAGAGATCAAGAACAAAACGATCCGCAAGATCGAAGTTCAGGAAGAGAAAAAATAATAAATAACAAATGTTTTATCGAAAGAGAGGATGCGAAGTCCTCTCTTTCTTTTTGCTTTTTCTACGAAAATTTCATTATGATGCAAAAACGTTTCTATTCTGTCGATAAGGCACGAGAAGTTCTGTGAATCTGTCTCCCTGTTTTGACAAAATCTGCGCCCTTTGTCCACTATAATTAGCTCACTTACCAAAGTGAAGGATTTATACAGGTTCAGAGGGCTTTTTTCTTTGGGGAGGTTTGGATTTATGTATCAGGAGATCTACATAGACGTTGTGTTTGCGGCAAATCTTTTGATGGATTATCTTCTCCTCCGTCTGGTGGGATGGTTCCTGCGGTGTCGTGCGGGGCGCAGACGATGCTTTGCGGCGGCTGCTCTGGGCGCATTTGGTTCCTGCCTGATCCTCTGTATTCCTTCGGAAAACACTCCTGTACTGACAGTGGCACTCCATGGATTCTGTGCACTGGTGATGCTTCGGATCGGGCTTAAGATCCAGAAGGGAGCATTGCTCCTCAAAGCATTTCTGATGTTGTACCTGACTGCGTTCTTATGTGGTGGATTCTGGGAAGCTGTTTCAAGAGAGAGAACACTTACGATCAAAGTTTTTCTGTTATGCGTGTTTGTGGTGTACACAGGCAGCAGTGCATTTCTTTTTGCAGCGGACTCGATCCGGGCGGGCAGACGGAATATTTATCCGGTGACGTTTGGCTATCAGGGCAGAGTACAGTCGGCTTACGGACTTTATGACAGTGGAAACCTGCTGGAAGATCCAATAAGCGGCAAGCCGGTATCGATCATGGAGGCAGAACTTCTTGCGAAGATTTTGCCGAAGGAACATGCAGAGGCACTGAAGAACCTCAATGGAGATCCGGAGAACCTGAAAAGCACAGAGATCGCAGGTCTGAAACCACACTATCTGTTACTTAAGACAGTGGGAAAAGACCCACAGACGTTTCTTGCTGTGAGATTAGACGATCTGTGCATCCATACTCCCGGAGATGTGATTCATATAGCAGAACCGGTTTTTGCTCTGACATTTGAATCCTCCGCTTTGGGCAAGGAATATAAGCTATTGTTGAATTCCAGATTATTGCGTTAGGAGGGGCAGATTATGACAAGATCAGCAGCAGGCGTGGATTATAATCCGTTTCAGTTTTTTCAGAGACTGGTACTTACGAGACCGAGAGAAGTTTATTATATTGGAGGCAGCGATGTCCTCCCGGCACCATTGGAACCGAGGAGAGAAGCATATGTGATCAGCAAGCTGGATACAGATCAGCACCAGGAAGCCAAGGCAATCCTGATTGAACATAATTTAAGGCTGGTTGTCTATATCGCCAAGAAATTTGATAACACAGGAGTAGGTGTGGAGGATCTGATCTCGATCGGTACCATAGGTCTTATCAAAGCGATCAATACGTTTAATCCGGTCAAAAATATCAAACTTGCAACCTATGCTTCCAGATGTATTGAGAATGAGATTCTGATGTACCTTCGCAGGAACAGCAAGACCAGGATGGAAGTTTCCATCGATGAGCCGCTGAATGTGGACTGGGATGGAAATGAACTTCTTCTTTCGGATATTCTGGGAACAGACGATGATGTGATCTCACGCAGGATGGAGGATGAAGTGGAGATCAAACTTCTCGGAAAGGCGATCAACAAGCTTTCTCCGCGGGAGCAGATGATCATCAAACTGCGTTTTGGCCTCAACAATGCAGAAGGCAAGGAAAAGACCCAGAAAGAAGTTGCAGATCTTCTTGGAATCTCCCAGTCCTACATTTCCAGACTTGAGAAACGGATCATGAAGAGGCTGAAGAAAGAGATCGTAAAATATGAATAAAGATGCAATACACACAGTTACTGTGAACGAAGCGGACAGTAACAGATTCTGTTTATAAGAGAGCGCACCCGGGCATATACATAAAGAGAATATGCAAAAGGGTGTGTTCTTTTTGAAAAAATGTGTAATGGAACTGATAATGGCGTGCTTTTTGCTGATATGTTTTTATTTTCTGTCCAGACAGGCTGCGACGGTGTCTGTCTGGATGAATTCCGAAGAGGCAGAACAGAAAGGGAATGTAATCGTACTGGATCCTGGACATGGCGGAAGTGACCCTGGCATGATCGGTATAGACGGACTGGAAGAAAAAGGAATCAACCTGTCAGTGAGCCTTCTTCTCAGGGAAAAACTGGAAGAAAAAGGTTATACAGTTGTTCTGACAAGAGAATCGGATCAGGGACTCTACGATGATTCAGCCCAGAACAAAAAAGCCCAGGATATGCAGAGAAGGATCGCACTGATTGATGAAACTGCACCTGTGCTGACTGTGAGCATCCACCAGAACAGCTACCATGATCCCAGCGTAAAGGGACCGCAGGTCTTTTATTATGAAACGTCCGGTGAAGGGAAAGAACTGGCAGCAGATCTGCAGGAAAGTCTGAATACGACACTTGAAGTTGAACGGCCACGGGAGATCAAAGGAAATACGAGCTACTATCTCCTCAAAAGAAGCAAAGGAGTACTGGTGATCGCAGAGTGCGGATTCCTGACCAATCCAGATGAAGCAGATCTTCTCCAGACAGAAGAATATCAGGAGAAGGTAGCGGATGCACTGACAGATGGAATTGTGACATATTTGCGAAAAGTATAAAACTTTTTTGCTATTGATTTCGTATTCTGTTATACTGACTAGAGGATCGTAAGAAAAGTAAGTGCAGGATAAAATACAGGAATTATGATACAGAAAGTACGATCCCGGAGGAATAGGATATGTTAGGAATTATTTACTGTCTGCTGGCAATATTGATCGGAAAAGAAGTGGCAGGCATGTTTTTCGTCTCTGGAAACAGGAATAAGAGTACCCGTACAAATCAGTTCTGGATTCTGGCTTCCGGAGCCCTGGGAACCGGACTTTTGATCTTTGGGTGGATCACTTATATGATTTCTTGGGCGGCAAGCGCACTTGGAGCGGAGAAACCACTTATTTATGGAAATCTGGCAGTGATGGCAGGAGCGGCTGTTTTTCTGGCCCTTCTGTACGGCAGACGTTATCGAAAAGAGAATTCGATTCTGTCAGAATATGAACAGGCTCTGATCCACGATAAGAAACAATTCCGGAAGGAACTGATTTTGCTTGTGATCCTTGCTGTATTTCTTACATGGATCATGTTCTATGTTTTTTACATAAAAGACGGTGTCCTTTATTCCGGCTATACGGTTTATGGAGACTATGCACCGCATACAGCGATGATGAGGTCCTTCTCTCTTGGAAACAATTTTCCAACGCAGTATCCACATTTTGGCGGTCAGGATGTAAAATATCATTTTATGTTTCAGTTTCTTGTAGGAAATCTGGAATTCCTTGGACTGCGGCTGGATTTTGCCTATAATATCGTCAGTATTCTGGCATTACTGGCATTTTTGATGATGCTTTATAATCTGGCACTGCGGATTACCGGAAGTTTTGCAGCTTCTGTAATGACGATCGTTTTTTTCTTCTTTCGAAGTGCACTGACGTTCTTTCATTTTGTGCTGGAGCATCTTCAGGCAGGGGATCTTATGGAAACGTTCAGGAATAATATGAACTTTATCGGTTATACGCCAAATGAAAACTGGGGACTCTGGAATTTTAATGTTTATCTGAATCAGAGACACCTGGCATTTGGACTTCTGATCGTTACACTGGCTCTGTGGATGTTTCTGGACTGGGTGGACGCAGGCTGTGCACATGAGGAGAAAGGCTGGAACTGGCTGACCGGAAGAATATTCAGCAGGGAGGCATGGAAAAGCCGTAACCTCGAAAATGCATTAATGGCAGGTATGATGCTGGGGCTGACTTCTTTCTGGAATGGAGCGGCTGTGATCGGAGGACTTCTGATCCTGTTTGGATTTGCGGCGTTCTCCGACGGAAAGCTTGATTATCTTGTGACTGCCATAGCAGCAGTTGTTTTTGCAGAGCTTCAGGCGAAAGTTTTTATCTGGGGCGATGCGGTAAGTACTTCGTTTTACTGGGGATTTCTGGCAGAGGACAAATCACTGCACGGGGTACTGTGGTTCCTTTTGCAGATGAGCGGAGTTTTTTTTCTTGGCGCACTGGTACTTCTGTATTTTCTGAAAGACCGCAGACAGAGAGTGCTTCTGACAAGTTTTCTCTTTCCGTTGATTTTCGCATTTTGTATTTCGCTGACACCGGATATTGCGGTAAACCAGAAATATATTATGATCTCCTACGCATTTGTGGCAATGTTCTGGGGATGGGCATTTGTGAAACTGTTCCAGAAGGGGATCTGGCGGAAACTGGCAGCAGTTGTACTCGCCATCTGCCTGACGATCACCGGTATCTATGATTTTGTGATCATTGTCAGGGACAATGGCCCGGGAAGAAGGGTGTCGGTAAATCTGAACAGTGCACTGACAGACTGGCTGGCAGAGAATCTGACGAGTGAAGATCTGATCCTGACACCGGAATACAGCATCAATGAGGTGACAATGGCGGGTGTCATGATGTATATGGGATGGCCGTATTATGCATGGTCAGCGGGTTATGACACATACAGACGCGCGGACATCGCAAAAATAATTTACAGTTCAACTGATGAAAATACTGTGAAAAAACTTGTAAAGCAGGAGAAAATCACCTATATTTTATTCGAAGATGGAATGACGTTTGAAGAAACGGAATGCAGAGAAGATACGATTGCAGAGGCATTTCGTCTTGTATACCAGTCAGAGGATGGGAGAATAAGAATTTATGAAACCTGAAATGATTAAAAAAACAATAATAAGAGTCATACCGGCAGCCTTTCTTGTGGCGCTGTCTGCGTTCCTTCTCAAAGGAGATGTGTGGACATTCTGGACCTGGTATCTGCTTGCAGGAGTACTGGGGATTGTGGGAATGGCGGTTACAGGACGGCTGTTCCGGGGATTTGCGGATAAGGGATGGATGTTTTCAAAGGTTGTTTCCATCACGATCACAGGATTCCTGACATGGTTTCTGGTATCCGTCAGAATACTGAAATTCACGACTGTTACCTGTGTGGGAATTACGGCGGCATTTGGCGTTGTCTGCATTTTTCTGTATGAAAGACAGCGGAGACAGGGATATGACTGCCTGCCGATCGAAAATCTGGATCTTGTTTATGCAGAGGAGATTCTGTTTTTTGCCGTATTTCTTCTGTGGACCTATCTGGCAGGATTTCATCCGGCAGCACACGGGACAGAGAAATTTATGGACTATGGTTTCATGGAAGCCATGATGCGAAGCAAGACACTTCCGGCAACCGATCTCTGGTATTCCCAGGGCAAGATCAACTATTATTATGGCGGTCAGTATTTCGCCGTATTTCTGACGAAGCTTTCCGGAACGAAAGTAGAACTCACATACAATCTGATGCGTACTTTTGTGGCAGCGTTTGCTTTTGTACTTCCGTTTTCGCTGGTACACCAGATGACTCTGGACATGCAGGGCAGAGTTTCAGGATGGAAGAAGAATCTTCCGTCCATCACAGGCTTCCTTGCAGGTCTGGCAGTTTCCATTGCAGGAAATATGCATTATGTTGTCTATGCACAGATTATTCCGCTGATCCAGAAATTAAAGGGCGAGGAAGTGAGCAGCTACTGGTTTCCGGATGCGACACGCTATATTGGATTTAATCCGGATGTGCCGGATAAGACGATCCATGAATTTCCGTGCTATTCATTTGTATTAGGAGATCTCCATGCACATGTGGTAAATATTATGTTTGTCCTGCTTCTTCTGGGACTTCTGTATGCATGGATGAAGAAAGTACAGAATACGACACCGTCTGTGGAAAAACAGGGCCGGAAGAAATTCTGGATGAAGCAGCTTCTGATGCCGCAGATCCTTGCAGCGGCAATGCTCCTTGGAATGTTCCACTGGACAAACTACTGGGATTTCGTTATCTATTATGTTGTGACCGGCGGAACGGTTCTGTTTATGAATATTATCTGCCTTAAGGGTGATATCAGGCGGATCGCTGCAGTGACAGCAGCACAGGCAGTCGAGATCTTTGCCATTGCGACAGTGATCATCCTGCCGTTTACTTTACAGTTTACAACAATGGTGCAGGGCGTGAGACTGGCACAGAATCACTCCCTTCCACACCAGCTTCTGATCCTGTGGGGACTTCCGACAGTTCTGACGCTTGTATTTGTAATTTCGCTGATCGTGGAGAAACTCAAAGGACTGGAGCATAAATCTCTGTATCGGCTGATGAAAGCAGTCCGCACGCCGGACCTGTTTGCGGTAATTATGGGACTGTGTGCGATCGGACTTGTGGCGATCCCGGAACTGGTTTATGTCCGTGATATTTATGAGAACAGAAATGCCCGTGCGAACACCATGTTCAAGCTGACTTATCAGGCGTATATCATGTTTGGAATGACGATGGCATATGTGATCTTCCGCCTGCTGATCGTGAACCGCAAAAAGATTCTCAAAGCGATCGCAGCGATCGGGCTGGTTCTTCTTCTGTGGACCTGCGGATATTTTGGAAGAAGCGTAAATTCCTGGTTTGGACAGGTTTTGGATCCATCCCAGTATAAAGGACTGAATGCGACGGCTTTCCTGGAGACAGATTATGTTGAGGATGTCGGTGCGATCAAATGGCTCAAAGAAAACATCGAAGGTTCCCCGGTAGTGCTGGAGGCAAACGGCGACAGCTATTCTGAATACGAACGAGTTTCCGCTATGACCGGTCTTCCGACAGTCATGGGATGGTATGTACATGAATGGCTGTGGCGAAATGACGTAGCTGACCTGAATGAGAAATCCAGCGAAATCGAGACTATCTACACTTCGACAGACACTGCGAGAGTTCAGGAGCTGATTGAGAAATATGATATTTCCTATATCTTTGTAGGCTCCTGTGAGAGAGAAAAATATGGCGAGAACCTTAATAATGCAGGGCTGGAAAGCCTTGGTGAGATCGTATATCAGGATCCGGATTATGAGACCTATATTGTGAAGATTGAGAAATAACCCTATAAATCAGATGATTATGCGTCAAAATCGCCTGTTGTACATTTCACAGAAATCTACTATAATAGAGCACATGAGAAAATCATGGAAAAATCTACATCCTTCAGTAAAACTGAACGGAGTGGACAGTAACGAAACAGAATGAGAGGACATACAGAAATGAAAGCGGAAGTTGTGGCAATGGATGCAGAGCATCTGGATATGGAAGCCATACAAAAAGCAGGAAAGATATTAAAGGAGGGCGGTCTTGTCGCTTTTCCTACGGAAACAGTTTACGGACTTGGCGGCAACGCCCTGGATCCGAAAGCATCCATGAAGATTTATGCGGCGAAGGGCAGACCTTCCGATAATCCGCTGATCGTGCATATCGCAGATATCGACGATCTGGCAAAAATCACGACAGAGATTCCTAAGGGCGCACGTATCCTTGCAGAGAAATACTGGCCGGGACCGCTGACCATGATCCTGCCAAAAGCAGATATTGTGCCGAAGGAGACTACGGGAGGGCTTGATAGTGTGGCAGTACGTTTCCCGAGCGACCGTATTGCACAGGAACTGATTAAAGCTGCCGGTGGTTTTGTGGCAGCACCGAGCGCGAATACTTCAGGCAGACCGAGTCCTACGATGGCAGAGCATGTCGAGGAGGACCTGGGTGATGCGATTGAGATGATTATTGACGGGGGACAGGTCGGTATCGGTCTGGAATCTACGATCGTTGATTTCACCGAGGATGTACCGGTAGTCTTAAGACCTGGCTATATTTCGCTTGAGATGCTTAAGGATACACTGGGGGATGTCCGTATGGACAGAGGTCTTCTGATCACTGACAGCAGTGTACATCCGAAAGCACCCGGAATGAAGTATCGGCATTATGCACCGAAGGCAGATCTGTCCATTGTAGAAGGACCGCAGGATGAGGTGATCGCCTGCATCAACCGTCTGACCCGTGAAGCGGCATCAACCGGGCTGAAGACAGGAATTATCGCGACAGACGAGACGAAAGATCAGTACGCAGACGGACTGGTTTTAAGCATAGGCAGCAGAGAAGAAGAAGAGACGATTGCACACCATCTTTATGGGGTACTGAGAGATTTTGATGAGGCGCAGGTCAATGTGATCTATTCAGAAGCTTTCTATACACCAAGGATGGGTCAGGCAATCATGAACCGGCTTCTCAAGGCGGCCGGACACAAAATTATCAAGACACAGGAGGAAGAGAAATGATAGCATTAGGATGTGACCATGGCGGCTACGAACTGAAACAGGAGATCATCAAATATCTGGAGGAGCATAATCTGGAATATACAGATTTCGGATGTGACAGTCTGGAATCTACAGATTATCCAATCTATGCAAAGCGAGTGGCAATCGCTGTCCAGAGTGGTGACTGTGATAAGGGAATCCTTATCTGTGGAACCGGAATCGGTATTTCCATCACAGCAAATAAATTCAAGGGAATCCGTGCAGCACTGTGTTCTGACTGCTTCAGTGCAGAGGCAACAAGACTTCACAATAATGCAAACATCCTTGCAATGGGTGGAAGAGTTGTAGGCCCGGGACTTGCGGTCAAGATCGTAGATACTTTCCTGAACACTCCGTTTTCTGAGGAGGAACGTCATATCCGCAGGATCAAACAGATGGAAGAAGATACAGATATCGTGGATGTGAATCCGGAAGTATAAATCGCAATCATAAAATATACAAAAAATTACTGCCGGCTTTCTGGAATATCAGGAAGCCGGTAAAATTTGGCTATTGTCAGCAATAACAAAATTTGCGGGGGAGGTTTTTACAGAAGATGTATAATCAAAAAAGAAAAGGCTATATTTCCTGGGATGAATATTTTATGGGTGTGGCAATGCTTTCAGGCATGCGGTCGAAGGATCCAAATTCTCAGGTGGGGGCCTGCATCGTAAGTGAGGATAACAAGATTCTTTCAATGGGTTATAATGGATTTCCGAAGGGCTGTTCTGATGATGAGTTTCCGTGGGCAAGGGAAGGTGAACCACTGGATACGAAGTATCTGTATGTTACGCACAGCGAATTGAATGCGATTCTGAATTACAGAGGCGGAAGCCTGGAAGGGGCGAAACTTTACGTTTCCCTGTTCCCGTGTAATGAATGTGCCAAGGCAATCATTCAGTCCGGTATCAAGACGATCGTTTATGACTGTGACAAATACGAGAATACACCATCTGTGATCGCGTCCAAGCGAATGCTGGATGCGGCAGGAGTACGTTACTATAAATACAAACGGACAGGCAGAGAGATCAATCTGACTGTCTGAACAGGAGAAAATTTTGAAAGAAGAAAAAGAGAGCATACAGGCTAAGTCCGGAAGCAGAACTTCCCTGCCCGGATATATTATAAGTGTTTTACTGCTGGTGGCATCACCGGTAGTTATGTTTTGTGCTGTGCAGATGATCACCTGGCTGAGCAGTCAGAAACAACTGGGACATATAATGTTCAGAAATGTTGTAAAATCACTGACAGAAATTCCGGTAGATTATGTCATAAAAAATATGTGGATCTATATAGCAGTGCTTTTTGTACTGATCCTCATCTTTCGGAAGATTCGATGGGCAGTACTGGTATATGGAGTACTGCTGACTGTAATTACACTGGTAAATTATTATGTCGTTATGTTCCGTGGGCAGGCATTTATGCTGCTGGACGTTCTGGGAATGGGAACAGCAGCGGATGTAATGGGAAATTACAGTTTCACGGTACCGCGGCATCTCAAAATAATACTGTTTTTTGAGGCGGCATTCCTTATCTTCCAGTTTGTATTCCAGAAACTGGAACTTGGAAAAAAGAGCAGGAAAAATCTGATCTGCCGTATGGGAAGTCTGGTAATACTTTTTATTGTAGCAGTGCAGGCACTTCCACTTCTCAAGAATGCACAGGGAGTTAATCTCTGGAATGTTAACAAAGACTATACTCAGAAAGGGTATTTATACACACTTTTACTTGAGGCGCGGTACATCAGTGTTGAAAAGCCAGATGGTTATTCACAGCAGAAAGTAGATGAAATCCTGGCAGAAAATGAGAAAGAAACTTCCGAAGAGAAGAAAACAGCTGCAGGAAACCAGACTGTTCCGCAGAATATTATCATGATCATGAATGAAAGTCTTGCGGATTTTGAAAGTACAGGTGACCTTCAGACGGATACAGAAATTCTGCCATTTATTCACAGCCTGAATAAGAATGTGACGTATGGTAAGCTGCATGTACCGACATTTGGAGGTGGAACAGCGAGATCCGAATATGAGGCTCTGACAGGAAACAGTATTCAGTTTTTCCCGGCAGCCTGCCAGCCATATGAACTTTATGTCAGGGATCCGGAGTATGGTCTGGCAGATATCCTGGGGTCACAGGACTATGAACCTGTAGCAATGCATCCAAACAATGCATCCAACTGGAATCGCTCTAAGGTGTATGTGAGAATGGGATTTGATGAATTCCTGAGTATAGAGAACTGGGGCGATGAATTTTGTGACAGAGTCCGTAAACATTATTACAGTGATGCGACTGTCTATGACAAAATAATTAAGATGTATGAGGATAAAGAAGAGGATCAGAAGCTTTTTACATTCTGTGTGACGATGCAGAACCATGGCGGTTATGATGAAACTACAAATGGAGAAGACTATGAACCGGATGTCAAATTAAATTATGATGAAGAATATCCGTATGCAGAAACCTATCTGTCACTTGCAAGACAGTCGGATCTCGCGTTTAAGGATCTTCTCACATATTTTGAAAAAGTTGACGAACCAACAATGATCGTCATATTCGGAGATCACTGGCCGCAGCTTGAGGATGGCTTTTTTGAACAGCTCCTTGGCAAAAAGAAAAGCAGTCTGGAAACTATAGAATCTCAGATAACTTACACTACACCATATATCATATGGACAAATTACCCGTCTGAGACAAAAGAAGAGGATATCAGCTGCAATTACCTCGGATCCAGCATGCTCGAAAAAGCGGGTGTTCAGCTTACGGAATATGAACAGTTCCTTGCCAATCTGAAAGAGGAACTTCCGATCATCGGAGTGGGTGCAGTGTGTGATAAAGACGGAAACTGGTATACTATGGACGATCTTCCGGAGAAATACCAGACCCTTCTGAACGAATATCAGATTCTGCAGTATAATAACCAGTTTGAGAAAAAACAGATCAGAGAGAGTGCTTTTACAGTTGAGTGAGGTAAAATCACTCTTGACATCACCAGATATTTCGAATAGAATAAATATCAAATATGCAGAAGTTTTCTGGCATAAATAAGATAACGGCGATGAAGAGAATAGTACATGAGGAGCAATCTCAGAGAGGAATCCATATGGTGTGAGGATTCTGTGCGCGAATCGTGGAACCGGCCTCGGAGCTCTGTACAAGTGAAGTGCAGCGTAGATCCAGCGTTAAGGGAGCTTGAGAGAGCAATTTTTTTCTGGCATACAGGAGTTGCTAATTAGGGTGGTACCGCCGAAGTCCTTCGGTCCCTTTACCGGGATCAGAGGACTTTTTTTATACACAGAAGCCTCTGATCTGATATAAAATCATTTACAGAAAAGGAGAAAATCATGGCAAAGAAATTAGTAGAAGCTATCACTTCCATGGAAGAAGATTTCGCACAGTGGTATACTGACGTTGTAAAAAAAGCAGAGCTGTGCGGTTACACAAGCGTAAAAGGATGCATGGCGATCAAACCGGCAGGTTATGCGATCTGGGAAAACATCCAGCACGAACTTGACCGTAGATTCAAAGAGACAGGTGTACAGAACGTATACATGCCGATGTTCATTCCGGAATCTCTTCTTCAGAAAGAGAAAGACCACGTAGAGGGTTTTGCACCGGAAGTAGCATGGGTAACACACGGTGGACTGAACGAACTTCAGGAGCGTCTCTGTGTACGTCCGACTTCTGAGACTCTGTTCTGTGATTTCTATCAGAAAGATATCCAGTCTCACAGAGATCTGCCGAAGGTATACAACCAGTGGTGCTCTGTAGTCCGCTGGGAGAAGACAACACGTCCGTTCCTTCGCTCCAGAGAGTTCTTATGGCAGGAAGGTCATACTGCACACGCAACAGCAGAGGAAGCAGAGGAGAGAACGATCCAGATGCTGAACCTGTACGCTGATTTCTGCGAAGAAGTTCTGGCTATCCCGGTCATCAAAGGTCAGAAGACAGACAAAGAAAAATTCGCAGGTGCAGTAGCTACCTACACAATTGAGTCCCTGATGCATGACGGTAAAGCACTTCAGTCCGGTACAAGCCACAACTTCGGTGACGGATTCGCCAGAGCATTCGGCATTCAGTACACAGACAAGGACAATACACTGAAATACGTACACCAGACATCCTGGGGTATGACAACACGTATGATCGGTGCGATCATCATGGTTCACGGTGACAACAGCGGACTTGTCCTGCCTCCGAGAATCGCTCCGACTCAGGCAGTCATCATTCCAATCCAGCAGCGCAAAGAAGGCGTTCTTGAGAAAGCAGATGAACTGTCTGCAGCACTCAAGGCAGCTGGCATCCGTGTCAAAGTAGACGATACCGACAGAAGCCCGGGATTCAAATTCGCAGAGCAGGAAATGAGAGGAATTCCGGTTCGTATCGAATGTGGACCGAAGGATATCGAGAACGGACAGACTGTTATCTGCCGTCGTGATACAAGAGAGAAATATGTCGTTTCCTTTGAAGAACTTGCGTCCAAAGTTCAGGAAGTTCTTGATCTTATGCAGAAGGAAATGCTGGAGCGCGCACGTGCACACCGCGATGCTCACACTTATGTTGCAACAAACTACGAAGAATTCAAAGACACCATCAACAACAAACCGGGCTTTGTCAAAGCTATGTGGTGTGGAAACCGCGAGTGCGAGGACAAGATCAAAGAAGATGTTCAGGCAACATCCAGATGTATGCCGTTTGAACAGGAGCATCTGAGCGATGTCTGCGTATGCTGTGGAAAACCGGCGAAGAAGATGGTTTACTGGGGAAGAGCATACTAATATGAAATTAACGATTCCATCCGATGCAGAAGAAATTCTGCGGGTTTTAAATGAAAATGGTCATGAGGCTTATGTAGTCGGAGGCTGTGTCCGGGATTCTATTCTGGGACGCTGCCCCAACGACTGGGATATCACCACTTCTGCCTCTCCATATCAGGTCAAGGAATTATTTCCACGCACGATAGATACCGGGCTCCAGCACGGTACTGTCACGGTAATGATGGATAAGGAAGGTTATGAGGTGACAACTTACCGTGTGGACGGTGAATATGAAGATGGCCGTCATCCGAAGCAGGTGACGTTTACTTCCAGTCTGGAAGAGGATCTGAAACGCAGAGATTTCACGATCAATGCCATGGCATATCATCCGAAGGAGGGAATTGTCGATCTTTTTCACGGGATGGATGATATGCAGAACAAGGTCATCCGCTGTGTAGGTGATCCGCTGGAGCGCTTTCATGAGGATGCACTGCGTATCATGAGGGCAGTGCGTTTTTCGGCACAGCTTGGTTTTGAGATCGAGGAAGAGACGAAGGCGGGGATCAGCAGACTGACTCAGAATCTCCGGAATGTCAGTGCCGAGAGGATTCAGGCAGAACTTGTGAAGCTTCTTGTCTCGCCGCATCCGGATTATCTCCGTGTGGCATATGAAACAGGAATCACGAAAGAATTTCTGCCGGAGTTTGACCGCTGCATGGAAACGGAACAGAACACCCCGTACCACTGCTTTACCGTTGGAGAGCATATCCTGCACAGCCTTCTTTATGTGGAGGCGGACAAGGTGCTACGCCTGACAATGCTGCTTCATGATATTGCGAAACCGGTTATGAAGACCACGGACGAAAACGGACGGGATCATTTCAAAATGCATTCGGTAAAAAGTGAGGAGATGTCGAAGCAGATCCTTCGCCGGCTGAAATTTGATAATGATACGATCATGCAGGTTTCCCATCTGATCCGTTATCATGACGACAGACCGGAGGGACAGATGAAATCTGTGAGAAGGGCTGTGAACAGGATCGGGGAGGAACTTTTTCCATTATATCTTAAAGTCCAGAAAGCAGATATGCTGGCACAGAGCGAATACCGCCGTGATGAAAAGATTGCCCGGCAGGAGAGCGTAAAAGCTTGCTATGAGGAAATGTTGAAGCAGAATCAGTGCGTTTCCCTCAAGACACTGGCAGTGACCGGAAGAGATCTGATCCAGGCAGGATACAAGCCGGGACCGGAACTTGGCGAGATCCTGAACCGGCTTCTGGAGCACGTTCTGGATGTTCCGGAGGATAATACAAAAGAAAAATTAATGTCACTCATCTGACATCCTTAAGGCTGTTGCGGCTGCACATGAAGCAGTACCGCGGCAGTCTTTTTTGCATTTCTGCGTGACGGGGTACATAAGATAGAAGGTACAAAAACAAGAGGGGGATTTTAATTTGTATGATTATGGATTCAGTACGCTGGAACAGTACAGCCTGACCGTGCTCTCCACAGCCCGCACGCGGGGGGCGCTTCTCTGCCGCTGCGAGGAGGGGCTTTTTATCCTGAAAGAATTCAAGGGGACGGAGAAGAAGCTTAAGAAGCAGCAGGAGCTTCTCGAGGGACTTTCGGCTGCCGGCTGCCGGGTTGACCGCTATCTTCCGAATAAAGAAGGAAATCTGGTCAGCCGGGACCGTGATAATATTCCATACACACTGCAGTTCTGGTATGAGGGAAGGGAGTGCGATACCAGGTCGGAGGAGGATATCCTGCGGAGCGTGCGGACTCTGGCACAGATGCATAAATATATGAAACTTCCACTGGTTCAGGATTATATGGAACCTTCACTGGAAGATATCTATCAGAGACATAATCAGGAACTGCGAAAGATCCGTAAATTTATCCGCAAAAAAGGGGCATCCTGTCAGTTCGAAAAACTGTATCTGGCGACGGTGGAGGATTATCTGGAAAAAGGTGACATGGCATTGGGGCTTCTGCGAGATTCTGCCTATTCGAAACTTCGACAGGATGTGACAGAAAACGGCTGGATCTGCCACGGGGAGTATAACCAGCATAATGTCCTTATGATCAGAAAAGAGACTGCAGTCACCAGCTTTGCGCACTGGGGCTTTGATGTGCAGATGGCTGATCTGTACCGTTTTATGCGAAAGATCCTTGAGAAATATAACTGGGATGTGCGGCTTGGAATGAAAATGCTCAGTGCCTATCACAAAGAAAAAAGTATCTCGGAGGATGAATGGCAGAATATCCATATCCGCTTTCTTTATCCGGAAAAATACTGGAAACTGGCAAACTATTACTATTCCCACAACAAAGCCTGGATCTCAGAAAAAAACACGCAGAAGTTAAAGAAGCTGACAGGGCAGAAAGAAGCCTGGCAAAACTTCGGAGCAAAATGTCTCGAAAATTATCCTTTTTGATTGTTTTTTATCAGGAACAAGGTTAAAAATTGGTAAATTTGACTGTAACTGTACGGTTTTCTCTTCCTTTTTTACGCAAAGAGGTGTATAATATAAAGCACCAATGGTCTTACAAAAAGACTGGAAAATACTATCAACAGGGAGGTATATCAGTATGGATTACAAAGAGGTATATGAGCAGTGGCTGTCCAACCCATACTTTGATGAAGCGACAAAGGAAGAATTAAAAAATATTGCAGAAGATGATAATGAGATCAAAGAACGTTTTTATATGGATCTGGAGTTCGGTACCGCAGGTCTCCGTGGAATCATCGGAGCCGGAACCAACCGCATGAACATCTATGTAGTAAGAAGAGCAACTCAGGGTCTTGCAAACTACATCGCAAAGGTTGACAAGAAATCACAGGGTGTTGCGATCGCATACGATTCCCGTCATATGTCACCGGAATTTGCCGAGGAAGCAGCTCTCTGTCTTGCAGCAAACGGAATCAAGGCATATATCTTTGAATCACTGAGACCGACACCGGAACTTTCTTTTGCAGTACGTCACCTCGGATGTGTTGCAGGTATCAACGTAACAGCCAGCCATAACCCGCCGGAATACAACGGATATAAGGTATACTGGGAAGATGGCGCACAGATCACACCGCCTCACGACAGCGGAATCATGGGAGAAGTTAAATCCATTTCTGACTGGAATACTGTTAAGACTATAGACAAGGCAGAAGCAGAAAAAGCAGGTCTGTTCCAGGTGATCGGCAAAGAAGTAGACGATGCTTACATGGCAGAACTTAAGAAACAGGTTCTTCACATGGATGCGATCAAGGCTGAGGGCAAGAACCTCAAGGTTGTTTACACACCTCTTCACGGTACAGGAAACATCCCGGCAAGAAGAATCCTCAAAGAACTTGGATTTGAGAACGTTTACGTTGTCAAAGAACAGGAACTGCCGGATGGAGATTTCCCGACAGTAAGCTATCCGAACCCGGAAGCAGCAGAGGCATTCGAACTTGGACTGAAACTTGCCAAAGAAGTAGATGCAGACCTCGTTCTGGCAACAGACCCGGATGCAGACCGTCTTGGTGTACGTGTCAAGGACAAGAACGGCGAATATCATGATCTGACAGGAAACATGTCAGGCTGCCTGCTTGCAAACTATGAGATCAGCCAGAAGAAAGCGATCAACGGAAGTCTTCCGGAGGATGGCGCTCTGATCAAAACCATCGTTACCACAAACCTGGCAGATGCGATCGCCAAAGGATACGGCGTAAAACTGATCGAAGTTCTGACAGGATTCAAATTCATCGGACAGCAGATCCTCGGATTCGAGCAGAGCGGCAAGGGAAGCTATCTCTTCGGATTTGAAGAGAGCTACGGCTGCCTGATCGGTACATATGCAAGAGACAAAGATGCGATCGTAGCTACAATGGCACTCTGCGAAGCTGCTGCATACTACAAGACTCAGGGCAAGACTCTCTGGGATGCAATGATTGAGATGTACGAACAGTTTGGTTACTACAAGGATGCAATCCAGTCTGTAACCATGAAGGGAATCGAAGGACTTCAGAAGATCCAGGAGATCATGAACTCCCTGCGTCAGAATCCGCCGGCAGAGTTTGCAGGACACAAGGTCGTTGCTGTAAGAGACTACAAGGCAGACACGATCACAGATGTGGCAACAGGCGCAGTGAAACCTACAGGACTTCCGAACTCCAACGTTCTGTACTATGAACTGACAGATGATGCATGGGTATGCGTTCGTCCGTCCGGAACAGAGCCGAAGGTTAAATTCTACTACGGCGTTAAGGGAACTTCCCTTGCAGATGCAGATGAGAAATCTGACATCATGGGCAAGGCAGTTCTGGATATGGTTGACTCCATGAAATAATCAGGTAACTGGCGTATGCAGGAATTTGACAGATTTATGGAAGTTGTCCGGGAACTCCGGAAGAAATGTCCGTGGGACAGTGTGCAGACACATGAAAGCCTGAAGCCATATCTTATGGAGGAAGCAGGGGAAGTCCTTGAGGGGATCGATCACCTGAATGCAGAGGGCGACAGCCAGAATCTCTGCGAGGAACTGGGAGACGTTCTGTTCCAGGTTGCACTTCACAGTGTGATCGCGGAGGAAGAAGGGCTTTTTACGATCAAGGATGTGATCTCGGGCGTGGAATCCAAGATGAAATTCCGTCATCCGAAGATTTTTTCACCGGATGATGCAGAGGCAGTGTCTTTGTCTTGGGATGAATTGAAAGCCCGTGAAAGACAGAAGAAATCAGAGTGATTTTTTCTTTAAAAAAACGACAGGAGGCAGCCTCCAATGGCAGGAAAAGCCTTGACAATTTGACACAAAAGGTATATATATAGTAAATAGCGTGCATATGCCAGGAAGCATTACGCAATAAATTAAGAAAGAGATTATTTAGAGGAGGAAACACCATGAATAAAACAGAATTAGTAGCAGCAATGGCGAAAGAAACAAACCTTTCCAAGAAAGACGTAGAGGCAGTTTTAAAATCTTTCACCGACGTTGTGGCATCCGAATTAAAAAAAGGTGGAAAAATCCAGTTAGTAGGTTTTGGTACATTTGAAGTAAGCGAAAGAGCAGCAAGAGAAGGAAGAAATCCTCAGACTGGCGAGACAATGACGATCGCAGCTTCCAAAGCACCGAAATTCAAAGCAGGAAAAGCTCTGAAAGATCTGGTAAACGAATAATTATAGCGTAAGCTGGGGGAACGATGAGTTCCCCCATTTTTTAACGGAATTTAAAGGAGAAACTTATGAGACTTGACAAATATCTGAAGATCTCACGTCTGATCAAGAGAAGAACCGTGGCGAACGAAGCATGTGACGCAGGAAGGGTCCTTGTCAATGACCGTCCTGCCAAAGCATCCGCACAGGTCAAGGCAGGCGATACCATTGAGATCCAGTTTGGCGGCGGCAAGAATGTCAAAGTAGAAGTTCTGGAAGTAAAGGATACTGTCCGCAAGGAAGACGCGGAGAATCTTTATAAATATCTCTGATCGCAGATAATGCCCGGTCTATCTGCCCTGATCTTTACATAAACTGAAATGTAATGGATCAAATGGAACGACAGGAGGCAGAGAGATGGAACAGAGCACCGCACGGCAGCCTCACAGACTGGTCCTCGAAAACAGGAAAAAAAGCATGATTTCGGGAGTCCAGGATGTCCAGTCCTTTCATGAACAGGAAATCCTTCTTCTGACCGAGGAAGGGAAGCTCCAGATCAAAGGCGAAGGACTTCATGTTAAACGACTGAACCTGGAAAAAGGTGAGGCAGATATCGAGGGCAAAATAAACAGCCTGATCTATCTTTCCAGAAACACCCCGAAGAAGGACGAGAAACTTCTGAAACGGATGTTTCGCTGAAAATGAGCAGTTATATGGAAAGAGAGACGTTCCTGTTTCTGATAGCGGCAGGAACCGGTGCAGGGCTGTTTTTGTTTTACAGGGTCCTGGGAATTTTTCGCTGGATGTTTCCGGGGCGGAGATCTGTGGCGTTTTTTGACCTTTTGTACTGGATTCTGTCAGGTAGTGTGGTTTTTGCAGAGCTTTACCAGTATAATGAAGGCGTTTTGAGGCTCTTTTTGCTGCCTGCCGTCTTTTTGGGGGCTTTTTTGATGAATTCTTTGTTAAAGAGGTTGCTATTTCTTGTTAAAAGAGGTAAAATTTCAATAATTATGGAAAACCGCTTTTGTAATTGGAAGAGGGGAAAGCAGATTGAAAAAGTCCAAAAAAAAGAAAAAAAACACAAGAATATTAAATAATTACCTCGGGATGGCTCTGATATCGGTAGTTGTTGTGCTTCTTCTGGGAGTTCTTACAGTGCAAAGTAATGAACTGAAAGCCAAAATCTCATCCTACGATACAAGAGCAGCAGAGATAAGAACTTCGATAGAAGAAGAACAGGATCGAACCAAACAGATCGACGAAGAGAAAGAATATATGCAGACAGATGAATATGTGGCAGAGATCGCCAGAGACCGTCTCGGGCTTGTCAAAAGCAATGAGATTGTTTTTGAAGAGGAGAAATAACACATATTTTGAAGAAAACTTTTCTGAAATAGCTGACAGTATTTGACAGATATTTTATAAAATCCCTTTTATAATTTCCCTTAATGAAGACATCAGGGGAGGGGAAAACATGCAGGAATGGATAATTGCCATGCTCGTGCTCAGCATTCTGCTGATTTTGCGGGACATGGCAAAAACTGTTTTGAAGGGAAGAAAATCCAGAAAAGAAGAGCCTTTTCCTTTAGGCGGAGAACATCCCCAGAAAGAAAAAGTAGAACGGTACGCAGCCTCATTTCAGAAACTTGCAGATACTTTTTATGGAATGCCATATAAGAAAGAATATTTAAGCAGTGCCCAGGTTGAGAATGTTATCCGGGAGACTGGAGAACGTTTCTGCAGAAACTGTTACCGGAGAGAACTGTGCTGGGGAGACCACGCAGAGGAGATGTATCTGTGCGGGGAGGCAATGGTACGTGCGATAGAGCAGGCGGATGAGGAGAAGATCGAAGAAGCACGGAAACGATGTGGAGAGAACTGCGGCAGATCAGCGCAGTACCTGGAATCCCTGAAGGACTGTTTTCAGAAGGAAAAGCAGGAGATGATCTGGGGGAACCGGATGATCGAGAGTCGGCTTGCAGTTGCACAGCAGTTGAATGAGATTTCACATATTATGCAGCAGGTTGCAGAAGATCTCTATGATATCAGTGCGGCGGAACCCGTTTTTCAGGAAGAACTTGCCAGGAGTCTTCGAAAGCGTCATGTGATCCTGAAACGGGCATGGGTCATGGACAAGGTCGAAGGGCGCAGACAGATTTTTCTGACCATGCGCGCCAGAAGCGGACAGTGTGTTGCTGTATCAGAAATCTCGCAGATTTTGTCCGGGATATGCGAATGCACAATGACCTCGGCACAGGGGAGCCGCTGTATTGTGAACCGGGATTTCCATACGGTTCACTTTGTGGAGGATGTCAGCTATCAGATGCTGTATGGTGTCGCAAAGCTTACCAGAGAAAAGGAAAAAGTTTCAGGAGATAATTACATCTGCCGACAGGAGGATGGAGGAAAATTTGTGATGTGTCTTTCGGACGGAATGGGTTCTGGAATGGATGCGTGCAGGGAAAGTGAGATTGTGGTAGAATTACTGGAGCAGTTCATGGAATCAGGTTTTTCACAGGAGGCAGCGGCGAGAATGGTCAATTCTGCCCTGATTCTGAATGGACGGGAAGGTATGTTCTCCACAGTTGATATCTGTGCAGTGGACCTTTATACGGGAATCTGTGAATTCCTCAAGGCAGGAGCAGCAGCTACTTTTATCAGGAGAGATCATTGGGTAGAGGCAATCTCATCGGAGAGCCTTGCGGCAGGTCTGGTACAGAGAATTGATTTTGACACAGCCTCACGGAAACTGTATCATGGGGACTGTCTTGTTATGATGACGGACGGAGTTCTGGATGCCCTTCCAACAGACTGTGAAGAAGAAACAATGAAAGAAATCATTCTGGATGTGCAGGAGAGTGCTCCGCGTGAGATCAGCCGGGGAATTCTGGAGAGAGTGCTTGGCTACAGTGACTATCGGGCGAGAGATGACATGACCGTGCTGGTTGCCAATGTAGTAAGAAAGTAAAGGACATAAGAAAATGCGGGAAAAGACATTCGATAAAGTAAAGGATTTTGTGAAAGAAAATGAAATGCTCGCCAGGAACTGCGCGGTCATTGCGGGCGTATCCGGTGGAAACGATTCTATGACGATGCTGCATCTTCTGAGGAGACTGAGAGAGATCTGGCATTTTCATCTCCGGGTGGTGCATGTGAACCATGGGATCCGGGGAGCGGAGGCAGACAGGGATCAGCGGATGGTGGAGACTGTATGCACCGAATGGAATATCCCATGCAGCGTGTATCGCTATGATGTCCCGGAGCTTTCGGTGAAATGGAAACTGGGAACAGAAGAAACGGGAAGGATCGTGCGCAGGCAGGCTTTTGACGCAGAGACGCACAAGTGCCGGAAACAATATGCGGTTGTCCGTACGGCGCTGGCACATAATAAGAACGATCTTGCCGAGACAATGCTCCATCATCTGGCGAGAGGGACAGGCCTCAGGGGCTTATGTTCTCTGAAACCGGTGAATGGAGAGGTGATCCGTCCTCTTTTGTGTTTAGAAAGAAGAGAAATTGACGATTATATTAGAGAGTGCGGGATCCCGAGTGTCCTGGACAGCACGAATCTGGAGGATGAATATACGAGAAACCGCATCCGCAGGCATCTTCTTCCTGTGATGGAGCGAGAGATCAATGCCAAAACGGTTGAGCACATGGCAGAGACTTCGAGGCTGCTCTCAGAGGCGGAGGAGTTTCTGACAGACGAGGCGGCGCAGCTGGCCGCAGATTACAGAGAACCGGATGGAAGTTACTGCCTTGGAGAAGGATTTTTTCAGAAAAAACAGATCCTCAAAAGCTATGGAGTCCGGACGATCCTCGAAAAACTGAGCGGCCGCAGCCGGGATCTCACACAGACGCATATCCGGCAGGTACTGGAACTTTATTCCTGCCGGGTGAGCAAGCGGATTTCGCTTCCATATGGACTGGAGGCTGTGCGGACTTACGATGGAGTGATCCTCAGGAAGAAAATACAGCAGAAACCGGGAACAGAAGGGCGAAAGGAACAGGAAATTCCCCTTCCAGCCACATCGGAAGAGGTGGAAACACCGTTTGGCCGGTTTACGATTAAAGTTTTTTCCTATTCCGGCGAGAAGATTTTAGAAAAAAAGTATACGAAATGGTTTGATTGTGATAAAATAAAGTGCGGTTTGTCAGTCCGTACCCGCAAAACAGGAGATTATCTCATTGTCGGCAGGGACGGAGGCCGCAAAAAGCTGACCAGATGCATGATCGATGATAAATTTCCAAAGGAGACCAGAGATCAGGTACCGCTGATCGCAGATGGCGGGGAGATTTTGTGGATCATAGGCGGAAGGATCAGCGAACGGTATAAAATTACTTCATGCACAAGAAATGTATTAGAAATTACATACCAAGGAGGAACCAGGTTATGAGTGAGAGAATCAAGGTTTTACTGAGCGAAGAAGAAGTGGATGCAAGAATCCAGCAGGTTGCAGCCAAGATCAGCAAGGATTATGCAGGCAAGGAAGTCCATCTGATCTGCGTACTGAAGGGCGGCGTGTTCTTTACCTGTGAACTTGCAAAGAGAATTACTGTACCGGTAACTCTGGACTTCATGTCCGTATCCAGTTACGGAGATGATACCAAGTCAAGCGGTGTTGTCAAGATCGTGAAGGATCTGGACCAGCCGCTGATCGGTAAGGATGTGCTGATCGTAGAGGATATCATTGACTCAGGAAGAACTTTAAGCTATTTGCTCAAGATTCTTGAGGACAGACATCCAAACAGCATCCGTCTGTGTACTCTGCTTGATAAGCCAGAGCGCAGAGTTAAGAAAGATGTAAAAGTAGATTACTGCTGCTTCAATATTCCAGATGAGTTTGTTGTAGGATATGGGCTTGACTATGCTCAGAAGTACAGAAACCTCCCGTTCATCGGAGTTGTGGAATTTGACGGCGAGTGAAAGGAGATTCAGTTAAGTGAACAGACAGCCAGGCAAAATTGGTCTTTATCTGGTGCTGATCGTGATGCTGGTTGCAGGATATTTTTATCTGAATAATCAGGTAACTTCCCAGAGTAATTACACGATGGAAGAACTGCAGCAGGCAGCCGAGGACGGCAAGGTGACTTCTGCATCCTTGTATCAGAACAGGGAGGTACCGACGGGATCTGTTGTGGCGGAGATCGAGGGCGAAGGACAGAAAAAGGTCAATGTAACAGACGTAAACACTGCACAGGAGATTCTTGAGAAATACGATATTCATCCGGATGTGAAGGATGTTCCGCAGGAGAGTGCTTTTCTCACAACGTTTTTACCTGTGATCCTTACAGGAGCATTTATCCTGATCCTGTTTGTCATGATGAACAGACAGATGTCAGGAGGGGGCGGCAACTCCAAGATGATGAATTTTGGCAAGAACCGTGCAAAGATGATGCTTCCGGACGACAAAAAAGTAACTTTTCAGAACGTAGCCGGTCTTCAGGAAGAGAAGGAAGATCTGGTAGAAGTTGTGGATTTCCTCAAATCTCCACAGAAATATACCAGTGTGGGAGCCAGAATTCCTAAGGGCGTGATCCTTGTAGGTCCTCCAGGAACAGGTAAGACACTTCTTGCCAAGGCTGTTGCAGGAGAAGCGGGGGTTCCGTTCTTCTCCATTTCCGGTTCAGACTTCGTGGAGATGTTTGTCGGTGTCGGTGCTTCCCGTGTCCGCGACCTGTTCGAAGAGGGCAAGAAGCATGCACCGTGTATCATTTTTATCGATGAGATCGATGCAGTTGCAAGACAGCGTGGAACCGGTATGGGCGGCGGTCATGATGAGAGAGAGCAGACTCTGAACCAGCTTCTTGTAGAGATGGATGGATTCGGAGTGAACGAGGGGATCATCGTTATGGCAGCAACCAACCGTGTCGACATTTTGGACCCTGCGATCCTGCGTCCGGGACGTTTTGACCGTAAGGTTGCAGTCGGCAGACCAGATGTCAAGGGACGTGAGGAGATCCTTCGCGTTCATGCCAAGGACAAACCTCTTGGCGAGGATGTTGATCTCGCACAGATCGCGCAGACAACAGCAGGATTTACAGGCGCAGATCTTGAGAACCTCCTGAATGAAGCTGCGATCATGGCGGCCAAGGCGACCAGATCCTATATCACGCAGCAGGACATCAAGCAGGCCTTTATCAAAGTTGGTGTCGGTGCAGAGAAACGAAGCAAAGTCATCTCTGACAAAGAGAAGAAGATCACAGCATACCATGAGGCTGGACATGCGATCTTGTTCCATGTGCTTCCGGATATGGATCCTGTTTATACGATTTCCATCATTCCGACAGGTGTTGGGGCAGCAGGATATACCATGCCTCTTCCGGAGAATGATGAGATGTTCAATACCAAGGGCAAGATGCTTCAGGATATCACAACGCTGCTTGGCGGCCGTGTTGCCGAGGAACTGATCTTTGGCGATATCACGACAGGTGCATCCAATGACATCAAGCGTGCGACAGGAACTGCCCGAGCAATGGTCATGCAGTATGGTATGTCAGACAAGCTTGGTCTGATCACTTATGGTGATGACGGTGATGAGGTATTTATCGGACGAGATCTGGCACATACCCGAAGCTACAGCGAGGAAGTTGCCAAGGAGATCGACCAGGAAGTACATGATATCATCGACAAGTGCCACCAGGATGCAAGAGAGATCATCACTCAGCATATGGACGTGCTCCACAAGTGTGCAGCTCTTCTTTTAGAGAAGGAAAAAGTCCACAGAGAAGAGTTTGAGGCACTTTTTACATCAGAAAAAGTTGATCTCTCAAAATAAAGTATGCAAGATGCACAAAAACAAATTGTGATTTTTGTGAACTTTGTGCACACTTTTCGGTAGACGCATGGTACTATATACATCGTAAAAACCCCCCAATACATTATATAGTTTTTGCTACACCCCATAAGAAGAAATACCTTCTCCAAAAAAGACAGCT